>Ga0265316_10005873_pt1 | contig 11830 bp, 8 predicted proteins | sample 4522metaG_FD_202092 | JGI IMG/M metagenome (GOLD analysis project Ga0265316, IMG submission 202092) | Rhizosphere microbial communities from Carex aquatilis grown in University of Washington, Seatle, WA, United States - 4-5-22 metaG | ecosystem: Host-associated > Plants > Roots > Rhizosphere >...
TCCCTACACGGTGCACCTACGGTGCGCCGTGGCGGATCCCCCCCAGCGCCCGGCACCAAAGCCGGCGCTCGTCCGTCCAAGCAGCACCCGCAGCATGCCCCGTCCCGGCCGCCCGGGCTCCCCCCCCAAGCTCGACTAGGAGACCCTTCGATGCAGCAACGACCATCCCCGCGACGCCGCCTCTCCCGTTTCCTGACCCCAGCCACCACCCTGACCCTCGCCGTCGCCGGACTGGCCCTCGCCGGATGCTCCGCGAGCGGCACCAGCGCGGGGGGCGGAACCGGAGGCAGCGGAAACCCGGGCTCCGGGGGGACCGGTAACCCCGGCGGCGGCACCGGCGGCGGTGGCGTGTCGAACGGAAGCGGCGGCACCGGGACCCCGACGGGCACCGGCGGGACCGGCACCCCAACCGGCAGCGGCGGCGCCGGCAACCCGAGCGGCACAGGCGGAGGCGGCACGCCGAGCGGCACGGGCGGAAACGGCACGCCAGCCGGAACGGGCGGGAACGGTACGCCGGGTGGGACCGGCGGCGGGACACCGGCTGGCACCGGCGGCGGGACCCCAGGGACGGGTGGTGGTGCAGGTGGCGGTCCAGCCCGAAGCTGTGCATCGACGAACCCGGACATGATCTCCGATTTCGAGGAAGGCTCGGGGGTCATGATCAAGCAGGGAACTCCCGTCCGTACGGGCTGGTGGTACGTCTATGCGGCGACCGCGCCTGGTGGTGTCCAAACCCCCCCGAATGTCACAGGCCCCATAGCAGTCGAGGCCTCTGGGGACACCGCGATGTGTAACAAGTACGCCCTCCATTCGACGGGCAAGGGCTTCGGCACGGCCCCGAACAACTACTCGGGCTTCGGTGCGGGATTCTTGCCCATGCAGCCGCCATCGATGGTGAAGACGGCGTACGATCTGAGCGCCTATTCGGGCATCAGCTTCAAGATCAAGTCCGGGAGCGGAACGCCGCCCGCGGTCTTCTTCGAGATGCTGACCAAGGAGAATCAACCCGCCACCTCGGGCGGAACGGCCGCCACCACGACCATCGACCTCTACAACACCCGCGGGCAAATGCTGAATGCCCCCTGGATGGCCAGCGATATCTCTTCCTCGTGGCAGACGTTCTACGTCCCATTTGGCAGCCTGGTTCCGCGCTGGCTCCCCGCCGTGGGGAGCGGCATGGTCTGCCCCGCGGGCGCCCTGTGTCAGGCCCCGAAGTTCATCCCATCCAACGTCCTTGGGATTCAGTTCTCCATTTATGGCGATGCCGGGTTCCCAACACCATCCGGCTCGACTCCCGGAACTTACGACCTCTGGGTGGACGACGTGCAACTCGTGAAGGACGACTCGACGTTGGCACCATCGCGACCGGGATTCCCGAACGATGGCCCGGTTGGTTCATGCACCAAGCCAACCGGTGCCCTCGGGAAGTACCTGGTCAACGCGTACAACCTTTGGAAACGAACCTTCGTCGTCTCCGCGGGCGGCGGCATGCGGGTGCAGCGCCCAGAAAACAACAATGACACAGTCTCCGAGGGCATCGGCTACGGAATGCTTCTCGCGGTCTACATGAATGACCAGCCCCTGTTCGACGGCCTGTGGACCTACTGGAAGACCATGCAAGCAACCTCCGACGGACCTCTCATGACCTGGATCTCCTCGAGCCAGGGAACCGCGACGGACGCGGATGAGGACGCGGCTTTCGCCATGCTGGAGGCCTCGAAGAAGTGGCCTACCGGTGGTTACGGCGCCCTGGCCTTGAACTTGATGCACGCCGTCCTGGCGCACGACATGTCGGGTTCGTTCATCAAGGGCGGAAGCAACTACTCGATGTCCGATCCAACCAACCCGTCCTATTTCGCGCCGGCCTGGTACCGAGAGTTCGCCAAGGCGGACACCGCGAACGCTTCCGCCTGGAATGGCCTCGCATCCGGAACCTACACGCTCCTCAACAACATCTCACCGACCAGCTCGAACGGGCTCTACGCCGCGTGGTGTGGTTCGAATTGTACGACCATCGCAACGAATTCTGGCTCTCAAAACCCCGGGGAGGACGTGCTCTATCAGTACGACTCGCATCGAATTCCGTGGCGAATCGGAACGGACTACTGCTGGAACGGAACGGCCGAGGCGAAGACTTACCTCTCTGGAAAGATCATCAAGTTCTTTGCCACCAATGCCAACGCAGGGATGAATGGAATTGGGCGCATCTCGGACAAGTACACGCCGTCCAACGGAAACGCCGCAAGCGCCGTGGTGAACTCCGCGTCAATCATCGGAACCGCGGCGGTCGGTGCCATGGCAGACGCTCAATACAAGACGTTCCTGGATGCGGGCTATCAACTCGTCCTCGATCTCGTCAACCGAGGCTCCATGGGCGACGATGCCACCAAGGACCCGAAGAAAACGACCTACTCCTACTACAACGCAACCGTCGGGTTGCTGACTCTTCTCACGATGACAGGGAATCTCCACCCGCTGTAGCGCGTTGGCCGTCTGGACCCGAATCCCGAGCCCTCCCCCTCCCTAACGACTGGAATCTCGATGACCGAATTGTTCCCGTTGCGCTCAAGGATGATCGTGCCTATTTCTTCGATCGTCTTTGGGTTTCTTGTCGCGGCATGTGCCACGGATTCACCCATCAAGTCTGGCACGGGGGGGGCGGGTCCCGGGGGCGGCACTGGGGGCGCCGGAGGAAGCGCGGTCGTGAGCTGTGGATCGGACAACCCCGACGATCTGATCGCCGAGTTCACCGACGACAATGGTGACCATCCGGCAGACGGTCGATCGGGGGGGTGGTACGTCTACGGTGACGATTTCGGGACGTTCGATCCTCCAAAGAGCAAGGACCCAACGGTGGCCTACCCGATCGACAAGACAGGTGGGAACCCCGCGTGCTCTGGCGGGGGCGCCTTTCACGTGAAGGCCACCGGCTTCTCGGGCTTCGGCGCTGCCGCCGCCACCGACTTCGTTGCCCAGGTCAAGCCCATGGTGAAGGGCACCTACGATGCCTCCAAGTACAAGGGCGTCTCCTTCTGGGCCAAGGCCGCGGCCCCAGTGAAGTTCGTCCAGGTCAAGTTTCCGGATGTCTTCTCGGACGCCCAGGCCGACCCGACGACGCTCGATCCCAGTTACTTCACCTGCACCAACTCCCTCTGTGGATTCCCCAACGGCTGCAGCCCGTACATCGTGAAGCTGTCCTCGACCAGCGACGACCCGAACTACCCCAAGTACATGACGACCCAGATCGATACGACCTGGAAGCGCTTCGATATTCTCTTCGCAGACGCGAAGCAAGACAAGTACTGCTCCGGCTACAACCCGGTCATGATGCTCGACCTGAAGCACCTCGTGGGATTCGCCATCCAGGTGAACGCCGACTTCACCGTGATGCCAACCGCCCCCAACAACTTCGAGCTGTGGATCGACGACGTCCGGTTCATCCGCTGACGCCCTCCTATCAGTCACCAGGGGCGGGGTTGTTGCCGGCCCGGTCGACGCGGTGCCATGCCCGTGTCCTGGCAGGGCCCGCGCCTTGGTCGTGATCGACCATCGAGACATGAGGACGTTGGCCGAACTGACCGGCTGCTCACCGCCGATAGCTCCATCAGAGCTTGGTGATGTCGGGCAGGCTGCCGTCGGGGTTGCGCTTGGCGGCGGCGGCCTTGGCGGCGGTGACGCCGGTCGGAGCGGCGACGTCGTTGACGTGGGCGATCTTCTCGAAGGTGCCCCCGGCGTTGTTCCAGGAGGCGCAGCCGGTGCAGGTCATCGAGGCCGGGTTGCTGTTGTTGGTGAAGCCCCAGTCGGCCTTGTGTCCGCCGTTGCCGTTGTTGTCGAAGGCAAAGAGGTTGGACATCACGTGCACCGCCGACACCTTGTTGCCGCCCATCTTGAACCCGTTGCCGTTGCTCTGACTCCCAGCGGTCGTGCCGCCCTCGTTGAAGGCCCAGGAGTTCTTCACGGTGACGGGTGAAGCCCACCCGTAGAAATCGAAGCCGTCATCCGCGTTGTCCCAGGAGCGACAGCCGTCGAAGACGTTCCCCTCGCCGGAGTTCTCCTTGGCCCCGAAGCCGTCCGCGTTGGCGCCCATGGTGACGGGATCGTTGTTCTGGTAAGAGTCGCAGTTCAGGATGGTGTTGTAGGTCCCGGAGGGGGAGCGGCTCGAGTTGACGCCGATCATGATTCCGGTGTCGTTGTTGCGGGTGGCCGAGCACAGCTCGATGGTGTCGTGGTTGCCCATCACGAAGATCCCGGAGTCGCCGGCGTTCATCACGGTGATTCCCTTGATGTGCCAGTAGTCGCCTTGCAACTGGATGCCTCGGCTGGTCGCGGCCACCGGCTGCCCCGTGAAGTCGAACACCGGGGCGGCGCCGGCCACCGCGAACACGTTGTAGGGCGCGGTGGCGGTGCCGAGCTTGGTGGAGCCGATCTTCTGGGTCACCGTGCCGTACTTGTACGTCCCGTCCATGACCCAAATGGTGGCGCCGCCCGCCATGCAGCCGCCCCCGGTCGGACAGACCTTGTAGCAGGCCCCGGCCTTGAGATCGTCGTCGCAGAGGGTGAAGAGCGGCGCGTCCTTGGTCCCAGGGTTCGTGTCCTTGCCGGTGGGCGAGATCCAGAACTCGTTGCCCGAGGCGGCAGGGCCACCGCCACCCCCCATGCCGGTCGCCGCGGCACCACCTGCGCTGCCGCCGCCGCCCCCGCTCTTGGCACCGCCGGTGCCCGCCGGGCCAGCCGCTCCGCCCGAACCGCTCGGCGACGCCGCACCGCCCGTGCCCACGACCGGGGAGCCTCCCGAGCCCGTGGGTTGCGGACCGGCACCGCCGCTCGAGCCGGAGGGAGCCGGGGCGCCGCCGCTGCCGGCCGGCACGGTGGCGCTACCGCCAGAGCCACTCCCCGCGCTCGCCACCGCCCCCGCCCCCCCGGAGCCGGCCTGGGTCTGACCGCCCGAGCCGTTGCCGTTTCCCGTGCCGGTCCCGGCGCCTCCGGTGCCGTCGGTGGTCCCCGAGCTCGACGAGCCGCCGCATCCGATCAACAGCAGCCACGACGAACACAACAACGCGGGGAACGCACTTCGCTTCAGCATCAGGGCCTCCGGCTCGACAGGTGACGAAAATGGGGGGCGCGGGACGCACGGCTGTGGCCGCGCGCGCCGTTCGACGACGCGCCCGATTGCCCGGCCCGGCCCTCTCTGAGAGGGACACCCGGAAGAGTCGCCGGGGGCCGCCTCGACGGCTCACGCCGTGTCGCGGATCGGGTCTTTCACCGGGCGTGACCGTGACGCGCACGCCGAGCCGAGGCCGCCGAGACGGGCGGTCGAGCCAGATTCCTCGGAATCCGCCGGCTGCGTGAGCCATTTCGAAGTCGGCGCGCGACCTTTGTGCGTGAACGCGCCGCTCCTGACGGCTGAGGACTTCGTGCGGGGAGCTCGCCCACAGATCCCATTTCGATGACGAGCCGGAGGCAACGATGTTGACGAGACGATTCGCGCCGAGGGGCCCATTGGCCCCCGACGTCCAGGTTCGGGGTTCGGCGGCCACGCGGTCGCGCGGAGCTGGAGCTTTTTGCAAGCCACTGTTTGCTCTCAGCCTGCTCACCCTCGGCCTCGCGGCGGCCGGCTGCGGTGGTTCCGGCGGCGCCGGGTCGCCCGACCTCGGCACCGGCGGCAGCCTCGCTCCAAGCTCCTCGGGGGGCGCGACCTCGAGCGGGACGGGTGGCTCCACGGCGACGACCAGCTCCGGAAGCGGTGGCGTGGGCGTGAGCACGGGCACGGGCGGCCGCCCAGGCCTCTCCGAATCCGGCGGGGCCGGTCCAGGTTCAGGGTCGGGGGGCACCGTGAGCTCCGGGGGGGCCGTCGGCTCGGGTGGCGCCGGCAACCCGGTTTCGTCCGGCGGGTCGGGAGGCGGGCCTGGCGCCACCGCCGGCAAGTCAGGCCAGGGCGGGGCGACCGGTGGCGCAGCCGGCGCCGCGGCGGTCGCGACCGGCGGTGCCGGTCCGGCCGTGATGGTCTCGCCGACCTGTAAGATCCCGACCTGGCCCACGGCGACCGGAACGCCCGTGATGATCACCGGCACCAAGATGGTGACCGGCGTCTACGACGGGAAGATGGCCTTGCACGATGGGACGCTCAACGATTGCTCGACCGGAGACCAGTCCAGCACCGACGCGCTGATCGAGGTGGCGGACGGCGGCACCGTGAAGAACGTCATCATGGGCAACAAGGTCGGCGACGGGATTCACTGCAAGGGCAGCTGCACCATCGACAACGTCTGGTTCCCCTACATCTGCGACGACGCCATCAGCGCCCTCGGCGACAACGCGACGGTCACCATCTCCAACAGCGGCTTCAAGAACGCCCGCGACAAGACCCTGCAGCACAACGGCAACAACACCACGGTGGTCATCGACAATGTCTATGTCGAGACCGCCGGCAAGCTCATCCGCTCGTGTGGCATGGGCGGCGGCTGCGGGCCCACCTCGTCGAAGCGGATGATCAAGGTGAGCAACGTGGTGGCGGTCGGCGTGGGGCAGGTGGTGGGCGTGAGCACCAACGATACGGCGACCCTCACCAACATCTGCACCTACCGCACGCCCCAGATCTGCCACGTCTACCAGCCTGGCAGCGACAACGACGCCACCGTCGGGGCCAACGCGGTGGGCGAGGGCCCGAGCGCCAACTGCGTGTACAAGGCCACCGACGCGCACGCGCTCGTCGACAAGGTGGCCGGAGCGGTCTCGACCGACATCCCCTGTCCGGGACCGAATTCGGTGAAGACCGGCGCGACCGCCACCGCCTGCGTGACCGGCTTCGAGAGCTGCCTCAAGGGCTGCTCCCCCGGCTCTTACGGGTTCAAACAGGTGGGCTGCGCTGCCGGGAAGTATGCCGACGGGGGCGGGGCCTCGTGCACCTTGCCGGTCGACACCGCCACCGCCGCCCACTTCGCCGCCACCAACACCGCCAGCGCCACCGCCACCGTCACCAGCAACGGAACCTGCACCACGCAGTGGTCGTGGGGCAAGGACAGCTCGGGGAAGTACTGCATGTGCGTGCTCAAGCCGGGTTACTACCAGCAGTCCTCGACCAGCTGGACGGTCTGGGACTGTCAGTCACAGTGGTTCTGAACGGACCATCCGCTTCTCATCCGCTGCTGGTCAGGGTCGCTCGAGCTGCTCGTGCAGCGCGCGCAGGGCGTCGATGTGGGTGAAGACGCCGACCACCCGCTGTTCCTCGCCGACCAGCACCGAGCCGAGCTTCCGCTGGATCATGGTCTCGATGACCTCGCCTACCGGCGTGTCCGGCGTGACCATGTAGGGGTCCTCGACCATGGCGTCCTCGACCATCACGACGGCCGCCTTCACGCCCGGGAGCGACTCCACCAGCAGGAGATCGCGTTCGGACAGCACGCCCACCACGTGATTCCCGTCGAGCACCGGGAGATGGCGGACCTGATGTCGGTGCATCGCCTCGGCGGCCGCCGCCAGCGACTGCTTGCGACCGATCGTGTGGGGCGCGGACGTCATGTATTCCCGGATCACGGGATACTGACGGACGGGGGCGGATCTCTCGGTGATCATGTGGCCTCCTCCAATCGCGAAGCGCAAATGAGGTGATGCATACGTGACGCGGACCGTGATACGTAAGACAATAGCCGGTCGGTTGGTATTTGCCCGCCAAGATGCGGGGCCGCAGGAGTTTGCGACCTCGACAAGCCTGACGGACCTAGCAGCCCGTGGTGAGTCTCCGCGTCGCCGAAACGGGCGGGGGCAAGGCCGTCTGCGGCGTCGCCGCTCGCTTGAATACCGCCGGTATTCCGCGCTTCGCTGCTCCTTGCACCCGGCCTCGCCGCGCCCATTTCGGCTCGGTCCGACTTCCACCACGGGCTGCTAGTCCCTGGAACAGTGAAGGGTTTTCAAGAATTCACTGTTCCAGGGGACTAGGGGCACCAATCTGTCCCGACCGGGGGTTCTCAACACTGGAAGCGCGCGCGGCGAACCGTGGGAGCCGGGTCGAGACACCTTGTCCTCGTTCCCCATGCCGACCCCAATGCTGACCCTGCTGTCTTTCGGCTCCATCCACCGACAACTTTCGCCCAGCACTGACGGGCCGCTCGGGGCCACGCGGATTGCCGCGGCGCTCGGCCTCCTCGGCGCGCTTGTCGCCAGCGCGTGTGGACACGACAAGCCCCTGGCGGCGGCGAGCGGGGGGGATGCGGTGCACGGCGTAGGCCTGGGCGGCGCGATGGCGGGCGCGGCCGGGACCACGCCAGTCGTCTCGGGCGTCTCTGGTGCGGGGGCCGGTGCCGGGGGGGCGACGGCCCTCGACACCTCGTGTGATGCCATCGGGGACGCGCCGACCATTCCTCCGGCCTGTGCGACCGTGCGCGCGACTAGATCCACGCTGCCCACCGGAGGTCCGTCGGACGAGACGAGCCTCGACACGGCGGCGATCCAGGCCGCGATCGACGGCTGTCCCGCTGGTCAGTCGGTGCGGCTCGCGTCCGACGAGAGCGGCGCCTTCACGGCGTTCGTCTCGGCGCCGCTCGCCCTGCGCGACGGGGTGGCGCTGTGGATCGACGCGGGGGTCACCCTGTTCGCCTCCCGCGATCCGCGGGACTTCGACTTCCGCCCCGGCTCGGGGCTGTGCGGCGGCAACGGCACCGGCAACGCCAGTTGCCGCGCGCTCATCAACGCGTCCACCACCGCCGGGTCCGCGGTGGTGGGGGCAGGGACCATCGATGGACGCGGTGGCGAGCCCCTGGTCGGAGGGAGCTCCACCTGGTGGCAGCTCGAGTCGATGTACGGCGGAGAGCTGGCGGCGCCCCGACTGGTCCAGACCAACGGCGGGACGGACTTCACGCTGTTCGGGGTGACCTTGCGCAACTCGCCCAAGTTCCATGTGGTCCTGCAGGGAACCGTCGGCTTCAAGGTCTGGGGGATCACCATCTCCACCCCGCCGTCCGCGCCGAACACCGACGGCGTCGATCCCTCCGCCACCCGCAACGGCGTGATTGCGTACTGCACGATCAGCACGGGGGACGACAACGTCGCCGTCAAGGGCGCGGGCCCGGTCGACGGCCTCATCATCGCGCACAACCACTTCGGGCGCGGGCATGGGATGTCGATCGGCAGCGAGACCAACGGCGGCGTGCGAAACGTGCGGGTCTGCGACCTGTCGCTCGATGGAACCGACAACGGGATTCGCATCAAGTCCGACCTCGGGCGCGGTGGCCTCGTGCGGGGAATCAGCTACACCGACGTCTGCATGCGGGGGGTGAAGCGACCCCTGGTGTTCGACCCGTTCTACAGTTCGGCCGCCGGAAACCTGGTCCCCGACTTCGCGGATATCCTGGTGCGCAACCTCCACGTCCTCGGCGGGGGCGTCTTGACACTGCGGGGCCGGGACGCGGCCCATCCGCTCGGGCTCACGCTCGACAACGTGGTGTTCGATCAGCCACCGGGTGGGACCTGCACCGACGCCGACATCACCCTCGGTCCCGGCCCGGTCAGCTTCGTTCCGAGCGGCGTGGACATCCAGATCGACCGGCTCTCCGCCCCCGGTTCTCCCGATTCTCCCGATCTTGCCGATTCTGCGCCAGCGGCGCCGGTCGCCCCGCGCGACTGCAGCAATTCGTGGGTCACATTTTGATCGGCGGGTGAGCGACCGAGGCGGGACAGGACGTCACCTTCTCGGATCATTTCACGCCGCTCGCTCTGGTCCGCGTCTTCCAATCGCCCGCGGCCGGGCGCCGGATCTGGTGAATCCGCATTGACTGCACGGCAACTCGTGTCAGGTTGACCCCTGCGGCGGCCAATCTTGTCCCAGATCACCAACATTGCGGTCGCCGTCCCGGAATATCCGGCGACCCAATCCGAGATTCGGGACGCCTTCTCGCGCCGCTTTCCGCTCGAGGGGCGGCGGCTGGCGGCCGCCATGGCGTACTTCGATGCGTCCGGGATCGAGACCCGTTACGGCGTGCTTCCGCTCGCGGCGCTCACCACCCCACGCACCCTCACGGAGACCATGCGCCTGTACGCCGAGCGGGCGCTGGCGCTCGGCGTGGAGGTGGCGCGGGCGTGCCTGGCGGGAGCGGGGACCGCGCCCGAACAGATCGATCTGGTGGTCGTCACCTCGTGCACGGGCATCATGTTGCCGTCGCTCGATGCCTTCTTGATCGACGCGCTCGGGCTGCGGCGCGACGTGCGGCGCTTGCCCATCACACAGCTCGGGTGCGTCGCGGGCGCGGCGGCCCTGGCGCGTGCCCACGACCATCTGCTCGGTCATCCCCGGGGCCGCGTGCTGGTCGTTGCGGTCGAGCTTCCCAGCCTGAACTTCCAGCCGCTCGACGTCTCGGTGGACAACCTGATCTCCTCGGCGCTGTTCGGGGACGGAGCCGCTGCCGTCTTGATGACGGGGGCCGAGCTCGAGGGCTCGGCCGTGGGGCCGGTCGTCCGGACCTCCGGCCACGCGATCGGCGGTCATGCGCATGCGCATGCGCAGCCGCAGCCGCGGCCGATCACGGTGGTCGGCACGCGCTGCCACACCATCCCGAACAGCACGTACGCGCTGGGATTCGACCTGAGGGACGACGGCTTTCACTCGGTACTGTCCAAGGACATCCCGGGGCTGCTCGGGGGCGTGGTGGGCGAGCTCTTCTCGCAGCTGGCTCGCCAGGGGGAGGCGACCCTGCGCGATCTGCGCGCCTTCGTCCTTCACCCGGGGGGCAAGCGTATCCTGCTGGCGCTGCAGCAGGCGCTCGGTCTGACCACCGAGGATCTCGGCCCGAGCTGGGACGTCCTGCGCCGCTTCGGGAACCAGTCGAGCGCCTCGGTGCTCTTCGTCCTTCACGAGTGGATGAACGCCCGGCGCCCGCCCCCGGGTGTGCTGGGGGCGCTGGCGGCGTTTGGCCCGGGACTGACCGCGGAATCCGTGTTAATCAGGTGGACGTGAGGGTGGTGGGGTGACGCGGGCAGGGACTGGCGGCTGGGCCACGCCTGGTGCGGCGGCGAGGGTCGGGGCGGCGCTCCCGTGAACACCTCTCCTGGCTCCCCGGTCGATCTCGGCGTCGCGGCGTTCATTGCCCTGCTCGTCGCCGTGGGAGTGGCCCGGCTCGCCGAGATGCGGCTCTCGCGTCGCCACCAGCGGACGCTGGCCGGGGAGGGCGCGCGGCTGTTGCCAGAGCCGGGCTTCCCCTTCATGGTCGCGCTCCACACCGCCGTGCTGGTGGGGGCCGGGGTCGAGGTGCTGGTGGGCCGGCGTCCCTTCGTCCCCGCCATCGGAATTCCGGCGGCGCTGGTCTTTGTCCTGGCCAACGCGCTTCGCATCTGGGTCATTCGCAGCCTGGCCGGCCACTGGAACGTGCGGGTGGTGGACTCGGCGTCGCTCGGGGTGGTGTCGACCGGGCCGTTCCGGTGGATCCGTCACCCGAACTACCTGGCCGTGTTCCTCGAGTTGCTGGCGCTCCCGCTCATCCACGGCGCCTACCTGACGGCCGTGCTCGGCGCGCTCGCTCACCTCGCGGTGCTGGCGAGGCGCATCCGGCTCGAGGAGCGGGTGCTCGAGGCGAGCCCGACGTATCGGGCGGCCATGTCTCACAAGCCGCGCTTCTTGCCGCGTCTTCCCGGTCGCCCGATGGGGCAGTCCGAGCCGATGCGATGAGGGCCGTGGATCTCGTGGTGGTGGGCGGTGGCCCGGCCGGAGCGTCCCTTGCCATCGCCGCCGGTCGGGCCGGACTGACGGTGGATCTGCTCGAGGCACGGCACCACCCGCGGGACAAGGCCTGCGGCGAGGGAATCATGCCGTCGGGGGTCCGGGCGCTCGCGCGGCTCGGCTTCT
>Ga0265316_10005877_pt1 | contig 11827 bp, 7 predicted proteins | sample 4522metaG_FD_202092 | JGI IMG/M metagenome (GOLD analysis project Ga0265316, IMG submission 202092) | Rhizosphere microbial communities from Carex aquatilis grown in University of Washington, Seatle, WA, United States - 4-5-22 metaG | ecosystem: Host-associated > Plants > Roots > Rhizosphere >...
AGGATTGGACATTGGATCCTGCCATTTACGATTTCAAAGGCGTGCCGCCCAAGCAATTTTTAAAGGGCTTGCTGGCGGAAAGCTGGGAATTTCCTGCGCCGGACACACTGGTAGTACATATCCGCAAGGATATCAACTGGCAGGATATCCCGCCGGTCAACGGCCGCGAGTTTACTGCTTATGATGTTGAATATCACTACCACCGGCTGTACGGGCTGGGCAGCGGTTTTACCAAACCTGCCCCTTATCACGGCAACGTCAGCGCTTATAAAGATTTGATATCCGTTACGGCAACGGATAAATACACGGTTGTCCTTAAGTGGAAGACGCCCAATCCGGAGTTTATCTCCGAGACCGTGGTGACGGTTCACAGTCCGACGGCGGCGATCGAGGCGCGTGAAGCGGTAGAGAAATGGGGAAACCTCGATGATTGGAAGCACGCTGTCGGCACCGGCCCCTTTATGTTGAAGGAATTCGTCAGCGGTTCTTCCGCGACATTGGTGAAGAACCCGAATTACTGGGGCCGTGACGAGCGCCACCCGCAAAATAAACTACCATATGTCGATACGCTGAAGGTTCTGGTCATCCCGAGTGAGGCGGATGCGCTGGAGGCATTGCGCTCCGGTAAGGTTGATGTCATCGACCATATTTCGGCGACGCAGGCCATGCAAATGAAAAAAACCAACCCGGAAATGTTGATTGTCGCCCATCCCGATTCCACCACTACACTGGACCCGAGAAACGATGTAAAACCGTTCAATGACATCAGTGTCCGCAAAGCGATGCAGATGGCAATCGATTTACCGGCCATCGCCAGGAATTATTACGGCGGAGCAGTCGAGCCTTATCCATCTTCAATTACTTCACGGTATATGAAGGGTTGGGCATGGCCGTTTGAGCAGTGGCCGCAAGACCTGAAGGATGAATATACCTATAACCCTACGATTTCTAAAAAACTGTTGGCCGAAGCCGGTTATCCAAACGGATTTAAGACTAATATCGTGGCTGATGTTGCTGCAGATTTAGAGCTGCTAAAAATTGTTAAATTATATCTTTCCCGGGTGGGTATCGATATGGAAATCCGGCCGATGGAATCCGCCGCGCTGGTGGCGTTTATTCAGACCGAGCAGAAACACGACCAGATGGCTGCCCGTGCAGGCGGCTCGCTGGGCACCGGCCATGAACCGCTGCGCCAGCTCACCCGTTTCTGTACCAATTCCTCCGGAACCCCCCAATTGAAAGTCAGCGACCCTGTGATGGACAGTTTTTATCCGAGGGCCATCAAGGCGACTACCGAAGCTGAAGTCAAGAAAATACTGATTGAGGCGAATGAATATGTTGCCCGGCAGCACTTCGCGATATCTTTGATGAACCCGGTCAAGTATTCCATCGCCCAGCCGTGGTTGAAAGGTTATACCGGTCAGTTCGGTTCGATTTCACGCAGTCCGCAGAGCCTGTCTTTCTATACTTCGCGGTTCTGGATCGACCAAAAACTGAAGAAGTCCATGGGGCACTAAGCACTTACCGGCAACGGTACTTGATCCATCACAATAATAAGAGGCTGCGACCGTAGGGGCGGGTTTTGAACTTTGAGTATTAAACGAAATACTTTCAACAGCAGTTGAAATGTACGCCAGCCGTTTTTCTCGGTTATTAAAGGCCGCAGTTTACTTCCCTGCCGCTTTTAGTGCCTCTTGCCGTTTCATCAATATCTTTTCCAATGCAGCAATTTCTTCCGTGGTTAGCTGCCATTCTGCTGCTTTGCTGCTGTCTTCGATTTCGGCAGGGGTTCGGGGACCCGTGATGGCTGAAGTTACCTCCGTCCGTCTCAGGTTCCAGGCAAGACCCAGTTGCGCGGCGGTATGGCCGCAATTTTTGGCGAACGCGGCTAATTCCGTGCCCAGTTTAAGGTTGATGCCGTACTCCGGCTCTTTAAAATGCGGACTGGTCCGCCGCACGTCTTTCGGCGTCAATTTGTTGATATCGATGGTGCCGCCGGAAAGTAGTCCCTGCTGTAAAGAACTGTAGGTTATGACCCCAATGTTGTTTTTCCCGCAATATTCCAGCAGCCCGTTTTCCGCGCCGCGTTCCAGCATGCTGTAAGGAGGTTCCAGAAAAGCAACAGGATGTATCGGCTTCACCATCTCCAATTGTTCTATCGAAAAATTGGAAACCCCGATATAACCGACTTTACCTTCCTTTACCAGCTCTGTGAGGGTTTCCCAGGCCTCTTCAACATATACCACCGGATCAGGCCAATGAATCATATACATGTCGATGAAGTCGATGCCCATTCTCTGCATACTCATTTCGCATTGTTGGCGTACTCTTTCTCTATCCAGTCGCACCAGTATGGTTGTTTTATCCGGTTTCCACATAAACAAAGCCTTGGTCGCAATCAATGGCTTTTTAGACAATCCTTTGAGTGCTTTCCCTACCACTTCTTCGGCATGCCCTACCCCGTAAATCGGAGCAGTATCTATCCAGTTGACCCCCAGGTCCAAAGCATGATGAATCGTATTGATTGAAACTTTGTCATCTTGTAACCCCCAACCAAACCTGTCCGTGCCTGCCATCGGCCATGTGCCGAGACCCACCGTAGAAAGATTCAGAGGACTAGAACCAAGTTTTCTTGTTTTCAATTTACCATCTCCTTTATTTCCGGTAATAACATTCTTTTTCAAGAGCAATTAGATTCGATTTAGGCTAAAATCGTGGTTTCCCTTTCAATCATATCCGAACTTAAGCGGGCGATTACTGACTATTGACAAAATTATTGACTGATGGTATACTGCAGTTTACTTACAATATTCGGTACTGAATACTATACTATATTTAGCTCGGAATGGACAATATAATTTGTTTCCCGCAGCGATTATGGTGAGGGTAAAATAATTCACTACTGTAAGGCTGGCTTTGTCAGGGGAGACCAGGGTACTGAGAGTTTGTGGTTGGACTCGCAGCCAAGTGTGGTTGATGTCCCCTCCCGTGTCCGGAGCCCTGGGGGTAATCGGGGTTAGTGACACAGCCAGTCTTACTTGTTTATTATTCAGTTTGTTCATAAGAATCATATATTAAATAAATGGAGGTTAAATGAAAAAAGGAGTTATCTGGATTGCACTTAGTTTCCTCATCGTCGTATCGATGGTGCTGGCGTCTTGCGGCTCTGCAAAGACGACAAGTACGACAACTACGACAACCACAACTACATCCGCTGTCGTGACAACAACAAATACGACAACGGCGCCAACTTCGACCACATCCTCTACCGTAATAACCAGTACGGCAACAACTACTTCCACCGGTAACTGGTGGGACAGCCTGGGTACGCCGTCCTACGGCAGCTCATTAACAATTTGTTTGACCAGCGGCCCCAGTACTTTTGACGATTCCGGGATTGGTGGGGGACAAACCGTTAATAATCTGTGGGAAGACGCGCTGGTCCAGGATGACTGGACAGTGAACCCGTCTGTATTTTCCTATCAGATAGCCTTCCGCCCCGCCGCCTTTCAGGTGGGCGTTTTAGCAACCGATTGGGCGTTTACGGACTTAAATACGGTGACGATGCACCTGCGCAAAACCGTGTACTGGCCGAATGTCGCGCCCGTTAACGGCCGGCAGTTTGTAGCCAGCGACGTGGTATATATGTGGGCTCGTGCCTATTTAGGCGTCAACGGCGCCAAGCCGCTTTCGACAAATACGGCCATGCTCGGTTCCCTGACCTCAGTAACTGCTGCCGATAATTTTACAGTCGCTTTTGCCTGGCATGGAATAAGCGAAGAAACCATCGCCGAGCAAATGTTCGGCCCGATGGGCGGTTGTGAAGAGGCGCCGGAAGTATTCGCCGCTTATACCACCCCCAGCAGCCCGTTCATCAACGACTGGCACCATGCCATCGGCTGCGGCCCCTTCCAGATATCGGATTATGTTCAGGATAGTTCGTTAACGGTAACTAAAAATCCCTATTACTGGGGATACGATGAACGGCACCCGAAAAACCAGCTCCCTTACGTTAACAGTGTCAAAATCCTGGTTATTCCGAACTCGGCTACCTCACTGGCAGCAATCCGCACCGGCAAAATAGATGCCATGGACAATCTTGCTCTTACCGATATCTCGGCATTGAAGCAAACGAATCCTGAAATTAAACAAATAACCATACCGGGTGGTCCCGCTACCATCGATCCGAGAATTGATATCGCGCCTTTCTCCGACATCCGGGTCCGGCAGGCAATGCAAATGGCCATCAACCTGCCGCTCATCGCCCAGACCTTCTACAGTGGCACCGCTTCACCGTACCCCGCCACAATGACATCCTCCGCCATCACCGGGTGGTCATACCCGTACTCGCAGTGGCCTGCTACTCTGAAAGCGACGTATGATTACAACGTGGCGGGAGCTAAAGCGCTGCTGGCGGCAGCCGGTTATCCCTCCGGTTTTCATACTACCATCGTAGCTTCTAACGTAGCTCACGGTACTGCTGATCTGGATCTGTTACAGATTGTCCAGTCTCAATGGGCCAGTGTCGGCATCACAATGGACGTCCAATTATTGGATCCCGCCGCCTTGAATACATTGCTCCGTTCTTTTAAGCAGGATGCGTTGGCTTACGGCACCAAACTTGGTTTCACTTTCCCGCCGCTGATGGGTTTCCGTCATTGGCAGTCGATCACAAATCTTGATTGGGGTCGCGTTAATGACCCGGCTTGGGATGCGCTCTATGCGCAGGCTCTGGCGGCAGTATCCCTGACCGATACACAAGCCCTGGTGGTTGCGGGAAACAAATATGAGGCAGAACATCAGTGGAACATCTCCCTGTGCACAACCAGCATGTTTGACGTTTGTCAGCCGTGGTTAATCGGTTACAACGGACAGACCTTCGCAGTCTCTTCGGGCACAGGCGTTCTCTGCATGGGTTTCTACTGTTCAAGATTCTGGATTAACCAGGACTTGAAGAACACTTACGGACACTAGTTTTAGTTTAGTAGATTTCGAAGTGGGCCCTGTAAAAAGGGCCCACTTCGAATATTTTGAACCAGCGGGAATCATTTCGAGCCGGCTGGTTCAATAATGTTTATACCTGTAGTCTAAAGGTTTGCTCAATCGAATTACTGTTCTTTACTAATCCGAGAATTAAATTCCCCTTATCGTTCATGACTTAAAGGGAATATTACATATTATCAATTTTGTGTTTAGAAATTATTCCATAAATTAGAATATCGTAAAAAATATCGTCGTTATCATTAAGAAATGAGCGTAATTTGAAAAATAAAACGAGACCTGACAGCAACTGGTGGGATAAACTCGGCACGCCGCAATACGGCGGTGAACTTACAGTGCGCGCCGGCGGTAACATTGTAAATTTCGACCCGTATTTCAGTGAAAAACTGACCAGTATTTACGGCGGATGGCTGGAAAGACTGGTCGCGGATGACTGGACATTAGATCCGGCGGTGTGGGATTATCGGATACCGTGGCATCCCGACAAATATCTAAAGGGCCAACTGGCCGAAAGTTGGGAATTCCCGGAACCGGGCACTCATGTTGTCCATCTGCGTATAGGAATTCGCTGGCAGAATTTGCCGCCGGCCAACGGCCGGGAATTCACCGCTGATGACGTGGTATTTCATTATCAGCGGATATATGCACTGGGCGGAGGTTTTACTAAACCGAGTCCGTTCCGTGTCGGCATCGGTTCAGGCAACCTGATATCGGTAACCGCTGCTGACAAATACACCGTTGTTTTTAAATTAAGGATAACCAAACCCGAAGCCATCATGGAAACTTTGCACGGCGTGGGACAGGAACCGTGTCTGGAAAATCCCGATGCAGTCAGGAAATGGGGAGACGTCAGTGATTGGCATCACGCCATCGGCACCGGCCCGTTTATCCTGAAGGATTTTGTCCCGGACAGCCATGCCACTCTGGTGAAAAACCCCGATTACTGGGGACATGACGAGCGTTACGTGGATAATCAATTGCCGTATATGGACGAAATCAGATACCGGATAATACCGGACGAAACCGAAGCGCTGACGGCTTTGCGCGCTGCTAAAATCGATCTCATCAGCGGCGTTTCGGCGGTAGATGCTGCGGCGATGAAGAAAACAAATCCGGAAATATTACAGATACCCATCCCCAGGCCGCAGGCGCTGACTGTTCAGCCGGCCAATGACAAACCGCCTTTTAACGACATCCGGGTCCGTAAGGCGATGCAACTGGCAATTGACTTGCAGGCCATCGCCCGGGACTATTACCGCGGCACCGTCGAACCTTATCCGTCTACTATTACTTCCCGGGATATGAAAGGGTGGGGATTCCCTTACGATATCTGGCCGCAGGAACTCAAAGATGAATACGCCTATAATCCGGCCTTGGCAAAATATTTATTGGCCGAGGCAGGTTATCCCAACGGATTTAAAACCAACGTCGTGGCCGACACCTCCTGGGACAAAAATCTCCTGCCGGTCGTCCAATCCTATTTTGCGGATATCGGGATAGAAATGGAAATCCGGCCGATGGAACACAACGCCATGCTTACCTATGTCGAAACCGACCGCAAACACGAACTGGTCTGGCGGGAATACGGCCCGCTGGGCCATAACTATTCCCCGATGGGGGCGATCAACCGCCTGCATTCGAATCACTTGCCCAACTGGCTGGGGATTCACGATTCCGTGATGGACACTTATTATCCGAAGGCATTGGCGGCTGCTACCGAAGATGAATTGAAGCAAATCATGAAAGATGTCAACGAGCGTGCCGCGCGGCAGCATTACGTTGTTTGCCTGCTGCAGCCGATGTCATACACGCTTTATCAACCGTGGCTTAAGGGCTTTAATTCCCAGTGTCATTCGATTACGATGGGAATAATGGGGGGGCCCAGCCGGTTGAGTTTTTACGGCGGTCGCTGCTGGATAGATTCGGAATTAAAGAAAAAGATGGGGCATTAGAGTAGTGACTATAGGGGTGGGTTTCGAACCCACCCGCCATGCGCTGTACATGTAAATCGCTGCCACAAAGGCAACGTAAAGTGTGGAGCGGTGAATTACAAGGATTCGATATAGAACAAAATAGAAATTGCAACGATTATATATAAAAAATTAAGAGGAGCGAATCGTGATTAAATTGATTTTCATGTTAGCCTCGAAAGACTTGCCGAACGAAATGCCGGCATTTGAGCGTTGGTACCTGCGCTATCATGCCTGTGAAGTTTTATCTAAAGACCAGCCGTGGATTGCCCGTTTTGTCGGCTACCGGCCTCTGCCGGTGATTCCGGAAGCGCTGGAATACGGTCACTATAATATGCGCGTGATTGAAGTCTGGTTCCGCAACATGGAAGATTACTTCGGCGGCACCAGCATGTTTCACTTTACCTGGAAAGGCGGGTGGATGAAAAACCCGATAGAATGGGATAAATACGCGATACCGCGGGTGTCGACGTGCGTCCCGGTACCCGCGCAGAATGTTTTTCTCGCCGGCAAATATAGCGTGGAAGAAAAAATGATGCTGCGCTGGTACACTTTCACCAAGTATCCCGAAGGTGTCTCCGTCGAAGAAGGGGACGATTGGTTCCTCAATGTGCACTCGAAAGAAGTGCTGCAGCAGCCGGGATTAATCGGATATTTCAGTGCCAAAGCAGTGCAGTTCCCTGGCCGTTCTGCTCCCACCTGGTGGCGTCAGAGCGAGCTGGTTTATGAGGATTTCGACGGCTGGAAGAAATCCGTAGTCGACCACCCGCCGAAATATACCAAGCCGCGCTGGGCAAAATACGATAAGTATCCGTTTCTGGAGCCTTATGTCGATTTTACCAGCACGTTTTTGGCGGAGCGGCCGGAAACCGATTACATGAAAGAAGGACGGGCATTCCCTTAGTATGGAAAACAGGCATTGGGGATGCTTGAGTTTGAATCGAAAATTGATTGTGTTAAAGTAACAAAAGGGAGCCTTAAGCAGAAGTCTTAATTGTTATTTTACCAGCGTAATAATGTGTTTAATTGCCCGGAAATCGCTACATGTTTTTCGGGGCGACAATTTACGGGAGTCAGTTTTGTTTTACAAAGTGCTCGAAGATGTAAAGGTAATCGAATATGGGAACATGGTTTCAGCCCCGTTCTGCGCCAAAATACTGGCCGATATGGGCGCTGAAGTCATCAAAATTGAAAAACCATGCTGCGGTGACGAGTCCAGAGGGTTAGAGCCTTTCATGAACGATTCTCCGGGAGTGGAACGCAGCGGTTTATTTCAATATCTTAATCTGAACAAAAAGGGGATTACGCTCAATCCGGAAAACGCTACCGGCAGGAAAATCCTGAATCAATTATTAAAAAACGCTGACATTTTTGTGGAAAATAATCCCCCGAAGCAAATGAAAGCGCTCAAATTAAATTACCAGCGGGTTAAACAGATTAACCCGCATATCGTTATGACTTCGATAACACCTTTCGGCCAGACCGGCCCTTATAAGGATTACAAGAGTTGCGAGTTAATTAACGCCCACATGGGCGGTGTCGGTTATGATTCGGTTCGCGAAGTCGATATCAGCCATGAGCCGATTAAAGCCCCGGCGCATATTTTCGGTTTCCAGGCTGGCTTGAGCGCGGCCACCGCCACCGTGGGCGCTTTGTTTCAGCAGAGCGTGACCGGCGATGGTACATACCTTGATGTTTCCGAGCAGGAAAGTATCATTCAAAATATGCATTCGGTATTCCGTTATTACTACAACAAACAGATAGTCAACCGGACCGATGTTCTGGACAGGGCGCCTGCGCATATTTTGCCGTGCAAGGACGGTTATATCCATCATGCCAATATGGAAGAGGCGGAGTGGTGGCATTTTGTCGATTTGATGGGTAATCCCGAGTGGGCAAAGAATGAACTGTTTAAAGATTATACGTCACGGTCTCAGTTCTGGGATGCGCTCAAGCCGTTAATATTGGACTGGACCAAAGAACATACAATGGACGAAATTTATCGCGGCAGCCAGGCCAGAGGGTCGGCCATCGGCGCGCTTTACACCGCCAAAGATATGCTGGCGGACAGGCAAATGGCCGAGCGGGGCTTTTTTGCAGAAGTCGAACACCCCGAAATCGGTAAACTGAAATATCCGGGCGTACCCTACCGGTTTTCCGGTATTCCGCGTGAACAACCCGCTTCTGCTCCGCTTCTCGGCCAAAACAACGAAGAAATATATTGCGGACGCTTGGGTTATACCAAACAGGACCTGGTCAAACTGGGTGAAGCGGGTGTTATATGATGAACAGCGCTTTTCTTAAAGGTGTGAGAGTCGTCGCCATGACTCAAGTTTGGGCCGGCGGCTGGATGGGCGGTATTTTATCGGATATGGGCGCCGAGGTCATTAAAATTGAATCCAATAAAAAAATTGATATCTTGAGACGCACTATAGAAACCGAAGGGGACCTGAATCGCGGTCCGAACTTTAACGGTTACAACCGGGGCACGAAGAGCTGCAATCTGAACCTGAAAAAACCGGAAGGGGTCGAACTCTTCAAGAAGCTGGTAAAAATCAGCGACGTCGTCGTCGAGAACCTGGCGCCAAAAGGAATGCCCGGTTTTGGTCTGGATTATAATGTGCTGAAAGAAGTTAAACCGGATATTATCATGGTTTCGGTACCCGGTTTCGGCAGTACCGGCCCGGATAAAAATTATATTTCTTATGCCGCGACGGTGCAGTCAATCGGCGGGTTGGAAGCTTCGTTCGGTTATCCCGGCGGGGAACCCTCAACGCCGTCCATCTTTATGGCCGACCCGGTGGGGGGAATGTATGGGGTGCTGGCAGTCTGCAGTGCTGTTTATTATCACCATAAAACAGGCAAAGGGCAGCACGTTGAATTAGCACAAAGTGAGGCCATAATGTCGCTGCTACCTGAAGTTGTCATGGAATATGAAATGACCGGCCGTATCCGTCCGCGCATGGGGAACCGCGATGAAATCATGGCGCCGCACGGCTGTTACCCCTGTAAGGGCAAAGATAAATGGGTTGCCATTGCCGTTGCCAATGATGAGGAATGGCAGGCTTTATGCAAGGTTATAGGGAATCCCGAATGGTGTAAGGATGAAAAGTTCGTCGACCAATTCAGCCGCTGGCAAAATCAGGATGAATTAAATAAGCTGATTGCCGGCTGGACTAAGGATTTTACTCATTATGAAGTAATGCACAAACTGCAAAAGGCGGGGGTAGCCGCCGGAGCTTCGCTTAGCACTGAGGAAATGAACCACGACCCTCATGTCAAAGACCGGGGAGCTTTAATTGAACTGAACAGCCGGAAGGTCGGCAATACGTTGACCTGGCGTTCGCCATGGAAATCCGCTTTGACGGCGTCGAATCCGGCGTCCCCTTATTTTGGTGAATATAATGATTATGTTTTCCGGACGTTGCTGGGTTTGTCCGATGGTGAAATAGCGAAGTTAATCAGCGAAGAAGTGATTTACTAAATAGCATCAAGCGGCAAAGATAAAGGAGGAAGTCAATCGAACAATCGGCTTTAAAAAGGGCTGTAACGGCAAATTTAAATTTTCAGAAAGCTTTTAGGATAAGCAGCATAAAGGATAAAGAAGGAGGTCAAGTGAACAATGGACTTTAAAGAGTATTCTATCGGTGAATTTGATACAGAGGAGCAAAAAAAGTTCCGGCAGGAAGTGCGGGAATGGATCGACAAAAATATGGACCCGCGTCTTGCGATATCGTCGGAAGAGCGCGGTTTGCCGCCTGATACTGACTCCGACCTGACAAGAGCATTCGGACGCAAGCTCGCGGCCAAGGGGTGGCTGGTGCCTGAGTGGCCCAAAGAGTTTGGAGGAGCGGGTCTTACCGCCGGTCAAAGATACATCATTAACCAGGAAGTCGCGGCCCGGAATATAGAACTTCCCGGTCATTGGGGGAACTTCCAGGGTGGCGTCCCGGGCCCCACGATGATGAAGTTTACCACCGAAGAGCAAAAGAAAGAATGGCTGCCTAAAATTGCAGCAGGGGCGTTATTTTCCCTGGGCTATACGGAACCCAACGCCGGCACCGACCTCGCATCACTGCAGATGCGTGCCGTCTCGGACGGCGATGATTACATCATCAATGGTCAGAAGATGTTCAGCAGCGGCGTCGATAAAGCGGATTACCACTGGTTATTAGTCAGAACCAACCCTAATGTGCCGAAGCATAAAGGGATATCACTCCTGATTGCGGACCTGAAGAGTCCGGGTGTTACGATTAAAGAAATGCACACAATATCGGGCATGGCGACACACGAGATATTTTACGATAATGTGCGGATTCCCAAGAAGAACCGCATCGGGCCGGAAGACGGCGGCTGGGGCATCACCAGAGAAGCCTTAAGCATTGAGAGAGCCAGCGTCGGTTCTTCCCCCTGGGCTCCGAAAATCGTGGACGAATTGATTAAATACGCTAAGGAAACGATTCGTAACGGGAAGCCCTTATACGACGACCCTCTGGTAGAACAGGGTTTAGCACAGCTTGCCATTGAAGTGAATATTCTCCGTTTATTCACCCATCGCATTAACTGGATGGTAGATAGCGGTATGAACCCGGCGTGGACCGGAGCCGAATCAAAGATATGGGAAGCCGAAACCAGCCAGCGGGTGGCAAACAAAGGCATGGAGATTCTGGGAATGTCCTGTCAGCTTGAACCGGGTTCCAAATGGGCACCCATCAAGGGCCGTGTTGAACTGGGTTATCGCGAGACGGTAGTCAGAACTTTTGGCGGCGGTTCGGATGAAATGATGAGAAGCGTCATCGCTACCGTAGCCATGGGCCTGCCGCGCGAACCGCAAATGACAATGCCGGTGAAGAAGT
>Ga0265316_10005880_pt1 | contig 11824 bp, 11 predicted proteins | sample 4522metaG_FD_202092 | JGI IMG/M metagenome (GOLD analysis project Ga0265316, IMG submission 202092) | Rhizosphere microbial communities from Carex aquatilis grown in University of Washington, Seatle, WA, United States - 4-5-22 metaG | ecosystem: Host-associated > Plants > Roots > Rhizosphere >...
CTCAGCAACTCCCAAAGTTGTCGCCGCTGGCCGGAAAACCGGCGCCGAAAGAAATGCTGATCGACGTGGCGGACCTGGATCGCAAATATGCCGAGGGCCGGCCGGACCTGAGCGACCCCAATCAGTTGGTTAGTTTCGGCACGAGCGGCCACCGGGGCTCTCCGCTGCACGGCACTTTCACGGAAGCGCACATTCTGGCGATCACACAGGCGATCTGCGAATACCGCAAATCGCAGGGGGTCGACGGCCCACTCTACATGGGGAAAGACACGCATGCTGTATCCGATCCGGCCCAGCGGACGGCGCTGGAGGTCCTGGCAGCCAACGGCGTCGAGACCATCATTCAGAGGGACAACGGCGTTACGCCGACGCCCGTGATCTCGCGGGCGATTCTGGTGTACAACCGCGGCCGCAAGCAGCACCTCGCGGACGGCATCGTGATTACGCCTTCGCACAATCCTCCGGAGGACGGCGGCTTCAAATACAACCCGACCAACGGAGGTCCCGCCGACACGGATGTCACGCGCTGGGTCGAGGATCGGGCCAACGAACTGCTGCGCGGCAACAATGCGGGCGTGAAGCGCGTGTCGTTTAACACGGCCATCGGTGCGGGGACGACTCATGAGGGAGATTTCGTCGTCCCGTACGTCGAGGACCTGAGAAATGTTCTGGACATGGATGCGATTCGCGGCGCCGGACTCAAACTCGGCGTGGACCCGCTGGGCGGCGCGGCGAGATACTACTGGGAACCGATCAACTCAATTTACCATTTAGATATCACGGTGGTGAATCCCGTGATGGACCCGGCATTTTCATTCATGACCGTCGATCACGACGGCGTAATTCGCATGGATTGTTCCAGCCCCTATGCGATGGCCCGGCTGGTGGGGCTCAAGGACAAGTACCGCCTCGCCTTTGCCAACGATCCGGACTCCGACCGCCATGGAATCGTCACGCCGTCCGCCGGATTGATGAATCCCAACCACTTCCTTGCCGTGGCGATCCGTTACCTGCTGGCCAATCGTCCGCACTGGCCGGAGGATATTACCGTCGGCAAAACGGTGGTGAGCAGCAGCATGATTGACAAAGTGGTAAAAGAATCGGGCCGTCGATTGTCCGAGGTTCCGGTGGGATTCAAGTGGTTCGTTCCCGGGTTGTTTGACGGCTCATGCTGTTTCGGCGGCGAAGAGAGCGCCGGGGCAAGTTTCCTGAGACTCGACGGGACCGTTTGGTCCACCGACAAAGACGGTCTCATCATGGACATGCTTGCGGCCGAAATCACGGCCCGCACGGGCAAGGATCCGGGCGAGCATTATCGCGAGCTGACGGCGGAATTCGGCACATCCTATTACACACGCATCGACGCCCCGGCGACACGCGAGCAGAAAGCAAAGCTGAAAGAACTCTCACCTGAAGCTGTGACAGCGGCGACTCTGGCCGGGGAGCCAATTACGGCCAAGCTGACTCGAGCGCCGGGAAACAACGCATCGATCGGGGGACTAAAGGTGGTCGCCGCCAGCGGATGGTTCGCGGCGCGCCCCTCGGGAACGGAAAACATCTACAAAGTCTATGCGGAAAGCTTCCGGGATCAGGAGCATCTGAACTCCATCGTTGCAGAGGCCCAGGGCATCGTGAATAACGCCATGAGTTTCACGAAAGGGCAAGCATGAGTCTCGACAGAGATGGCGTGCCCCCATTTCTTCCGGAGTACCGGGCTTCCGGCCTGCTGCTGCACGTCACCTCTTTGCCCTCGCCTTACGGCATTGGCGATTTGGGACCGGGCGCACTCGCGTGGATCGAGCGCCTCGCCCAAGCGGGACAAAGTTGGTGGCAGATGTTGCCGCTGGGACCTACCGGCTTTGGTAACTCCCCGTATCAATCCCCGTCGTCTTTTGCCTTGAACGGAGTACTTATCAGCCCCGACTGGCTGATTGAAGATGAACTGCTGCACCCAGGCGATTGCCTCACCGGACCATTCCCGCAAAACAAAGTTGACTACAATGCGGTCATTCCGTTCAAACACAGTCTGCTCGTACGGGCCTGGACCAATTTCACCGCGGGAGTTCGCGCCGATCTGCGGCCGGCCTTCGAGCAATTCCGGAATGACCAGGCAGACTGGCTGGAGGACTACGCGCTGTTCCGCGCCCTCAAAGCCAGGTTTGACGGCGCCTCTTACCTGAATTGGCCTGCGGAACTGGTTTGGCGACACAGGGCGGCGCTCGATCGGGTGCGAAGCGAACTATCGGATCAAATCGGGCAAATCTGCTTCGCCCAATTCCTGTTGTTTCGCCAGGCCCAACGGCTCAAGGCGCACGCCCACAAATGTGGCATACGCCTGGTCGGCGACCTGCCCTTTTTTGTTTCTCCAGATTCGAGCGACGTCTGGGCACAACCGGAGTTGTTCCTGTTGGACGAACAGCTTCGCCCGCGTGTCGTCGCCGGAGTGCCGCCCGATTACTTCAGCGCGCAAGGGCAACTTTGGGGCAACCCCGTTTATGACTGGGACGCGATTCGAAATTCAAACTACCGATGGCCCATTTCCCGGTTGCGAGCTCTGCTGGCCCACGTCGATGTGATCCGGCTGGACCATTTCCGGGCATTCGCTGCGGCGTGGCATGTCCCCGAGGGAGCCACGACTGCACAGACTGGAAAGTGGGTATCCGGCCCGGGCGCCGATTTCTTTTACGCCCTGGAGCGCGGACTGGGCAAACTCCCCTATTTTGCCGAAGATTTGGGCATGATCACGCCCGATGTGTATGAGCTTCGCGACCGGTTCCATCTGCCGGGGATGCGCGTCCTGCAATTCGCATTCGATGGCAAGCCCGATAATCCGTACCTTCCGCGAAACTACATAAGCAACACGGTGGTATATACCGGGACTCATGACAACCCGACAACCCGTGGCTGGTTCGATGAACTTCCTGAGGATGAGCGGAAAAATTTTCGGGACTACCTGAAGCTCCCGGGAGGCAAGAGTCACGATGCCGCTCCGGCTTCGCTCGATGCTGCCCCGGCTTTGATGGACCTGGCTTGGTCGTCGGGGGCTGCGATTTCGATAGCACCCCTGCAGGATTTGCTGAACCTGGGGGCAGAAGCCCGCATGAACGTGCCCGGCACCGCGGAAGGCAATTGGAGCTGGCGGTGCACGGAAGAGATGCTGTCCGATCCTGCATTCGAATGGCTGCGCGACCTGACGAAAGACTCAAACCGGTCGGCAACTTCGCCGAGTTCGAACGCGGAAAAGAATCTTCAAGCGGTTTCAAAAAATTGAGTGGGAACGACTACACGGAGGACAAACGATGAAAGCAACACAAACGCTCCACAATCTGGGACAAAGCATATGGCTCGACAACATCACCCGGGATTTGCTGAACGGCGGAACGCTGGAGCGGTATATTGCCGAACTATCGGTAACGGGGCTGACTTCAAATCCGACGATCTTCGACCACGCCATCAAAAACAGCGCGGCATACGATGCCGCGATTCGCGCCGGCCTGGAGAACGGCAAATCGGGCGAAGCGCTGTTTTTCGATCTGGCGCTGGAGGACATTACTCGTGCCGCCGCCCTGTTTCGCCCCGTCCATGACCGGACGGATGGCGTTGATGGATGGGTGTCGCTCGAGGTATCGCCCTTGCTCGCCTACGACACAGTAAGCACACTGGCCGCAGCCAGGGATTTATTTGCACGAGCCGGCCAGCAAAACTTATTCATCAAAATTCCGGGAACCAAAGAAGGCCTGCCCGCCATCGAAGAGGCGATTTTTTCCGGCATCCCAGTTAATGTCACTCTCCTTTTCTCCAGCGAGCAATATGTGGCCGCAGCCGAGGCATTTATGCGAGGCGTCGAAAGGCGCATTGAGGCGGGGCTGGACCCCAGCGTCGGCTCGGTCGCCTCGATCTTCATCAGCCGATGGGACGCGGCGGTGGCGGGTAAGGCGCCCCAAGCGCTCGTCAATCGGCTCGGAATTGCCGTCGCCCAGCGCGCGTATAAGGCCTACAAGGAATTGCTCGCATCCCCGCGATGGCAACGCGCTTTCAATTTCGGTGCGCGCCCGCAACGGCTCCTGTGGGCGAGCACGGGAACGAAAGATCCAAACGCTTCCGACGTCCTTTACATCAAGGCGCTCGCCGCTCCTTTCACGGTGAACACGATGCCGGAGGGCACCTTGAAGGCGCTCGCCGATCATGGCGAATTGGGCGCGATCCTGCCCGCCGATGGAGGCGACTCCGAAGCGGTGCTGGCGCAGTTTGCCGGCGCGAGGATCGACGTCGCAGCGCTTGCCGCGCAGCTTCAGGACGAGGGCGCGAAATCGTTCGTCAAATCCTGGGAGGAACTGATGTCGGTCATCGCCTCCAAGAGTGCTTCGCTCAAGCAGGCCACGGGCCTTTAAGGGAAACGGAATCTTGAGGAAAAGGAAAGGGGTAGGAATATGGCGACACGCATAACACCGGAAGCGACATCCGCGGTTCCTGAGCCATTGACGAAACGGAAGGCCTGGAAGGCCCTGCAGGCCCACTATGAGACCGTTCGCGGTGTGCATCTGCGAAAATTATTCGCGGACGACCCCGCGCGCGGTGAACGGATGACTCTCGATGCCGCGGGTTTATTTCTGGACTACTCGAAGAACCGCGTCACCAATGAAACTCTGAAGCTGCTCGTTGAACTGGCCGAGGAATCCGGTCTGCGGTCGCGGATGGAAGCCATGTTCCGAGGGGAGAAAATCAACACCACGGAGAAGCGGGCCGTCCTGCACGTGGCTTTGCGCGCGCCCGTAGGCGATTCCATTCTTGTTGACGGCGAGAATGTTGTGCCGCAGGTCCACGCGGTGCTTGAAAAGATGGCTCAATTCTCAAACCGCGTTCGGAGCGGGGAGTGGAAAGGACACACAGGGAAACGCATCCGCAACGTCATCAACATCGGCATAGGCGGTTCCGATCTTGGGCCGGTGATGGCCTATGAGGCGTTGAAACATTTCAGCGATCGCGCAATGAAGTTCCGGTTCGTTTCCAACGTGGATGGCACGGATTTCGCCGAAGCCGTTCAGGATCTTGACGCCACGGAAACGCTCTTCATCGTCTCGTCGAAGACCTTCACGACGCTGGAGACGATGACCAACGCCCATACGGCCCGCGACTGGTCTTTAAAAGGCCTCGGTGGGGACGAAAAGTCGGTGGCCAAACACTTCGTGGCCGTTTCAACGAATGCTGTGGAAGTGTCCAAGTTCGGCATCGATACAGCCAACATGTTCGGCTTCTGGGACTGGGTCGGCGGGCGCTATTCCATGGACTCGGCGATCGGGCTTTCGACGATGCTGGCCATCGGTCCGGATAATTTCCGCGCGATGTTGGATGGCTTCCACCAGATCGACGAGCATTTTCGGTCCACCCCGTTCGAACGCAACTTGCCAGTTCTCCTGGGGCTTCTGGCGCTCTGGTACAACGATTTCTTCGGCGCGCAGACCGTCGCCGTCCTGCCGTATGAGCAGTATCTGAAACGATTCCCGGCGTACCTGCAGCAGTTGACGATGGAAAGCAACGGCAAGCACGTCACGCTGGGCGGCACGCAAGTCAATTACGCGACGGGGCCCGTTTACTGGGGCGAACCGGGAACCAACGGCCAGCATTCTTTCTATCAGTTAATCCATCAGGGGACCGAGCTGATCCCCTGCGATTTTATCGCGTTTGTGAAACCGCTAAACCCGCTTGGCCGGCACCATGACATCCTGCTGGCGAACGTCTTCGCGCAGGCTGAGGCTCTGGCGTTTGGAAAAACGGCGGAAGAGGTCAAGGCCGAGGGCACGCCGGAGTGGCTCGTGCCTCACCGCGTCTTCGAGGGCAACCGTCCGTCAAACACGATCCTTGCCGACAGGCTTACCCCTGAAGTTCTCGGCAAGTTGGTCGCGCTCTACGAGCATATCGTCTTCACCCAGGGCGTGATCTGGGAGATTAACTCATTCGACCAGTGGGGCGTGGAACTTGGCAAGGTGTTGGCCCAGCGCATTATCCCCGAACTCGAGAGTCCGGGGCAGCCTTCATTGAATCACGATAGTTCGACAAACAATTTGATCGGCCGTTATCGGAAGCTGAAGGAGACATCGCGATGACCTTCGGCTATGACAGGCCTTTATACGTCCTGCCCTTCGACCACCGGGGATCCTTCAAGACGGGACTGTTCGGCTGGAAGGGACCCATCCGTTCGGAACAGACCGCGCAGATTGCCGCCACCAAACAGGTTATCTACGACGCCTTCAAAGCAGACATCGCGGCCGGCGGCATCGGCCATTTTTGGAAAGAACCTCAAGAAACCAAATGACGATTTAGGTGAAGGAGGAGTCCATGCAACTTGGAATGATTGGACTGGGCAGGATGGGCGCAAATATGGTGCGGAGGTGCATGAAAGCTGGGCACCGGTGCGTCGTATTCGATAGGACGCCGAAAGCAGTGAATGAGCTGGCGCAGGAAAAGGCGACAGGGAGCACTTCATTGCAGGATTTCGTCGCGAAGCTGGAAAAGCCTCGCGCGATATGGCTCATGGTCCCGGCGGCGGCCGTGGACGAAACCATCGCCGACCTTCTGCCGCATCTTGAGGCGGAGGACATCCTCATCGACGGAGGCAATTCGTATTACGTGGATGACATCCGACGCGCGAAGGAACTCTCTGCCAGGCGAGTCCACTACGTTGACGTGGGGACGAGCGGCGGAGTGTGGGGTCTTGATCGCGGCTACTGCATGATGATTGGGGGCGAAAACGGGGTGGTCAAACACCTCGACCCTATCTTCTCCTCGCTGGCGCCGGGCACGGGCGATATCCCCCGGACTCCAGGGCGGGAGAAATTAGCCGGCACCGCTGAAGAAGGCTACCTGCACTGCGGGCCGAACGGCTCCGGCCATTTTGTCAAGATGGTCCACAACGGCATCGAGTACGGCCTGATGGCCGCGTACGCCGAGGGACTTAGTATCTTGCGCGAAGCCAACGTCGGGAAGAAGCAAGGGGCCGTCGACGCCGAGACAACACCCTTGCGCGACCCCGAACACTATCAGTATGAGCTTGATTTGCGCGACATCGCAGAGGTCTGGCGACGCGGCAGCGTGATTGCGTCGTGGCTGCTGGACCTGACCGCGTCCGGGTTGGTGAAGGATCCCAACCTCTCGCAGTTTGCGGGGCGCGTTTCGGATTCGGGCGAGGGCCGATGGACGATCAAGGCGGCGATCGACGAGGGCGTGCCGGTTCCCGTCCTGTCCTCCTCGCTTTACGAACGTTTCAGCTCGCGCGGGGAAGCGGACTACCAGAACAGACTGCTCTCAGCGATGCGTTACGGGTTCGGGGGACATCTGGAGAAAGCAGCGGGGAAATAACGTCGATCGAAAAGGAGTTTTTCGATGAGTGATTTCCACTGCGACGCTTTGGTTCTCTTCGGGGCCACGGGCGATCTGGCGTACAAAAAAATATTCCCGGCGCTTCAGGCCATGATCAAAGTTGCCACGCACGCGGCCTGACGCGGCGCGCTTTAAGCAAAGATGACAAGTTTTCGTGTCCGCTTTGGCGGCCACGGCGATGGGAGAAAGCGACATGAAGCTTCAAGTGTTTAACGATGCCAATTCGGTCGCGCGCGAGGCTGCGGCGACGATTGCCGCCGAGGCGCGTGCAGCGGTCGCAGCCCGTGGCCGCTTTGCGCTGGCCGTCAGCGGAGGTCAAACGCCATGGATAATGTTGAGAGCGCTTGCCGATGAAAATGTCCCGTGGGAGGACATCCATGTCTTCCAAGTCGACGAGCGCGTGGCCCCAGCGGGGGACCAGGAGCGAAACCTAACACATTTGAGAGAAAGCCTGCTCGATCATGCGCCCCTGCGGCCGGAACAGGTGCACGCCATGCCGGTGGAAGCGGCGGATTTGCAAGCCGCTGCGGCCCGGTACGCCCTGACCCTGCGCGAAGTCGCGGGCGCGCCGGCTGTGCTCGACCTTGTGCATCTCGGTTTGGGCCCGGATGGCCACACAGCTTCGCTGGTCCCTGGCGATGCCGTGCTTGAAGTCGTGGAAACAGATGTAGCAGTAACCGGAGTCTACAAAGGCACGCGACGGATGACGTTGACTTATCCGGCGATCGATCGCGCCCTGCGCGTGCTTTGGGTAGTGACGGGGAGTGAGAAAATAAAAATGTTGAGTCGCCTGCGCGAGGGCGATGCCTCCATTCCTGCCGGCCGAGTGCAACGGGACCGGGCGATTTTGTTGGCCGACCAGTCGGCGGTGGAACAATTTTCCAGCCAACAAAAGCAGGGAGGGTAGCATGCGCATAGGGATTGCCACGGATCATGGCGGGTTCGCGTTGAAAGAAGAATTGATCGCTCATCTCAGAACAGCCGGGCATGAGGTTGTGGACTTCGGAGCTCATGGGCTGAATCCGGGAGACGATTATCCCGACTTTGTCATCCCGCTCGCGCGAGCGGTGGCGACGGGAGCGGTCGAGCGGGGGGTCGCCGTGTGCGGCAGCGGCGTGGGTGCATCGGTGTGCGCCAATAAAATTCCGGGTGCACGCGCCGGCTTGGTGAATGACCACTTCTCCGCGCGCCAGGGCGTCGAGGACGATCACATGAACATTATCTGCATGGGGGGACGCACGACGGGCCTCTACGTCGCAATGGACAACCTCGATGCGTTCCTGTCCGCCGAGTTTAGTCAGGCCCCGCGACACTTGCGCCGGCTGAGTAAAGTGGCTTCCCTGGAGCTGAACGCAGTCAGCGAGCGTGGGGCCGGAGCGGTATCCAAGGTCTAGACGGCCGCCCTGGAAGCGGCAAACCCGAGGTGATCCCGATCGCGACGGGGAGCGAAGTAGGTCTCGCCGTGGACGCGCATGAGAAACTGTTCGCCGAGGGCGTTCGCTCGCGCGTGGTCTCGATGCCGTCGTGGGACATCTTTGAAGATCAGAGCCTGGAGTATCGGGACAGCGTCCTTCCGCCCAACGTGAAGGCTCGCATCGCAATTGAGCAGGACTCGACTTTCGGATGGGAAAGATTTGTCGGCGATTCCGGGGGCGTGATCGGCAGGAAGACTTTCGGGGCATCGGCGCCGCTCAAGGAACTCCAGCGGAAGTTTGGCTTTGAACCGGACGGAGTGGTGAAGGCGGCAAAAGAACTGTTGGGCAGGGGGTAATCAGTGGATTCCGTGGCCGGCCGGGAAGGCGCCGAACGTGACATGTCCGATGCGGGGAAATGTATTGAAAGCGCCGGGCGAAGTTCCCCGCTTGGGGCCACGGTTCTTCCCGGGGGTGTAAATTTCAGCATCTACTCGCGGAGCGCATCGAGCGTGGAGCTGCTCCTGTTTAACAAGGAAGATGAACTCCAGCCAGAGCGGATGATCAAGATCGATCCAGCGACCAACCGAAATTACCATTACTGGCATGTATTCGTGCCGAATGTGCGACCCGGGCAACTCTACGGATATCGGGTCGACGGTCCGTTTGATCCAGCAGGCGGCATGCGCTTCGATGCCTCCAAGGTTTTGCTCGACCCATATGCCCGGGGCATCGTTGTTCCCGGGAATTACAGTCGCGATACCGCGCGCCTCGCGGGGGATAACGCGGCCACGGCGATGAAGAGCGTTGTGATAGATCCCAGCGACTACGATTGGGAAGGCGACACGCCGCTGCACCGCCAGGCATCGCGGACCATCATCTACGAGATGCACGTGGCGGGCTTCACTCGTCATCCCAGTTCCGGAGTCCCTGAAAAAGTCCGCGGCACCTATGCCGGCCTGATCGAAAAAATTCCGTATCTCAAGCAACTCGGTATCACCGCCGTCGAACTGATGCCCGTATTCCAATTCGATGCCCTGGACGCTCCTCCCGGGCGCGTGAATTACTGGGGGTATGCTTCCATTTCGTATTTCGCGCCACATCAAGGCTATAGTTCGCGGCGGGATCCTCTCGGTCCGGTGAACGAATTTCGTGACATGGTGAAAGCGCTGCACCGGGCAGGCATTGAGGTGATTCTGGACGTGGTCTTCAATCATACCGCCGAAGGCGATGAGCGCGGGCCGACGCTGAGTTTTCGCGGTCTGGAAAACAATGCCTACTATATTCTTGAACGGGACCGTTCGAGGTATGCCAATTATAGCGGGACCGGAAACACGCTCAACTCTAATAATTCCATTGTCCGAAGAATGGTTTTGGACAGTCTTCGCTATTGGGTTGAGGCGATGCATGTGGACGGTTTCCGGTTCGATCTGGCGTCCATCCTCGATCGCGACGAGGATGGCAATTTGATGCCCAGCCCGCCGCTGCTCTGGGATATCGAGTCGGACCCGGTGCTTGCGGGTACGAAATTGATCGCCGAAGTCTGGGATGCGGCCGGGCTCTATCAGGTGGGAAATTTCATCGGTGATAGCTGGAGGGAATGGAACGGCCGATTCCGCGACGATGTTCGCAGTTTTTTTCGCGGCGATGAACGCTCTGTGGAAAGCATGGCGGACCGGTTGCTCGGCAGCCCGCAGATTTACGGGCATAAGAAACGCGAAGCGGAAGAGAGCGTGAATTTTGTGACGTGTCACGATGGATTCACGCTGAATGATCTCGTCTCTTATAATCAAAAGCATAACGAGGCGAACGGCGAAGACAACCGGGACGGCTCGAATGACAACCGCAGCTGGAATTCCGGGTTCGAGGGTCCCACCAACGATCCCGCGATCGAAAAGCTGCGAAACCGGCAGGTGAAGAATTTCCTCACAGTCACGCTGCTCTCGCTGGGCCTGCCGATGATTTCGATGGGCGACGAGGTCAGGCGCACACAGCAGGGTAACAACAACGCGTATTGCCAGGACAACGAGACCAGTTGGTTCGATTGGAACCTGTTACAGCAACATGCCGATGTGCACCGATTCGTAATCATGATCAACACGCAGCGGGCGCTAAGAAATATGGAACCGCGGGAGCACTGCCTGAACCTCAACGAAATCCTCAAAGGGGCGAATAAAGCCTGGCATGGCGTGACGATTGGGCAAACGGATTGGAGCGATTCTTCACACAGCCTGGCGCTCAGCGTTGAGGCGCCCAACAAGGAGCATTTGTTTTATCTGATTCTGAATGCCTACTGGGAGCCGCTCGATTTCGAGTTGCCGCAAATTGACGGCGAACATGAGGATTCGTGGCGCCGCTGGATCGATACGACCCTCGATTCGCCGTTCGATATTGTTGAATGGGAGACTGCACAAACGATTCCGGGCCGCGTCTATAAGGCCGGACCTCGATCGGTGGTCGTGCTTTTCGCACAATTGCCAAAAGGAGCGAGCGGGAGCCTGCCCGCTTGAATCTGGCGGTGCTGTTGTTCCCGACGCTCAATGAAAATTTCAGCGTCGTTCCCAATCTTGGTTATTTCTTGACGGCAGCGGTGACCCTGCCCGTCTGGGATTGGGGCAGGCTGCGCAGCAAGCTCCATCAGGAGGAATACAAGCAACAGCAATCGAAGGCGCAAATCAGCGAAGCGCAGCGAATTTGGGAGTGCATCTGATTCGCCGCGGCCAATCGACCGAAACCGTTTCGGGTGGCGCATCCCTCCATTTCCTCCGAGAGAAAATCCTGAGATAAAATTCTGTCCTTGCCTGCCCTTGCCATTTAAGACCCCTCTACAGCGGGCGTCTTTTATATCGCGAAACGATACAATACTTAGCCGATGAATTCTTCAGCCTTTCTGCCGTGAAATGCATCCAATACATAGGGGGATTGCAGGCGGCCAAACCACATGCTTCTGAAATTATGATGAGGGAGGCCGGGCGTGCAGCTGTCTCGGTACGGGGGAAAGACGGTGCGATATGAGGATACTCATCGTTGACGAT
>Ga0265316_10005883_pt1 | contig 11819 bp, 12 predicted proteins | sample 4522metaG_FD_202092 | JGI IMG/M metagenome (GOLD analysis project Ga0265316, IMG submission 202092) | Rhizosphere microbial communities from Carex aquatilis grown in University of Washington, Seatle, WA, United States - 4-5-22 metaG | ecosystem: Host-associated > Plants > Roots > Rhizosphere >...
ATTCACCGGGGTGCGGCACTTCCGGCATTAGGGTGGCCCGCCGACACTCCGCATGCTGCGCATTGCCGGGGCAGCGGCCGCAAGATGTTGGTGGGGCAGGCGGTGCTCGCCTGCCCATCCAACCGGTATCGGCCAGCACGCCGAGGCAGGCGGCACCGCCTGCCCCACCTTTGCCCGCTACACCAATAGTCCCGTGATGGCGATTCCCGCTCCGGCCAGCCCCGCCAGGATGCCCATCACCGGGAACATCATCTTGCGCGAAACGAAATAGAGCGAGGTCAGCACCAGCCCGATCTCCAGCAATCCCTCACCGAAATCGAAGCGGAGCCCGCGGCGCTCGTCGGCTTCGGCGGCTTCGTCGGATTTCTTGGCCTTCTCCTGCTGCTCGTCTTTCAGGGCCGAGTACTTCTTCGCCTGGTCCTCGTAGCGGGCGCGCACTTTGTCGGCGGCCGGGCCCTTGGCGTCGAGCACCGTCAGCAGGCCCTCCCCCATCTCGACGCCGTGGAGCTTGATACTGTTCGCCTGGTAGTAAGCCCAATCGTCATTGGCCGTGGATTTGTGCATGATGGCCGCGGTGTGCGTGCGGTGCGATGCGATGGTCACAACGGCCAGCAGTACCGCCAGGATGGCGGCCAGCACCCCAACCTTTTTCCCAACCGGGTCGGTCTCGTGTCCTTCGTGGTGAATCTCCAGTTCTGCCATGGTTTCCGTATTATAAGCTAGTGGAGCCGGATGAGGAATTCATGCGGGAAGCGCTCCGCCTGGCGCGGCTGGGCGCGCACGCGGGCGAGGTTCCGGTGGGCGCGGTGGCAGTGTGGCGCGGCGAAGCGGTGGGCCGCGCCTGGAACGCGCCGATATCGCGCCGCGATCCCACCGCGCACGCCGAGATTCTGGCGCTGCGGGAAGCTGCGGAGCGAGTGGGGAATTACCGCCTGGATGGCGTCACCCTATACTCGACGCTCGAGCCATGCGTGATGTGCGCCGGCGCGCTGGTGGCGGCGCGCGTGGAGCGGCTGGTCTTCGGCACGCGCGACCTGCGGTTCGGCGGCGTGCGCAGCAAGTTCCAACTGGCCGATTCCGACCTGCTCAACCATCGCGTGGAAATCGTGGAAGGCGTGCTGGGGGCGGAGTGCGTGGAGCTGCTGCGGGAATTCTTCGCAGCCAGAAGATGATGCGGCACTTGCCACCGGCCGTGATTCCGGCTTCGCTGGTGCCCGGGGCGGGACTTGAACCCGCACTCACCTTGCGGTGAAAAGGATTTTAAGTCCTTTGCGTCTGCCGGTTTCGCCACCCGGGCACATTGCTTCTAAATGACTTGTGAATTATCTGACAACTCCGTCACATCCATTGTGCCTGATTTTGTGCCCACTCCGCGCACATTGACCGAATTGTAGGCCTCCATGTGCGAGACCGCCCGCTCCACCGTTTCCGGCGACGGATGGACGTACCGCTGAGAAACAGTAACGGTGCTGTGCCCCATCAACTTCATGATAGTAAATGCGTCGGCTCCTGTCTCGCCAAGGCGGGTTCCGAGGGTTCCGAAGGTGTGGCGAAGCGAATGCCGCACGAAGCCGGCCGGCATCTTCAACAAGCGTTCGCACCGTGGCGTGCCGCCGGTTCCACCAGGTTTGGTATAACGGCCGCGTGGACGTGACGTGCCTGCCGTCATCAAGACGAATAATCGACGGGATCTGCGAGTAGGTCACCGGCGGATTGGCGACGTTCGTTCTTCGAGAGAAGTGATGCGCCGATCATGCTCCATCAGCAGGTTCTCGATGCGACCCAACCGTTGATCGATGGAGTCGAGCCTACGGCTGAGGGAATCTCGCAGATCGTCAATTCGCCTGTTCACGTCGTCGATACGCCTGTTCATGGTATCGAAGCCCTTGCTTTGGCTCCAGTTAGCCAAGAAGAAGGCGACGATCACTGGAAGGGCGACCTGAAAGAAGGGCTGTTGCCACCATGCCATGGCCCAATTGTACACCAGGGAGGCTCAGGCCGCCTGGTCAGGGCCGGATGTCAGGGCCGGATGATGGGACGTTCCAGCCTGCCGACCCGTTCCTCTACGCGCTGAATCTGGGATTTCAGTAGGGCGCGCAGGTTGTCGAAGCGAGCGTTGATGGCATCTCGCAGATCGTCAATCCGGCGATTCGTGGAACCCATCTGAGCCAAGATCACGATGAGGCTCACTACGACGCCACCGGAAGTCCATGCCGCAATTTCGCTGCCACGTCGATCCAGACGTTCCGGTACTAATGGAGCTGTCTCCAGGTCACTCTCGAATCCGGCTCGTGATATTCTTGAGCATTGCTATATGTCACCCCTGGTTTCGCACCCCTTCGGCAAATACGCCATCCCGGTATTTTGTCTGATCGTCCTGGCAAGCTGCAGTCATGATCCGAATACCTACGTCGAACGCGGCAACAAGTACTTCGATGCGGAGAAATACGGCGATGCCGCCATCCAGTATCAAAAGGCGTTGCAAAGAAACGCGAATTCCGGCCAAGCCCATTACCGGTTGGCCCTGGTCGACCTGAAACTCGACAGACCGGCTCCGGCCTATCAGGAACTCCGGCGCGCGGTCGAACTCATGCCCAACGACGTCCCAGCGGCTTTCCTTCTGGGCCAGTTGGCCCTGGATGTCTACAACGCCCAGCCGAGTCATCCGGAACAGTTCTATGACCAGGCCGCCAAGAGCGCCACGAAGTTGTTGGGCAAACAGCCGGACGGTTTTGAAGGCAACCTGCTCCAGGGCGCCCTTGATCTGGTCAACAAGAAGCCGGAGGACGCGATTCCCCATTTTCGCACCGCGCTAAAGGCGAAGCCGGAAGACTCTTCCGCAAAGCTGAGTCTCGCCCAAGCCTTGGCTGACGACCGGCAGGTGGATGCCGGCTTGGAGTTGGCCCGCGAGGTCATCCAGCACGACAAGGCCTACAGCGCGGCTTACGAATTTCTGTTTCAACAGTACGCTTTGGCCGGCCGCGCCGTTGAGGCGGAGAACATATTGAAGGAAAAGGTCTCCAACAACCCTAAGAGCACGGTCTATATCCTGGAACTTGCCCGTTATTATTTTTCCCAGCGAAAAACGGCGGAGGTTGCGAGCACCTTGCAGCGAATGACCGGCAATCCCAAGGACTTCCCCAACGGCTCTTTGGCCGCGGGGGATTTTTACGCGTCTCCGTCTGTCGGCAGACCGGACCAGGCGCTCGCGCAATATCAGGCGGGATTGGGCGCGGCGTCCGAGAACAAGAACATTTACCGGAAGAGGATCGCCGTAATCATGGCCGCACAGCGGAATTGGCCGGAGGTTTATGCGCAACTGCAGGCTTGCCTGAAAGATCAGCCGGAAGACCAGGAAGCGAAGCTGATACGGGCCACGGTCTGGCTCAACGAAGGAAAGCGCGAGAATATCGATCCGGCGATCGCGGAGCTTCGGGCTCAACTGGCCGCGCGCCCGCAGGATGCCGCCCTCCAGTTCCAGATCGGGAGCGCACTGGCTCAAAAGGGCGATTTGGGCGGAGCACGGCGCGAATGGGCCGGCGCCGCGCAGCAGAAGCGGGATTATCTGCAACCCCGGTTTGCCCTGGCTGAGTTGGATCTGGGGCAAGGGAAAGGTCAAGACGCTCTCCGGGAAGCGGACGAGATCATTGCCGCCGCCCCAAACGATCTAAGGGCGCGGCTCCTGCACGTCAGTTGTCAGATCGCCGTCGGACAACTCGCACAGGCGCGAGCGGAGTTAAACCGGCTCGTGACGGATTTCCCGCAGTCGCCGCAGGTGCGATTCCGATTGGGGACACTCGCCTTGGCGGAAAAGAAGTTCAGCGAGGCCGAGCAGATTTTCCGCGAACTCGCGAAAGCCGTCGGTCCCGACCCGCAAGTGTATACCGGTTTGGCGCAAGCCTACGTAAGCGAGAAGGAAGCAGCCAAAGCCATCGAGGCCCTGCAAGACGAACTCAAACGCGCTCCCGGATCGCTTGGGTTGCGGCTGGTTTTGGCGCAGGTGGCTATGGCGTCCGGGAAATATGACATCGCCACCGAACAGTACCAGCAACTGGTTGCTGCAACTCCGGCCTCAATCGGTTTTCAACGCGGGCTGGCGGCCGCGTACAGCTCCCAGGGTAACGCGACGGCGGCGCTTGGGGTTTTGCAAGCCGCCGCCCGGAAAGACCCGTCGGATGTGGCCGTTTCCCTCGATCTGACACACACCCTGCTGAGCGCGGGGCGCGTGGACGACGCCAAGTCCGAGTATCGCCGGCTGCTCAAGGTCCAACCCAATAACCCCAATGCGCTGAACGACTTGGCATACCTGATGGCGGACTCTGGTGAGAACCTCGATCAAGCCATGGAACTCGCGCGGAAAGGCACGCAACTTGCCACCGAACCGGTTTTGAAGACTTCCCTGTCGGACACCATAGGCTGGATCTACCTCAAGAAACACATGTACGACACCGCGCTGCAGACCTTTCAGAGCCTGGTCAACAGCAATCCGGAAAACATGACCTTTCGGTACCATCTTGGTACTACGCTATTCGAGATGGGTAACAAGCCCAAGGCCAAGGTCGAACTCGAAGCTGCGCTGGGGGCCTCCGGAAAGTCGCTCGACGAACCGAAGATTCGCGAATTGTTGGGTCGGCTTTGACCGTTTCCGGAGGCATGCTAGACGGCGGCTCCCGGCTGCGGGATCTGCCGTTCGGCCGCTTTCGCGTCGCGCGGGCCGTTGCCGGATCTGCCGATTCGGCTACTCGGAAAACTGCCTGATTTTCACGGCGCGCCCGTCGGGGAATACCGCACGAATCTCCAGATCTGCGCCGACAGCCTGAAGGTAACTGGCCAGCGTGCTCACATACATGTCCGTGCGTCGTTCCAGCTTGGACACATCGCCCTGTCCCATATGCAGTTCCCCGGCGATCTTTGCCTGGGTCAACTCGCGGGCTTTGCGAAGTTGGTGGAGCGACATCTCTTCCGCCAATCGGCGGTGCTCAGCCGCGCTCACGGCCTTTGCCTCGGCGGACATTCCGGCGCGCAGTTCCCGAAAATTCTTAGCCACTCTCATCCCTCTCCTTCTCAAAGCGTTCTTAGATGGCGTGCAAACAGCCGGTCGGCCACAGCCACGTTCGTTTCGTACCAACGGTCGTCGCCGGTTTTGTCCCCGCCAACCAACAGAATCGCCGTGCGGCGCGGATCAAACGCGTATAGCATGCGCAAGGGGTCGCCCCGGCCTGGACGCGCAGTTCCAGCATCTCCGGAAAACGGGATGTCTTAACCTGCGAGCGGAAGGGAAACCCGAGGTTGAGGCCATGCTCCATCAGGAGGCTGACGCGAGCATCGACTCTTCCCTGCTCGGATTCGGACAAGGTATGCCACCAGCCCTCGAATTCATCGGTGAATTCGACTTCCCATACCACGCTGGCGGCATGCGCCGCCCCGCCCCCGCCCCGCCGCCCCCGTATGAATACAGCATAGACTCAATATGGCGTTGACGCCATTGGTTGGCAAGCCGGGCGCGGGTGATGTCCGTTATGCCCCCAGTTCTACAAGTTCCATAGTACCGGGCGGGCACATTTGGTACTCGCCAGGCGTGGGGCCGGCGTGCGATAACTACTGTCTTAGGCACAGTTTCCATGAGCTACCGGCATCTATCCTTGCAATGCCACTGTGGCCAGACTCCCGAGCGTATTGCCGAGGTCGGGTTCACCGACGATCACTGCCTGGTGATCCAATGGTGGTGCATACAATGTCAGGAAATAGTCCACGTGACCAAGCCGTTGGCGGACTGCTGGCGGGATTGCCCCAGCCCGGGTAACTCTCAGGACGGTGTCTTCCCCAACCGAAGCGGCAAAGGCTACCTGGAGGAGGACGCCGAATTCTTGCGCAGCATCGGCGTCCAGGTCTGACTCCCCTATAGGCTGCGGAAATAGTCCACCGTGCGGCTCAAACCCTCCTCCAGTTGGACGAGCGGTTGCCATCCCAGTAGCGCGCGCGCCTTCCCGATATCGGGTTGGCGGCGCTGCGGGTCGTCTTCGGGCAACGGCTGGAACACTATCTCCGAAGCCGACCCGGTGAGGCGGCGAATCTCTTCCGCAAACTCCAGAATGGTCATCTCGCGAGGATTACCCAGGTTCACCGGGTAACTCTCCCCGGAGCGCATCAGGCGGTACAGGCCGTCCACCAGGTCGCTCACGTAGCAGAAGCTGCGGGTCTGCGAGCCGCTGCCGAAAACGGTTATCGGCAGGCCGCGCAGCGCCTGGTGGAGGAAGGCCGGGACCACGCGGCCGTCATCCAGCTTCATGCGCGGGCCATAGGTGTTGAAGATGCGCGCGATCGCGGTCGGCAGTCCGTGCGCGCGGCGATACGCCATGGTGAGGGCTTCCGCGAAGCGCTTGCTTTCGTCATAGCAGGAGCGCGGACCCACCGGGTTCACGTTGCCCCAATAAGTCTCCACTTGCGGATGCACCAGCGGGTCGCCATAACATTCCGAGGTGGAAGTCAGCAGAAAACGGGCGCCTTTCGAGAGCGCCAGTTCGAGCATACGGCGCGTGCCGAGCGAGCCTACGTCCAGGGTCTCGATGGGGTGTTCGAGATAGTCCTTGGGACTGGCGGGCGACGCCAGGTGCAACACCGAATCCACCGGCCCCGCGACCGTGAACGGGCGCGTGATGTCCTGCTCGACGAACGAGAACCGGGGCTCTCTGGCCAGGTGCGCGAGGTTGCGGGAACTCCCGGTCAGCAAATTGTCCAGGCCAACAACGGTATGGCTTTCCGCCAGTAGCCGGTCACACATGTGGGAAGCTATGAAGCCGGCGGCGCCGGAGACGACGATACGCAAGTTACCTCCGATGGCCTATTCTACCGGATGCGGCCGGCATCGGCGGAGGGCGGCCCTCAAACGCGGCCGGCATCGGCGGAGGGTGGCCGGTGGTGCTACATTCAGATCTGGAAAGCCATGACTGACACATCGTGGATCGAACGGGCGATTCTGCTGGTTCTGATGGCCGGCTCGCTGGCGCTCTTCTGGCAGCGGCTGGGCAAGGTGGTGGATACCATCCGGCGCTCCCGCGCCACACCCGATTTCGAGGTTGCGCCCTGGGGGCCGCGCCTCCGCCAGTTCTTTTGGGAAGTGATGCTGCAGGGGAAAGTGATTCGGCAAAGGCCGCTGCCGGGTTTGGCGCATGCTTTCGTCTTCTGGGGATTTTGCGCGTTCGCGCTCATCACCGTGAACCACATCGCGTGCGGTTTCGGCGGGCAATTCCTCTCCCCGCGGAGCGGCTTCGGGCGATTCTATTTCGGATTCGTGGCGGTGTGGGCCGTGGCCGTGGCGGTGGGCATCGCGGGATTGTTCGTGCGGCGCTTCTTCGTGCGGCCGAAGTGGCTGGGAGAGGTGTCGCCGGAATCGGGCGTGATCGCGCTGCTGATCTTCACTCTGATGGCCACCTATCTCGCCCTGCTGTGGTCGGGCGAGGGCACGGCGGGCGGGAAAGCCGCCTGGTGGCTGCACACCGTGGCGCTCTTCGTCTTCCTGCCGCTGATCCCGCACACCAAGCACCTGCACCTGCTGCTGAGTCCGGCGACGGTGTTCCTCCGCCGCGATGGTTTCAGCCGGATTCCGCCACTCACCGGCGACGAGGATTTCGGGCTCGACAGCGGCAAGGACGTCACGCGCATCGACGCCCTGCAGGCGTACTCGTGTGTGGAATGCGGGCGATGCACCGAGCACTGCCCCGCGTACAACACCGGGAAAAAGCTCAACCCGAAGGAAATTGTTCTGGGGCTGCGCGGCTACCTCAATGAATTCGGACCGGGCAACGAGGCGCCGCTGCTGGGCGCGCACATCTCCGAGGAAGCCGCCTTCCAGTGCACCACCTGCGGTAGCTGCGAGTTTCAATGTCCGGTGGGCATTCAGCACCTGCCCCTCATCGTGGGGCTGCGGCGCGGGGCGGTGAACACCGGCAAGTGGGAAGACGAGTACGGCACCAAACTATTTCTGAACCTGGAGCGCAATGGCAACGCGCTGGGATTCGCGGCCAGCGAGCGCCAGAAATTCATCGAGAAAAACGGGCTGCCGCTCTACGGCGGCACGCAGGAATATTGTCTGTGGCTGGGATGCATGGGCGCGTACGATCCGCAGGGCCGCGAGATCGTGCTGGCGCTCGCGCGCGTTCTGCGCCACGCCGGCGTGACTTTCGGCGTGCTGCGCAAAGAGAAGTGCACCGGCGACCCGGCGCGCCGCCTGGGGAACGACCTGGTGGTGTCGCAAGTGGCCGAAGCCAATATCGAGACGCTGCGCGCCGCCAAAGTCGGCAAAATGGTCTCCATCTGCCCGCACTGTGTGCGCACCATCGGGACGGACTGGCGGGAGTACGGAGCGACGTTCGAGATCGAACACCACAGCGAACTTTTGGCACGCATCGCCTCGCGCTTGCCGGCGGCGGCGGCCGGGCCGCGCGAAACGGTGGCCTTTCACGATCCCTGCTACCTGGGCCGCTACCGCAATGTTTATGACGAGCCGCGGCAGGTTGTGGGACGCTCGGCGACAGTGGTGGAACCGCGCCGCGCGCGCGAACGTTCGTTCTGCTGCGGCGCGGGTGGCGGGCAGATGTTCCTGGGCGAGGAGAAGGGCGCCCGCGTGAATGCGGAGCGCGTCGCGGAGTTGGTGGCGACGGGCGCCGGGACCATCGGCACCGCGTGTCCCTTCTGCCAGACGATGTTTCGCGACGCGCTGGGCGCGGCGGCCGGGAATTCGACGGGGACACCGCCCAAGCTGGCGGACATTGTGCAATTGGTAGCGGCGCGTCTGCCGGAGGGCGAGTGACAACCGGCTGCGGAATGCTATAATCTTTTCGTGGCGCCGCGCAGGCGGCGTCATTCTCGCCATCGATACTTCAGGAGCGGGCGCGTAGCTCAACTGGCAGAGCAACTGACTCTTAATCAGTAGGTTGTAGGTTCGATTCCTACCGCGCTCACCACAAGTCATAGAAAGCACAACCACTTATGCCACGCCAAGAAATCGATAGCGGGTTTGGTGAGTTACCCGGTGAGTCACTGGGTATACGAAGTACTTCGTAGATTGTGGCCGGGGAATGGCGAGCTGGCGCGCGGAAGTTCACCAGCCCAGAGCGCTACTGCACCAGCGTGGCCGCGCGCATATCTTCCTGGCGCCGTTTCTCTTCCTGCTTCTTCCGTTCCGCTTCGAAGCCCGACTCGAGGCCTGTCACGGCAACCGTGGTGACCTCGATGGGCACGTGGGTGTACCTCCTGGTGGTGGACAACTGGGAGTGGCCGAGGACTTCCTGGATCATGAACGGGTCGGCGTGCTGGACGTGGAGTAGGGTCCCACAACTATGCCGCGTATCGTGAACGCGCATGCGCGGAACGCCGGCCACGTCGCAGAGCTTGTGAAACGCCTCCAGCACATTCCGCGGGTGCAGCGGCGCGCCTATCACGCTGTGAAGAGGTAGCCGGAATCCTTCCACCCCTTCGTCTTCACGGCTTCTGCCTCCCGGCGGGCCATGTGGCGAACGATGGCGCGATAGATCGTCTCCGTCATCGGAAGGTCGCGTTTCGACTTCGCCTTCGGTGGCCTTTCGGTCCATCGGCCTTCTTTTTCGCCGGGGAGTTTGAGCCACTGAAGCGATCTGCGGACGTGGACAATCCGCTTCTCCAGATCGAGGTCTTCTGCCTTCAGCCCGGTTCCCTCTCCTTCTCGAAGGCCCAAGCTCAGCATGATCGTGAACATCGCGCCCAGGCGGTCGTTCTCGGCCGCCTGGAGGAATCGCATGCCCTGCTCCATATTGAAAGTCGCGGTCTCGACGCACGTGTATGTCACCGGATCGGTGCCCAGCACCGGATTGAACGGCATGCGCGGCGGCTTCATCCTGGTGGCCTTGTTGAAGCTGGCTCTGAGCACCGAACGCAACAGCGCCGCGGAGCGCGCGTGGCCGCTGGCCTTGATCTCGTTCAGCAGGCGCTGCACGTCCTCGGTGGCCAGCTTGGCCAGGCCACTCTCTCTACTCGATTCGTTTGCCGAACGCAGCCATGCCCTTCGTGAGTACCGTCTTCGGATACTCGCCTGAGCCGCACAGCTTGAACGAACCGAAGTCCTTGTACCAGTCTCCATCGGGCGCGAACGGTTCGGATTTGACCCACTCCTGCAACCGTCCCAGGTCGCCGAGCGCGATCTCGCGCTCCTGCACCCGTTCGAGCAGATGCCTCCAGAGGCCGAGCGGCAGATCAGAAAACCGAATCTTCGGCAATCGCGTCCTTCCCGAAGATCGCGCGAACGAGATCCTGCCCGGCTTCATTCTTGCGGGCGGGCTCCTGCTCGTCCATGAACCGCTTGTAGGTGGCCTTCAGATTCTCTTTGGCATCGAGCTCGGCGCGGACGCCGCGTTCGGCCAGCGAAATGAGCGCGCGGCTCATCGTGAGATGTCGTTGTTTCGCCACGCGGCGCACCGTGGCCGCCAGTGGCGCGGGGATGGTGACACTTTGGCGCACCGTCCTCGCCTTGGGAGAGCGGGCCGTCTTCGTTCGGGTCGGCATATTTCCATTGTACGCGCGCCGTCCACCACGGTGGTGCAGTGTGGTTCGGTTGCGCTGCTGCGCGCGAATCGGCACTTTTATCTTTATAATCGATGCGATGCCCAGCCCGATCAGAAAGTATGAGATCGCGCGGCGCGGCTTACGGCTTCTTCACGGCGAGAGTACAATCGTGGCTGATGAAGCTCAAGGTCAAATGCGACGTGAAGGTTCGATTCCTTCCGCGCTCACCACGAAATACAATAGGAACAGAGAATTATATGGAAAGCCCGCGATCCCAGGTGGATCTGCGGCTACCAGTTGTTCCGCTGGCAGAAGGTGAGGACCCTCCGTTGGCCGGGACAACTCTTCGGAACGGTAGATCAGTAAAATGAACGGAGGATGACAATGGCCTCTCCTCGGTGACAATCCTGTGAATACCTTCGCGCAAATCCTCATGCCGATGCTGTTGGTGGGCATCGTTTCGGCCCAGGAAGGGCCGTGGCAGCGGATCTCCGATCCCGCCGCCGCACAACTCGCGGCAAAATTCGCCTCGCCGCCTTCGGAGTACAGCTCGCAATTCGACTGGGGCTTCAGCGACAAGCTCACCCGCGAGGCAATGGGCGCTATCCTCGACCATGCCAAATCGCTGGGCGTAATGGGTGCTTTCGTCGAGCCCAAGGTCGGCAACTCCCCTTACCTCTCCGCCGGCTACTTCCAGGCAGTGAAGATTCTGGTGGAGGAGGCCAGGAAACGCGAGATGCATCTGTGGTTCGACGATGACGGCGGATATCCCTCCGGCTTTGCCGGCGGCAGATTCACCAAGGAGCGCCCGGACTTGCGCATGCAGGCCTTGGCTTCCCCCCAGCGTGTCCCGGTCGCCGCGGGCCAGCAGTACTCCTACAAGCTCGATCCTCGAACCCTCTGCGTACTGGCTGTCAACCTCGACACCGGCGCCACCGAGGTGCTCGACACTTCGTCGGGGACCGTGAACTGGACCGTGCCCGCGGGCAACTGGGAAATCGATCTGCCCCGCTCCCAGTTCCGCTCCGGCCCCACGCGCTCAGCCAACAACCAGACCGGCGCGAAGGACGGCACCCACTCGCTCATGGATTACCTGAATCCCGAAGCAGATAAACTCTTCGTCGAGTGGACCTTCGATGCCTACAAGCAGGCCGTCGGCGACGAATTGGGAAAGACGGTGCTGGGCTTCCGGGGCGACGAGCCGGCCTTCGGCTTCAACCCCTGGTCGCCCGCGCTCCTGGCCGAGTTCCAGAAGCGCAAAGGTTACGACTTGCGTCCATACC
>Ga0265316_10005885_pt1 | contig 11817 bp, 13 predicted proteins | sample 4522metaG_FD_202092 | JGI IMG/M metagenome (GOLD analysis project Ga0265316, IMG submission 202092) | Rhizosphere microbial communities from Carex aquatilis grown in University of Washington, Seatle, WA, United States - 4-5-22 metaG | ecosystem: Host-associated > Plants > Roots > Rhizosphere >...
TTCGAATCCGGCATGGTCTGCGGCTAAGATGATTTGCATGCGGACATTATAACATGCTCTAATAGCACCAGCATTGAAAACCCAAGGGCTTTAAGCAGGTGCGCCTGTGAGCACCAGAAGGAGGTTTTGTCATGCCTTGTTATTACCAAGACAGGCTCATCCAAATACGACCCATTACTCCAGAAGAGAGGGCGATGCGCATTGACGAGCTCTTGTCTAATCTGGAGCAGGAAAGGGTCAGATTAGCTCATCAGTATCTCGACTTGCAGAACGTTTCCAGGTGGTTCGAGATGATTTACGGCTCCAAATGCTACGGGGTCCTTGCGGCCGACGGAAGCGAGCTTTCTCCGTTCCCCATCGTTTTAAGCGGGCTTCCACAACACAACGGGAAACGGTGCGTTGTCACAATACCTGATATTGTCAGCGATATCGCAATAGTCCGACTGAACGGCGAACCCTTCGACCTGAAAGTAGAGACCTTGTGCATGAAGCAGTAAAACCATCACGGTCTGAATCAAGCGCCAATTTCCCCCGGGCGGCCAACGCGATGTTGGCCGCCTGTTTTTATATAGACTTGTTTTTGGACTTTCCGTATAACCAACCTATAAAGAGGCTCACGACAATTACTGGCCAGAAATACACCGCAAATATTGCACCCAGTAAAGATCCGAAGTCTGGAGTCCTCCAACCAATGCCAACAATTAGCACACCTAGCACATAGATAACAATTCCCGTAAGCAAACCTCTTAGCCAGTATCTCTTTTTCATAAGCTTATTTGATTAAACCAACCTCCCAGATTTTATGACATGCTCCACCAGCGTATACGTATACCCCATCTCATTGTCATACCAAGCAAGCACTTTTACGAGATTACCTCCGACGACGCGCGTGAAGGCGAGATCGGCTATAGAAGCATGACGATTACCGCGAATGTCGCTGGACACCAAGTCTTCTTCAGTGACCGTGAATATGCCGTTCCAGCGCGGTTCGGACGCGGCTTTCTTCAGGATGCCGTTCACTTCCTCGGCCGTGGTATCTCTCTTGGACACGAATGTGACATCCACGATCGAGCCCGTAACCACAGGCACACGAATGGAGATACCATCGAATTTGCCAGCGAGCTGTGTAGCGACTTTCGTGACTGCGATAGCTGCGCCAGTCGAAGACGGCACGATATTCTGGGCGGCCGCGCGACCTTCGCGCAGATCTTTCTTCGAAGGACCGTCCACGAGAGCTTGGCTGGCAGTGTAGGCGTGAACTGTATTAAGCAACGCCTTCTCGATGCCGATTGCCTCATCGAGAATAGCGATCAAGGGCGAGCCGGCATTCGTAGTGCAAGACGCGTTCGAAGAGATCTGACAGGTCTCGAGCTTGGATTCATTCATGGACATGAGGACCGTTTCGCCTTTGACCTTGGCATCCGGAGCATCCTTGATCGGAGCCGTGATGACGACACGCTTGGCACCAGCATCTATGTGAGCCTGGGCTTTGTCCGCGGAGGTAAAGAGGCCGGTGGATTCGACGACTATGTCTATGCCGAGCTTCTTCCAAGGCAACTGGGTCGGATCTTTCTCCGATATGAACATGATCTCCTGGCCGTCCACGACTAGCGAATTGGACTTGGCATTCACCGAGACCTCGAATGGGCTCACACCATAGGCTGTGTCGTATTTGAGGAGATAAGCGAAGTTTTCCAAGCTGCCGAGGTCATTCACGGCGACGATCTCTATCTCCTGGCGCTCGCGGGCGACCTTGAGGAAAGCTCTGCCGATCCTGCCGAAACCGTTTATCGCTACGCGGATTTTTTTCATGAGATGATGTGGGTGGGATTACGGATAGTACCTGCATTATACCCTGAAGGTCATCGCGATATCCACAGCCTGTATGCCCCGATCATAAGCGATAAGGACTACAATACAGTCATACAACCCCCCACCAACGAATGAACCTTCACAACCTGTACGGGAATCACGCTCACAAGATGGAGCTCGTCAAAAAAGCCCTTGAATCCCTGACCGACCCGACTGCGGCCAGCGCGCACAAAGTGCCGCCTATCCACGGGTTCCGGCCCGTTTGCCCAGGTGAATTGAACAACGGCGTCCTCGCTGATTTCAAGATCGATCTGGCTCCGCGCCGCCACATGTTCATCCGGATCATCACCAGATTCGACACCCGGCCTTCGCGGTGTTGGCGCCAGAAGATCATCCGCAAACAGAAAGCAGCGGGGATATTTGCTCCGGCGATATTCATCTTCATCCAGGAATCGGTGGAGAGCATACTTCGCAAGATCGCCGACATCGTCAGATCGGAGCTCGCCAAAGTCGAACACAAATGGCAACGATGCAAGGCACGCCACCGCTGGAAAGCTCACTTCGTGGCCTTCAAGCGGAATCCGGCCAAGTTTCCATCATGCCACCCTTGCCAATGTCGCGCTGCCTGATAGTAACGCTCCCGTAACAGCCAGGACCACCTTGTTCTTTTGCGGCCAACACGATCTTCGTTGGCCGCATTTTTATTCCGCCTATTCGTCCCCTATTTATTCGACCGCGCGTACACCTTGGCTATTTTCTTCACCAATCCCGGTCCCTCGAATATGAGCCCGCTTATGAGCTGTACCAGATCCGCACCAGCATTGAATTTTTCCATAGCTGTTTCCGGGGACATGACGCCGCCAACGCCCATGATCGTGAATCTTTTGCCGTAGACTTGTCGCGTCTTCCCTATGAGATCGGTCGAAAGATGCGTGCATGGTTTGCCTGACAATCCTCCTTTGTAGACTACAGGCGCTTCTTGCCTGACGTCGAGCGAGTCATAGTCCTTGTTGAGGTTGCCGATGACCACTCCATTCAGGCCATAACGGTCTACGACCTGGAGCAAAGCGTCGAACTGCGGCCATGGCAAGTTTATCGGCATCTTCACATATATGGGTTTTTTCGTCGGGATCATCTTGATCGCGGCTAGAAGCCGTGAAAGAAGCTCCGGCGTCGTGAAAGCTTCCCCGCCGAACGCATTCGGGCACGAGATATTCAAGGTGTAATAGTCGCCGATGCCTTCTTCATTCAGGCGCTTGAATGAATATACATAGTCGGCTATACCTGCTTCTGTCTCGGCAGAAGCCGCATCGTTAGTTTTGGCTATGGATATGCCGAGGACAAAACCGGGCTTTCTCGGCATCGTTTTCAAGCGCTTGATGACTGCATCCACGCCGTCGTTACGAAGGCCCTTATTCACCATGATGCTCTTGGATTTCGGTAAACGGGTCAGGCGCGGCTTGGGATTGCCGGCGCACGGACGGGCCGTGATGGAGCCGGCTTCTTCGCCGCCAAGGCCGATATGCGGCAATATCCGGCTCAAGCGGACGTTGTAGTCAAAGCCAGCTGACAAAAGGAAAGGCGTCCTGTACTTGATCCCGTCTACGGTCTTGGATACGTCGGCGCCATGGTATCCATATACAGCGCCGATGAGCCAGCGCGTGAGCGCACAAGCCCCCATGAGCTCGCCAGCGGAAGTAAAGAAATCATGCACATCCTCCGGGTCGAACCGGAATAAGATCGGCTTCAGGATATGTTCATAAAACATGGTACTAATATATCATAACGGGCTGTATAATAGCCCTACCCCGCACGCCAAAGAATATGTTCGTACATTGGTTCATAAATTTCGGAGTGATCCATGATTATCTGGTGTATGGCGTCATCGTCATCACGTCTTTTTTTGAGGGCCCTATATTGGCGCTCTTATGTGGCCTTCTTCTGCGCATGGGATTCTTGGCTATAATCCCCGTATACATCTCTCTCATGCTTGGCGATCTCCTCGGGGACACGGTCTGGTATTGGATCGGCTATCGCTTCGGACCGGTGTTCGTCAAGCGTTTCGGCAGATATTTCCACGTGAACGAAGATAACGTAAAGACCGTGGAGAGGATCTTCCGAAAGCATTCTAGCGCGATCTTGATCGTCTCCAAGCTCACTATGGGCCTAGGTTTCGCCCTAGTGACGCTCATAACCGCTGGAATGGCCAGGATACCTTTCCACAGGTATATCATGCTCAATGTGATCGGCCAGTTCGTCTGGACAGCGCTCCTGCTCAGCAGCGGATTCTTCCTGGGACAGCTCTATGTGACTTTCGACAACATATTCGCTAGGATCTCCATCATCGCTTTCGCCGTGATAGTTATTGTGGCGATATTCAGATATGCCAAATTCGTGAGGAATCGCATCACCGGAGCCGAACAAATCATCCAATGATATCCATCATCATCCCGACATTGAATGAAGAGAAGAGCCTTGGCAATACGCTCGCAAAGCTGCGTGGCAGGTTTTCCACGCCGCACGAGGTCATAATCTCTGACGGCAAGAGCTCCGACCGGACTGTCGAGATCGCCCGTGCCGGCGCCGACAAGGTCGTCGCCTACGATCGGCCGGAGCGTCAGACCATCGCTCAAGGCAGGAACGACGGCGCCAGAGCGGCGGTCGGAGAGTTCCTCGTATTCCTGGATGCCGACTGCACTATTCCTGACCCTGATGTCTTTTTCAAAAAGATACTCGCTCATTTCGAGCGCGATCCGGAGCTCATAGCGGTGAATGTGGCTATCCGAGTGCTCCCTGAAGCCGAGACATTCGCGGACTGGGCTATATACAATCTATTCAACGATTACCTGTGGCTCATGAACAACGTGCTTCATGTCGGCATGGCTGCCGGTGAATTCCAGATGATGCGCACAACGGCTTTTAAACAGGTTGGCGGTTATAACGAGAAGCTTGTCGCCAGCGAGGACATAGACCTGTTTGCGCGCCTATCCAAGGTCGGCAAGGTTCGCTACGAGAAGGGACTGGTCATACATCACACCGGTCGGCGCGCCCACAAGATCGGCTGGCCGAAGCTCCTGTCCCTGTGGATAATGAACGCCGTTTCAATGTGGTTCCGCAAGAAGGCCTTTGTCAGCGAATGGAAGCCGATCCGTTAAAACGGCCCCTACCATGAAGATATCAGTCATCATTCCCGCTCATAACGAGGCCGCCGGCATATCGGCCTCTCTAGAGGCTATCCTGAAACAGGACTACACCGATTTCGAAGTGATCGTCGTCGACAATGCGAGCGACGACGGGACTGCCCTAGTGTGTGCGCGATACCCGGTCAAGGTCGTCCGCGAAAGCCGCAAAGGCACGATGTGGGCCTGCGAACGCGGCCGGCAAGAAGCGCGCGGCGAGATCATCGTGCGCATGGATGCGGATTGTCTCCCGGAAAAAGATTGGCTCTCGCGCGGAGCGGTGTATTTTACTGATAAGAAAATAACAGCTGTATCCGGGCCATACTATTACCATGACGCTCCTATTTTCTTCAGGCGGTCGAGCTTGATCATACAAAGATATGTTTATCCAATTGCAAATTTCATACTGCAAAAACTACAAAAGGGCGCAGTGACGATTGGCGGCAACACATTCATTCGTGCTGATATCTTAGACAAGATGGGAGGGTTCAATACTGATCTTGCTTTTTACGGAGACGATACCGACACCGCAAAGCGCGCAGCTCGCTTCGGCTATGTGGTATTCAGTAAAGATCTAATCATGCCGACGACCGAGCCTGCCGGGCGCTTCGGCGGAGCTGGTCGAACGAAGAAAATATTTAAATACTGGTTCCATTTCTTTAAAGTCGTATTTTCAGATTAATTTATCAGCGCTTCAGAGCGAAAAGTCTGGTTCTCCTACATACGCGTTTTGAGACGAAAAATGGCACAATTTTCTAGAAATGGGACAGAATTTGTCTCGAAACACATATGTGTCTAGAAACATATGCCGCCACGGATCAAAAATCACTATAGAGAAAAGCCTCTGGAATCTCTTTCAAGATCTGAGCCGGTTCTTCATTGAACGGCAGAGTCCCCTTTTCGAGCTTCTCCAAAGCCGCTTTCTTCGCTTCGCCGAAAGCGAAGGCGTATGCGACACTGACCTTTTTCAGCGCGGCCGGCGTCAGTGTCATCCGCGTAAATGGATCCGCTCTGTAGCCGCGAACGAGCTTGGCATCGGAAACGGCCGGCGATCCGGGTAATATACCCGCTATATGGCCATCCGCGCCTATGCCAAAGAGCCCGACGATGATGCCGCCGTGATCCAGCGTATCGCTGAAGGCCTTCCTCATCTTGTCAGTGTATTCTACAACCGTCGCATCCAGGGATTTGCCTATGATCATTGGCAAAGCGATCACCCCTAGTAGATCTAGGCCAGCGTCTTTCATCTGCTGCCAGTTAGAATCCTTGTGTCCGACGGCTCCGTAGCGCTCATCTGTCTGTGCAACCGTCAGGTTCGCCCAGAAGACCTTGTCCACAGCCTTCTTGACGCTGTCCATAGCTTTGACCGCCACCGGGATATTCGAACCGCCGCACAAGAGCCACAAGACTTTCTTATCGGCTTTCAGGGCATCGGAGACGCGTTTGGCCATCTCCTCGGTACCCGCATGTGCGTCGTTAGCTTTTAGCGATAGCATAGTCGAGTATCTTCTTATCTAGGTCCGCACCGACGACCTTGAATGTTATCGGATCGCCCAGCGTGAACTTCTTCTTCGTCCGTTCGCCGGTTATCGAATATGTCTTCGGGTCGAAGACGTAATAATCATCGCCGAGATTATTGAAATTGATCATACCCTCGGATTTGCTCTCGGCCTCTTCCACGTACATACCCCATTTGGTCACACCGGATATCGTGCCCTTGAATGTCTTGCCGATCTTCGTGCTCATGTATTCGACCTGCTTCAACTTCTTGGAAGAGCGCTCGGCATCGGCGGCGTCTATCTCGCGATCAGTGGAGCTGTCGGCTATTTTCTGGAACGTGACGATATCGCGGTCGCCGAAAGGCTCGTTATGGAGATGCTTCATCAGGATCCGATGCACCAGGAGGTCCGGGTAGCGGCGTATCGGCGAGGTGAAGTGCGTATAGAAATCGAAGGCCAAGCCGAAGTGTCCGACATTCTTCGTGGAATATATGGCCTTCTGCATCGAGCGGATGGTCGCCGTGCGGATGAGCGATTCATGCGGCGTGCCCTCGATCTGGTCGAGCAGATGGTTGAGGTCCTTGGCGGTGACTATGCCATCCTTGGCGACGCGAAGCTCGTAGCCGAGAGCTTTGACGAATGATGCCAGCTCGCGGATCTTGTCTTTGTCGGGCGTATCGTGGATACGATATATAGCACCGGTGTCGCGCGTTCCTTTCTTCTTTATGGAATCGAAGATGAACTTGGCTACTTCACGATTGGCCAGGAGCATGAATTCCTCAACCAGCTTATGCGTGTCAAGGCGCTCCTTCACGTAGACACCGACCGGGCGGCCGTTCAGGTCGAGCTTGAACTTGACCTCTTCTTGCTCGAATTCGATGGCGCCTTGCAGGAACTTGTCCTTCTGGAGGACTTTGGCGATCTTGTTCAGAGTCGTGAGCTCGGCGCGATGCTTCATGCCAGCTTCGGCTGACGCTGCCATCTGCAGATTGTTCGAGTACGCGCCAATCTTCGCCGAGCTGCCATCTATGGCGCACTGCGCGGTCTCGTATGTGAACCTATGAGTGGAATTCATGATCGTCTTGCCGAACCAGCGCTCGAGGATCTTGGCCTTGTCATCCATGACGAAGATCGCCGAGAATGACAGTTTGTCTTCGTGAGGATTCAGGCTACAAATATCGTTCGAGAGGACTTCCGGGAGCATCGGTATGGTGCGATCCACCAGATAGATCGAACAGCCGCGCTTCACGGCCTCTTTGTCGAGCGCGGTGCCCACGCGGACATAATGCGAGACATCGGCGATATGGATGCCGATCTCATAACGGTTGCCGCCCAAGTCCTTGAATGAGATCGCGTCGTCGAAATCCTTGGCGTCGAACGGGTCTATCGTGAATGTGAGCGCGCCGCGCATGTCCCGGCGTTTGGCGATCTCTTCTGCGCTCGGCGTTTTTTCGCTTAAACCCATTTTCCTGGCTTCCTCCTCGACTTCATGCGGAAAGCCGATGGCGAAGCCCTTGTCGAGGACTATGGATTCCATTTCGACATCGTTGTCACCCTTACGGCCAAGGATCTTGATGATCTTGCCTTCTGGGGCTTTCTTCGGATCGGTCCAAGGCAAGAGCTCGGCATAGACTTTGTCATCGCTCTTGAGGCCTTTGACGCTAGCGGCCGGGATAGCTATCTTCACATACATTTTCTTGTCGTCAGGCATCAGATAACAAGCTCCATTCTCGAAAGCCACGACGCCGACATAGGCAGTTTTGGCGCGTGAGACTATGCGGACGACTTCGCCCTGGATCTCCTTTTTGCCGCGCGAGACCTTATCCTTTAATGCGACTTCCACAGTATCGCCATTAAGCGCACAATTCAAAAATCCCGGCTCAATATATACCGAATCCTTCTTCGGGTCCGGATCGTCAACGAAGCCGGCGCCTTTGGCGATAGTGGATATAACGCCCTGTATCGTATGTTTTTTCATAGGGATCGGCCCATTCTCTGGGTGATTTGGTAATAGTAGCACGGCTGGGCTTTTTTATACTAAAACAGTCCTGTAACTTGGAGTTTTGATCATTTCCTTGTCTATTTGCCAAAAAACCCGAAGGCTCAAAATACGTCGCGCAATATTTTTGCGTTCCAAACTAGCCTTATGCTGCCTATTCAACTAGTCAATGCTTTTTAAGTTTTGTCCTTCAGTTTTTTCGGCAGGTAGAGGATGGCGTCAGATAGCAAGGGCGCGACGTTCCCTAATATTTTTTGCTCTTCGCATGAACAGCATGCCCGCCGAATTGCTTGCGCATGAGGGCAACCATCTTATTTGAGAACTTCTTCTGGGCCTTTGGGTCAGCGGATTCCATGCGGACCTTCAAGGCGTCTTCTATGACCCTCGCATCAACGCCCAACTTCTTGGCGGTCTTGACCGTCCACTCGCCTTCGCCGCTCGCGTCCACCTTGCCGGAAACCTTCGAAAGATCCTCCGTTTCGAATATATTTCGGCACAAGTCTATGAGCCAGCTCCTCACCACTGAACCCTTCTGGTATATGCGCGTGACTTTGGCCAGATCCAAATCAAAACCGCCGGCCTCCAGGACCGCGTAACCTTCACCGATCGCTTCCATCATGCCGTATTCGATGCCGTTGTGAACCATCTTGGTGAAATGACCGGCTCCAGCCTTGCCGAGCCAGCCATAGTTGTCGCCGGCCGAAAGCGCCTTCATGATAGGCTCGATCACAGGCCACTTATTTTCCGGGCCTCCGACCATGAGCGCGAAACCGTTCTTTTCTCCCCAAACACCGCCGGAAGTGCCGCAGTCGAAGAAATGCACGCCCTTGCCCTTGAGCTTGGCCGCGAGCTTTACGGAATCCTCATAAAAAGAGTTGCCGCCGTCTATGACAATGTCGCCTTTCTTCAGGTACCGGCCAAGATGCTCGCGCCCTAGAATGAATTCGTGCGTGATCGCATGAGGCAGCATGATCCAGAATATCCTCGGCATTCGAGCTTTCTTCGCAGCATCCGTGATACGCGCAACCGCCTCGGCGACATCATTCGTACCGAAGATGCCGGCGCGTCTTATTGCTTTGATCGGATCTGGCGAACGATTCCAGGCGACGACCTTGAAGCCTCGCTTATGCAAACGCCTCGCGATCTGTGCGCCCATGCGTCCGAGCCCGAATATCGCTACCGGCGGCTTTTGAAGGTTTTTCATATTGCCCGGATTATATAACGAACATCTCGGCATTGAAACCGGCCGACCGTTCTATAGAACGGTCGGCGTGGATGAGCGCGTACTCGAAATCATATGCATCGGATAGTGTATCGGCTGGCACAAAGAACAGGCATGTAGCAATGGCGTCGGCGATGAGCGCCTTCTTGGCCGTGACCCAGACGGCGGAGATGCCTCTCGGCGATTCGAGCGTCTTTGGGTTGATGATGTGAGTGAAATTCCCCCAAGCGCGGCGATTGCCGGCCGACCCGCAGATGCTGCCATTCTTGAGCGGATACACGCCGACGACTTTTTCCGTATCTTCCGGATCCTCAAGCCCCACGCGGATCGGCGTCAGGCCTTTTTGGAGTATGTCGCCACCGGCATCTATGCAATAGGCGGCGGTGCCGGCGGCTTTTAGCACCTCACCGACCAGATCTATGAGATAGCCCTTGCCGGCCGCACCAAAATCCAAGAGGACCGGCTTCTTGATCGTGAGGACGGGATGATCATATTCCAGTGCTTCATCCCAAGGCACTGAAGGCTTCAGCTCCCCTTTTGGCCGCAGTGAATATTCGGTGTCATAGCCTGCATCAGATATCAGATTGCCGATGAGCGGCGTCACCAGTCCTCCAGTGCGATCATAGAGGTCGCGGTAGAGCGCCATCAGAGGCTTCGCATCGGCGGGCAGGACGAATTCGCCTTTTTCTTTCGACATTTTCGTCACCTGCGAATCCGGCCGGAAGCGCGAATAGGCTTTGTCGAAAGCTTCTATCCTCGCCATGACCTTCGCCAGGAGATCCATCTCTTCCTTCTCGGAGAGCTTCCGGAATATATCTATCCGCCAGCTCGTGCCTATGGCCTCAAAGTTGAACTGGGACATGGGATTATGTTTAGCTGTTAAGCCTTGGCCTGCGCTTTTATCTGGGTGAGCGCGTTGTTGAATCCGATCGGGGTAAGAGACGATCCAGAGACATTGGTCAGATAGACATCGGATATCTTTTGGCCGATGACATATTGCTTATATCCGGAGACGAATCGGGCCTCATATCTCGCCGATGTCCGATCGCCTGAAGTCGGGACGACTGAAGCATTGGTGATAACGCCGCCCTTCAACGTGAGCGTGACCGCGATCTGGTCCTGTCCGCCAGGAGACATGTACGAGCCGGTCGCGGAATAAACGCCGTCCTTGTAGATAGCAGAAACGGCGGTAGATGCTGGAATAGTCTGTTTGGACGTGTCAGCCGGTGGCGTCGGAGGCACGACGGGGACTCCGTCATCTTCTGACGAATCCTCTCTTTCCCCTGAAGACACCGGCACAGGTGCCTGAACCGGCGTTTGTTGAGCTGTGGCAACAAAGTTGTTGGCAACTTGCACCGCTGCCGGCTTACGGCTAAAAACAGCAGTGACCAATACCACTGCAAATACGACGATGGAGCTTATTATGATACCGAGTTTCTTTTGTGGCATATTCGATTCTTTATTTATATGGATATTCTATCCCGCCTGAAACGCTCTTCGGGTAGATGATGATCATTCTCGACGATGGCCGCGGCTTTCTGTTTCCGTTGGATACAAAGCGCGTCAGAACCATTCATGGACACGACTAGGGTGGCTACAGCGAGCCCGAAGTCGCGCACGCCGATCTCTCCATATCCGACGACCCACATGATGTCGAACAGATGCAACGCCAAAAGCAGTGCCACGATCCTGGTCTGCCAGCCGAATACGAGAAGGATCCCGAATACGAGCTCGAAGAGCGCATTGAGATACACCAGCACAGTCGCGCTCACGTGCGACAGGGCTACCGCCGAATCCGGCACATATGCGATCCAAGCCGTAGCGTCCATGAATTGCTGGAAGCTGAACCACAATATGACCGCCGCCATGCCATAGCGCAGCAAGCTAGCCGCGTATCGCTCTATGAATGAGATGAATCTCTGCATATGCTTATTATATCCTACAGTCTATGTTTACGCCGAAACTAGTCAGAATGGTGCGCTAGTCAACGCGTTATCTGATCCCAAAAATTTTGCAATTTAGCGACCTCTTCCGGAGTGTTGTCACCCTTAGAAAGACAGACGGGTTTCCTATAGTCAAAAGGCTTCATCCCTTTGGAGATTGCTT
>Ga0265316_10005886_pt1 | contig 11817 bp, 11 predicted proteins | sample 4522metaG_FD_202092 | JGI IMG/M metagenome (GOLD analysis project Ga0265316, IMG submission 202092) | Rhizosphere microbial communities from Carex aquatilis grown in University of Washington, Seatle, WA, United States - 4-5-22 metaG | ecosystem: Host-associated > Plants > Roots > Rhizosphere >...
GCCGAGCTCGTCGTGGCCGCGCAGGTCGGCGAGGTCATAGGCTTCCAGTCCGCCGTCGGCGTGCACGCTTTTCGACAGGCCGCGCGTGCGCCGGGTGAGCTGGGCGATGCGTCGGATGATGCCGATCTCGATGACCAGCCAGGCCAGCCCGATAGCCCCGAGCATGGCGCCGACGAACCACGAGACACGTGTCGCCACGGCGCTGAGCACCTTGTTCACGCTGCGCGCGTCGCCCTTCAACAGGATGCGGTAATTGCCGAGCGGCGTCGCGACTTCGTCGGCAAGTTCGACGACCGGGGCTTCCAGGCTTTCGACAGGTAGCCGGCGGATCAGCCGGGTGAGCATCGGCGAGGATTGTTCGAGCGCCTCGTCGCGGCCGGCGAGCTGGATGATTTCAGTTTCCTTGGCATCGGCGCGGCGGATGCTCAGGCTCTCGCCGGGCAGCAGCAGGCCGCCCAGGCTGTCGAGCGAGAAGGGCGGCACGGCGCCCGGCCTGCTGCTGTCGAACAGAATGCCTTCTGCGCCGGGCGCCAACACTTCGACGCGCACTTTGAACTGCTCGAGATCGGCTGGCGGCCAGGTCGGCTTGTCGCGCAGGAACAGCGCGTCGCGCAGCACCTCGACAGGCAGGCGCAGCGAGAAGAAGGATTTGCGGGCGCACCTTTCGGCATCGGCCCTAGGGCCAGCCGTTGCTTCTATGGTCGCCTCGCCCAGCAGGCAATGGCCGTCCTGCCAGACCCAGCCGCGGAATTCCCTGACCGGCTTGGCCCCTGTGTAGTCGCGGCCGTCCTGCTCGACATAACCGGTGAAGCGGCCGCGTTGGCCCTCCCATTTGCCGTTGCCGGCCAGCGGCTCGAAAGGCGCCAGCCAGCGATAGGTCTGGCCGTGCAGGCTGACCGTGACGCGCAGGCGGTGGGCGCCGTCGAGCATCTCGTCGCCGATACGGTGGGCCTGCAAGGGGCCGCTCGCGAAAGTGCCGGCGGCGTAGATGAAACCGCCGGCCCACGGGTTGTTGCCGATGGCGACGCAAAGGCTGCCGGAGTTCGGATACTGGACCAGGCAGCCGGCCATTTCGACGGCGTTCCGCACCTTGTTCTGGTCGTCAAAGTCAATGCCGGAATAGGGCAGCACGACGGGCTGGCCGGTGCTCGCGGCGCGGGCGTCACGGCGCGGGTTGAGCAGCGCCAATTGGCCGGCCGGATGGTGCAGGCGGGCGATGATCTGTTCCTTGGTCTTGCCCAGGCTGGCCCGGTAGTTGTCGTAGCTGCGCTGTTTTTCTTCCTGCAACACCGTGACGGCCATGGCGACGACGGCCAGCCCGAGGAGCAGGAAAGCGCTGCGGAACAGGATGCGCAGGCGGAAAGAGGCGAGCCAGGCGAGCGCCAGTTTCATTTCTTGGCCTGGCCTGACGGCATCTGGTCCGACCAGCGGAAGCCGCGCATCGGGATGTTCTCGATGCGCTCGAAGCTCTCGTCGAGCTCGCGGAAGGCCTCGCGGATGGCGCTGATATGCTTGCGGATGTTGTCGCGGTTGCGGCCGCTTTTCACGACCTAGAACAGTTCGTCGTAGGAGACGACATCGCCGCGCCGCTCATAGAGCGTGGCCAGGATGCGCTGGGCGGTGAGCGGCAGGTTGACGCGCTGGCCGCGCCACAGCGGCGTGTTCTGGCGCAGCGGATCGAGGGCCAGTTCGTCGCTGGTGGCGGCCGGTTTGGTCGCGCTGCGGTCGCGCGTCGCGCGCAGGATTTCGAGGAAGGTGTCGGTGAAGTCGCCTTCCGCGAAAGTCGCTTTCTGCAGGTAATCCCAGGCGTCGAGCGCCTTCATGATGCTGCGGTAGATCGCCGCCGGCATGGCCGAGACGACCAGCACCGGCGTGCCGCGCCCGCCCTTGTTGATGGCGTTGATGATGGCGACGCCGGCATTGCGCTCGCGGCCGAGTTCGATATCCAGCGTGACCAGCGCATAATCCTCGCGGGCCACGGCGGCTTCCGCCTCGTCGCGGGTGAACCACTGGTCGACCACAATGTCCGGCCGGGCGGCGAGTATCCATTCCTTCAACTGCTGGCTGGTCGGCAGGTCGTCTTCGATGACGGCGACTTTGATCATGAGGGGCTCCATTTCGATGGTGGCCAGTATCCCTGTTTTCCGTTCGCGATGGCAGGCGCCCGTGCCCTGCTCGGCTTTTCGCGCGTCAAGCGGTCAGGCCGTCGCCGGCGGTTCGACCGTCACGCTTTGCGGCTGCGCCCGGAATTCACGCTGCACTGCTTCGACCAGGCCGTTCATGTCGCCGCCTTTCATGCCGATCTCACCGAGTACCGCATCGAGTATCGGTTGCTGGGCGCGGTAGGCGAGGGCGGCCGCGACGGCCTGCTCGGCCAGGTTGCCGCCGCCGGTGCCGGCCGGGCCGCCGGCGTTGCCGCTGTTCCGGTTGAGGCCGTCGACCTGGATGATCTTGATGCCGTCGATCTTCTCGATCGGCTTCACTGATGCCTCGATAATGCCGGGTAAAGCTTCGAAGAGCTTCATCTTGATCTGCATGGCAATCTGTTCGGCATCCAGCGTATTCAAGGCGGCATTGCGCAGTTCGATCCCGTTGGCTTCAACTTGGTACTGTACCTGCTGCGCTTCAGCCTTGATCTTGACCGCCAGGGCGTGGTTTTCGGCAGCATCCTTCTCAGCCTCGGCAGAGACGCGAACGCCAATGGCCTGCTGCTGGGCTTCCTGTTCGGCGACGACCAGGGCGATCTGCTTTTCCCGTTCGGCGATTGCCACTTCGCGGGCCGTCTTTACCTGTTCCTCGGCCTTGGCGGCGAGGGCGCGGGCCTCGTTGGCCTGCTTTTCCGCATCCGACTGCGCTTTGGATTTTTCGGCAATGGAAATCAGCTTGTCCTGATCGGCCAGGGTGGTGCGCTTTTCCTGTTCGATCTTGGCGACCTGGACTTCGCGGTCGGCTTCGATCTGGCGCTGGCGGATGGCCCGGTTCTTTTCCACTTCGGCTTCCTGAACCAGACGTTCGGCATCGATCTTGGCCTGCTGTGCTTCGCGTTCGCGCTGGGCGGTGATGGTCGCAACTTCTGCCGTCTGTTGTGCCTGGCGGGTAGCGACTTCCTGTTGCTGTTGCAGCGTGGCGAAGGTCTGTTCTTTCTCGATCGTCAGTTTGAGCTGGGTGGCTTCATAGTTCTTCTTGGCAATGGCGACCGAGGTGTCCTGTTCGATTTCGTTGCGCTCCATCGCCCGTTGCTGGGTCTGTTGCGTCAGTTTGGTCAGACCTTCGGCATCGAAAGCGTTCTGCGCATCGAAGAATTTGATCGGTGTCTGGTCGAGCCGGGTCAGGCTGACCGATTCGAGTTCCAGACCGTTTTTCAGCAAATCCTCGGAGACGGCGTTCTGGACGGCCTGGATGAAATCGGCGCGCTTGTCGAGCAACTGGTGCATGCTCATCGAGACGGCGGCGGCGCGCAGGGCATCGACGAATTTGTCTTCGACCAGTTCCTTCAGCGAATCCGGGTGCATGGTGCGCTGGCCCAGGGTCTGCGCCGCATTGGCAACGCCGTCAACGCTGGGAATGACGCGGACGAAAAAGGCCGCCACGGCATCAACGCGCAGCCGGTCGAGGGTGATCAGGCTGTCGGCACCGGCCCGCGATACTTCCAGCTTGAGGGTGTTCATGTTGATGTTGACGCATTCGTGGAAGACCGGTAGGACGATGGCGCCGCCATCCATGACCACCTTTTGTCCGCCCAGGCCGGTGCGGACGAAAGCCAGTTCCTTCGAGGAGCGGCGGTACAGGCGCGAAAAAACTAGGCCGATGGCGAGTAGCCCGAGGAGGGCGATGCCGGCAATCATGCCGATGTCGAACAGTGGATTCATTGCATTTTCCCCTTGATTTCAAAGTAAGTCCGGACGCGGATTGGCGATCGCCTGGAAGCGAGATCCGGAGATCTGCCTGACCAGCAGAACGGAATCGCCCGCGCTGAATGTGCTTGCGTTATTGTCGGGTTCGACGTGGACGTACAGCGTCAGGCCATGTTCGTTCTTTACTCGCGCTTCAGCCGGAAAGCCGACGCGCGCCGTGCCGTTGATGACGCTGGCAACATGGCCGACCAGGCTTTCCAGTGTTACCGCGCTGGTTTCGTCGCCCGGCACCAGGCGGGCAATGGCGGCACCCGACAGGCGAACCACCGGCAAGGTACCGAGAAAGGCGAGCGGCGCGGCAAGCAAAGCAGGTGGATAGAAACCGAGCAGGCTTTTGATCAGCGTGTTCGCGGTAAAGCCGATCACCGAGAAAGCGGTCAGGAACAGCGCTAGAAGGATTAGCAGGGGCACCTTGCCGACGTGCAGCCACCCCAGCCAGGCCTCGGAAACGCCGTGCAGTCCGCCGGCTTCAGGCAGCAGATGATCCAGCCAGGCGGACAGGCTGAGCCCGGTCAGCAATCCCATGCCTTCGATTACCGCGATGGCCAAGAGGACCAGCGCGGCAACCGAAAACGGCCAGGACTCGGGGGCGAGAAAAATGTTCACCGCAATCCTTTCCGGTTATTTGCCATTGAATGCGGCTTTGGCGGCTGCCAGCCGTTCGGCAATCCGATTGTTGCGCTGCATCTCGGCCAGTTCCTTGAGCTTGCCGGCTGCGCCATTGACACCGCCGGTCAGCAGGCTGGCGCCAGTCTGGCGGCTGAGGACGCGATCAAACGACGCAGCGGCATCCTCGATGCGCGCCTGGCGATCGCCCTGGCCGGGCGCCGATAGTGTGGCCGCCTGGTTGGCGAGCGTCGCCAGGTAGTCGGTCTGCACCTGTTCGAGTTCGCGTTTCTTGGCGAGCAGCGCGACGACATAGCTTTCCAGTTCCGCCGACTGTTCAGATTGCTCATCGAGCGCTTTCTGGAGCACCGGCAACAGGTCCTCGATGTCCGTCTGGCGGGCGATGGCTGCGCTGGCCAGATCGTCACGGTTTTCGGCGACGGCCGTGTCGAGTTGCGCGCCGAGCGTCTCGTGTTCGGCATTTAGCTTGGCAATCCGGGAAAGTACCAGGTGCTTGGCTGCCTCTGCCTTGCCGAGATCGACACGAACTTCGGCGATGACCTGGTCGATTTCCCGGATCGACTGGCTCATGACCGCTTCCGGGGCGAGATTCTCGGCCTTGTCGAGGAGGGCATGGGCACTGCCGACGATGATTCTGGAGACACGGGATGCAATGGTTTCAGCCATGGTTCGGCTCCTTCCCTTGGGTGGTTGAAATGATGTTGGCAAGTTCGATGATATCGGTCAGATAAGGTGTGTGCACACCCTTGTCATATGCTGAAGGGGTCGAGGTGACGGCCGTTCTCAACAATGCGGCAAACAGTCGGTAACACTGCCGGGCGAGGGTGGCCTCGACGGCGTGGGCCGCCTGTTCATCGTCCGGGCGCGACGAGATCAGCGTTGCCATGATCTGGGGCAGCAATTCGGCGACCGTGCCGATCAGGTCGGAATGTTTGCCCTGTTTGCGCTCCATACTTGCCACCGCGTCGGCAAACGGCTGTTCCAGGCCGCGCAGCCAGGTGGCGCAGGCGTTCGGATCGGTCAGGCCGCTTTCCTGCTGGCGAACGCCGGCCAGCAGCGCCCGGAGCTTTTCGCTGGGTGTGCTGGCCCCCGGCTCCTGGCGGGCCAATAGCCAATGAAAGTCGGCATCCGGAATCCGGATTGAGATGGTCTGCATCTGTGCCATGAGCGCCTCCCTCGGAAGTTGGAGTGGGTGTATTCGAATGTGTGCATTTGCAAGCAATTCTATGCTGCATTGATATTTGTTGTCAACGTCATGTTCGCCATGGCGCTGCGTGAGTGTTTGTTCGCGCCCCGGAACAGGCACGTCCGCCGCCTGAGCAAAGTCGCCCCGCCACGGCATGGCTTGCTCATGGCATGTGGCGGCACGATGGCAACCATGGAAAGCCGGGGTGCGGATCGATCTTCCCGCATGCCGGAAACGGGGCAAACCCGAAGCTGAAGATCAAAATTGAGTGGAGGAAGTAATCATGTCGGAACGTCTGAACAACATCGTTGGCAATATCCGTAACTCTCTGGGCCATGCAGGGTCGCGCACGGCATCGGCGATTGGTCGTGGGGTGGGCCATGTCGCCGGCCGCGTGCATGGTGCGCGTTTCACGCTGATCGCGCTGGCCGTCGCCGGCCTGGGCGGCTATGGTCTCTATACGCATCCGCCGATGCAGAGCGTGGCGCGCGGTGAAGCTGCTGTACGGGTCAATCAGCTGACCGGCGATGCGACCGAGGTGCGCGAAGGTGGCGTGCTGGTCATCCCCGGTCTGCACGAGTTGCGCCGTTTCTCGCTGCGTGACCAGATCTACCGTCCGGAAGGTGGAGACAGCGCCGAAGGTTCGGCACCCTTCCAGAGCGTCGAAGGTCTGTCGATTGGCGTCGATATCAGTGTGCGCTACGCCCTTGATCCGAGCCGCATCGCCAGCATGGCCCGCGCCCTGCCCGACGACATCGGCGGCGAGGTTGTGCGGCCGGCCGTGCAGGGCGTGCTCTACAAGACCCTGGCGCGCTACACGGTGCGCGAAATCTTCTCGAGCAAGCGTTCGGAGATCGTCCAGCTCATCGAAGGCGAGTTGCAGCCGCTGCTCGAAAAGGACGGCATCAAGCTGCAGGCCGTGCTGATCGGCAAGATCGACCTGCCGGCCGATTACAAGGCGGGCATGGAAAACCTGCTGGCCGAGGAACTGTCGAGCGAGAAAATGAAATACACGCTCGAACTCAAGGAAAAGCAGGTCAAGCAGACTGAGCTTGAAGCCATGGCCGACAAGGTGCGCCGCGAAACGGCCGCGGCCGCTGCCGGCGAGGAACAGATCATCGCCGCCAAGGCACAGGCCGAGGCGATGAAGCATGTGCTGCCCTTCAAGCAGAAGCAGATCGAGCAGCGCAGCCTGGAGGCCGAAGCCGAGAAAATCACCCGCATCAAGGGAGCGGAAGCCAACTCGCAGGCGCGCCAGATCGAAGCCCAGGGCGAAGCCGAATCGCGCCGCAAGCTGGCCGATGCCGAAGCCTACCGGCAGGATCGTCTGGGCAAGCTGGCCAGCGAGCAACTGGCCCGCGATGGTGCGTTGATCCAGAAGAATCCGCTGCTTATCCAGAAAACAATGGCGGACAAACTCTCCGACAAGATCTCGGTGATCATCGCGCCGCCACCCAGCGATGGCGGTTTCATCGGCAACACCCTGCTCGGCGCTGGCAAGCAAGGCCGCAACCCGAACGCCGCTGAAGAATCGACGCAACAGGAAGGACAATAATCATGCTCGCCACCGCACTGACCGTCATCGCCATCGTCACCCAGGACCAGTCTGCCCTGCGCAACGCGCCGAAGGATTCCGCCGCCCAGCAGGCCATGCTCTGGCAAGGCGACAGCCTGGAAATCCGCGGCGAGAAGGGTGATTTTCTGCAGGTCTATGACCATCGCCGCGAACGCGCCGGCTATATCAAGGCAACACAGGTCCGGGTTCAGTCGCTGAAGCCTGAAAGTGCCCCGGAGCTGCTCGCGGTGGTGCGTTTTCTGAAAGACACACCGGGATCGGAGGCCCTCGGTATCAGCTACGCCGCCGCCTACCTGCGCGCCGCCCCGGCAGTGGCAATCAATGGCGAGGTTTTTGATGCCCTGGGCAGCATGGCCGAACGCCTGGCGCGTCGGGCTTCAGCCGGCAAACCGGGCAAGGCTGGCGAAATCACCGCAGCGCATCTTGAAGTGGTTGGTGCTTATGGTGTGACGATGAATAGTTTCGAGTATGAAGGCCAAGTCCAGCTTTGCTACAACGGCGATGCCCAGCGCCGCGTGCTGGCGCTGCCGTCGACCGATATCGAGAAAGCGCTGGCCGCGCTGGCGCTGACCAAGCATGAATGTGTGGCGAGCAACCTCAACCCGGTCGAGCGCTTCAATCTCGACAACTGGCGGGCCGATGTGCTGGAGCGCGTCGAGCTGGCAAAGCTGCCGGAAGTCCTCAAAAACCGCCTGCATCTGCGCAAGGCCGGGGTCTGGGCGAGTCTCGCCTATCAGCGGGCACGTCGCCCGGAGTTTGCCGCGGCCGCCGTGCAGGAAGCGGCCAATCGGTCGATTGCCGAACTGGCCGTGATCAACAAGAGCGAACTCATGGAAAGCGACGCCGCCGTCTACAGCGATGCGGCGATCCGCGTCGGCGCCTCGCGCTGGGCGGCCGAAGCGGGCCTGCCGGCGATGGCGGCGAAAACGCCGGCCCGCGTCACGGTGGCCGTGACGCCCGGGCAGCCCGGCGAAAGCTGCGTGCATCTGGTCGATGCCAAACATGACGTGAACAATCCGCTGTTCACGCGCTGCACCTACGGCATCGTCTGGCCGGCTTCTGTATCGACCAGCCCATCCGGCGAAACCCTGGCCCTGGCCGTGCAGCCGCTCGATACCTGGCGCGAGATGTGGGTGTTCAGGAAGGCTGGCGATAGCTGGAGCGTCGACATCGTGCCGCCGGCCCTCGACAACCCCAATCTCGGCTATGTCGAATTCGCCGGCTGGGTGCCGGGCAATGCGCAGATGCTGGCGGCGCGCGAGATTAAGGTCGATGGCCGCTACAAGCTCAGCTTCGAGGCCCTGAAACTGAGCAGTCTGGAAACCGAAAAGCAGGCAGACAAACCGAATAACCTCAGTACCTTCTATCGTTGGCAGGATCCGCGATGGAAGGCACTGACCATCAGCATTCGTTGATGGCCGCTGAAATTGACAGGTTTGCTCCCTGCTCAGGGTTGGCTTTTGTAAATTTCTGATCGCAGCAGCGAGAACGGTGTCGGCGGTATACTCCGGCTTCCTCAAGTTGAAAGCATTTCATGGCCTCATCCAGCGACAACGCCAGCATGGCGCTCTTCTGCGACTTTGAAAACGTCGCCCTCGGCGTTCGCGATGCCAATTACGACAAGTTCGATATCAAGCCGATTCTCGAGCGACTGCTCGCCAAGGGCAGCATCGTCGTCAAGAAAGCCTATTGCGACTGGGATCGCTACAAGGCTTTCAAGGCGGCCATGCACGAAGCCAATTTCGAACTGATCGAAATTCCCCATGTCCGCCAGTCCGGCAAGAACTCGGCCGATATCCGGATGGTCGTCGATGCGCTCGATCTCTGCTATACCAAGTCCCACGTCGATACCTTCGTGATCATCAGTGGCGATTCGGACTTTTCGCCGCTCGTTTCCAAATTGCGTGAGAACGCCAAAAAAGTCATCGGTGTCGGTGTCAAGCAATCGTGTTCCGACCTGCTCGTCACCAATTGCGACGAGTTCATCTATTACGATGATCTGGTCCGTGATCGCGAAACCCGCAGCAATTCGCTTCGTCGTGACCGCGATACGCCCAAGCGTTCGCCGGAGGAAGAAGCGAAACGTAGTCAGAAGCAGGAAGAACGAAAGAGCAAGGCGGTCGATATCGTGGCGGCAACCTTTGTCGACCTGATGGCTGATCGCGGCGAAAGCGAGCGGATCTGGGCTTCGGTCCTCAAGGAAGTTGTCAAGCGCCGCAACCCGGGGTTCAACGAGAGCTACTACGGCTTTCGCACCTTCGGCAATCTGCTCGAAGAGGCGGCCAGCCGCGGCTTGCTCGGGTTTGGCCGCGATGACAAGGGGGCTTACGTGTTTCGCGGACAGCCGCGACCGACTGGAGAAGCGGAAGCCGGCGCCGAGTTGCCGGTTGCGCCGCTTGTAGCAGCCGACCAGGACAACGAGCCCAAAGTCGAATTGCGCGCAGCTGAATCTAAACCCTCGGGTAACTCGCGGCGGCGCGATGGTCGTCGTTCGCGCGGTGGCAAGGAGCGTACGACGAGCGAGTCGGTCGACCAGGGGCAGACAGTTCCCGATGTTTCGCCGATTGCTTCTTCGGAAGAAATTTCCCCTGTGCCCGCCGTTAGCGCTGCGCTTCCCGATGAAAAGACCGAAAGCAAGCCGCGGCGTGGTACTCGACGTCCTCGCAAGGCGGAAGCAGTGAAAGAGCCAGTTTCGCCAGTTATCGAGGCTCCTGTTGTAGAAGCGCTTGCAACCGAAAGCGATGTAAAGCCAGCCAAGGCCAAGCGGTCATCGCGGCCACGGAAACCGAAGGTTGCTGCCGAAGCTTAGAAAAACGCAGGAGAGAGGGGGATGCTCTCCCCCTTTTTCTCTCAGATAACTGCCAGCAACTTGGCGCGCAGGCTTTCAGCCTCGCGCTTTCCATCGCGTGACATCACGATGGCGTGATACCACTCGTCGTACAAGGCTCGCAGATTGGCATGACTGGTGGCCTGTTCTATGCGGTCGAGCAGTGAGGTGTTGCCGAGCGTGCCGGCGAAAGCATTCAGCGTGTTGGCCATGAAATTACGCGCCTTCTGCAGTCGAATCGGGTCGTGGTTTGCCGGCAATTCTGCGAAGGCTGTGATCGATGCCAGCGGTGCCTGAACAGGCGTTCCGGCTGCGTTGGTGACGCTGGCCAGTTCGATATAACCCTCTTCTTCCAACATGCCTAATGTGTGCTGCAAGTCGTCCGACTGCAGCATTCCACGCAGGTCATCGACGGTCCTTTTCCCGTCAACGCATATCAGCACACGCCTGACACGCGGCGACAGGCCGCCGGCCTTCGTGGCGATTTCGTCATGCCCCTTGGCCGTCTTGGCGAAAGCAATGCCCATGTTTTGTCTCCGCAATTTATGTTGATTTTGGATTTATGCATATTTTTTTGATGTATTTTACACAAAAGAAAAACCCGCCGAGCGGCGGGTTTTTAATGGGGTAAAAATTGCCTTGCGCTCAGGCGGCAGCCTGGACGGGAATCTTATGACCACGACGCGTGATGCGGTTTTGTGAATCGACGTAGATCAGTTCGGGTTCGTGGCGGGCCAGCTCGACCTCGTTGTACACGGCGAAGGTGGCGATGATCAGAATGTCCCCGGGGGCAGCGCGGCGGGCAGCTGAGCCATTGACGGAGATGACACCTGAACCACGCTCGGCGCGAATGGCGTAGGTGGTGAAACGCTCACCGTTGTTTACATTCCAGATGTCGATCTGTTCGTATTCTGCGATGTTTGCTGCTTCAAGCAGGTCTTCATCGATGGCGCAGGAACCCTCGTAGTGCAGGTCGGCATGAGTTGCCGTAACGCGATGCAACTTGGATTTCAGCATAGTTCTCTGCATGGTTTCACTCATCCAGAAGGTTGGGGGAAGCGCATTGTAACGACAATAGAACCACTGTCAACGGCCGTAATTATGGATATTTACGCCGCGTCAAATCTCAATGTTATCAATGAGCCGGGTTGCTCCGAGGCGACCGGCGGCAAGCACCACCAGCGGGGCATTTACGCCTTTCGGCATGGACAGGTCGGACTGTTGCCGCACAGCAACATAATCGGTTTTCCAGCCTGCTGCGGTCAGTTCGGAAATAGTCCGATTTTCGAGATCGACATAGTTCGTTTCGCCAGCGCGGATGGCGGCGCGAATTTCGTTGAGCAGTCTGTACAGGCGTGGCGCTTCGGCTCGCTCGGCTTCGCTCAGGTAGCCATTACGCGACGAGAGGGCGAGGCCATCCGGAGCGCGCACCGTTTCGCCGCCAATGATGTCGATGGGCAGGGCAAATTGGCGCGTCATGTTGCGAATGACCATCAACTGCTGGTAATCCTTCTTGCCAAAGACGGCGGCCTGCGGCTGAACGCAGTTGAACAGCTTCAACACCACCGTAGCGACGCCACGAAAATGGCCGGGGCGGAATTCACCGTCGAGGATGTTCTGGATGGCCGGCGGTTCGACCGTGTACTCCTGCGGTTCCGGGTAGAGGTCGGCTTCGGTCGGCGCAAAC
>Ga0265316_10005887_pt1 | contig 11816 bp, 8 predicted proteins | sample 4522metaG_FD_202092 | JGI IMG/M metagenome (GOLD analysis project Ga0265316, IMG submission 202092) | Rhizosphere microbial communities from Carex aquatilis grown in University of Washington, Seatle, WA, United States - 4-5-22 metaG | ecosystem: Host-associated > Plants > Roots > Rhizosphere >...
TCCGATCTAAAACAGCAGGCCGCCGAGAAATTGCCGCCAGTCAATCGGGCGTCCCATTTTCGGCAGCCACGGGTCAACGAATTCGTTGGTCACGACCTCCGCCTTCGCCTTCAACCCCGCGAGTTTAAGTTTGATCGCCCTGGCTTCGGTTTTCATCCCGCTGGTGACGGCGGGCGCGGGGGTATTGGTCGGGGAAAGATTTATCTCCGCCGGCGTTGCCTGGGTTGTTTCCGGCGTCATGCGGCCGATCATCACCTTGGTGGCCCAGACAAAACTGGCGGTGGTCAGGCCGAACAGGATTCCCAGCACCAGGCCGGTGACAAAACGCGGCCAGTAGCGCCGCAGGTATTGTGCGCCAAAGCGAAGAACTGGTCCGATGTTGCCCATGTGTTGCCACTATCCTTTCGACTCGCCCGCGCTAGTCAACTTTCTTTATTTGCCGGTGGTGTCCCAATTTGGTGGTAGGGACATCGCGCTGCGATGTCCTCGCCCGCGTAGCAGCGGGCGAAATAAATCACATCCACCACACAAATTCCACATCTCGCCCCTTGCGCTGCTGAACGCAGCACGCCGTTCCTACCTGATTAGGACACTGCCTATTTGCCGGGGGAGATGATTTTCTCCGCCAGCAATTTTTTCACCACGGCAGCAGCGATGAGCGCTTGACCCGGCGGATGCAAATGGGTGCCGTCACTGTAGAGCGGAACGAAATCCGTTTTTTGCAAAATGTCCTTCATGGACAGGAAATAAACGCCGTCGCCGAGCATCGGCTGAACCAGGGTGTCCATGCCACGGTCATCCAGATAAAAACCGCCGTGGCCGTCGTCGTGCTCACGTGCACCGGTCAACAGCAGCACCGGCACGGCGCGCGCACGGGCCAGCGCAACGCTTTCGGCGGTGTATCGGCTGACGCGCTCGTCCCATTCACGCCGCGTGGCAGGATTTTCGCCGGCCAGCGTCTTGTTGCCATAATCATTCACGTCGGCGAGAACGCGGACCTCGGCGGGAACCCATTTCCAAAAAACCTCCTCCGTCTTGGCTTCGTACAGCCGGCGGAGGAAGAGGCTCTTCATCAGCCAGTTTTTGGGATGCCAGCTTTTGAACGCCTGGGCCCGGGCATATTCCCGCTGGTCCTCGTATTCATCCGCATTGTCCACGTGCAGGATCACCAGGCTCGGCTGGTAATTCAGCGCCTGGCGCAGGATGATTTCACTCCGCAAAGAACCATTGCCGCCGATGGCCAGGTTGAAACTCTCGGCCTTGATGCCCAGCGCGCGCAACTGGTCCCCGATTTGAGCCGGATAGGATGTCGCGAGACTGGGGCCGCGCGGAACGGAATTGCCAATGACCATCACGCGAAACATGCCGGGCGGCCGCGGCATGGCAAACGTTTGCGGCCAAAAATGGCGTCCACCGGCGTGTACCAGATTGACCGTGCCATCGGCATTTTCCACGAAACCGGCCGTCGGGCTGTAGCCGTATTCAAAGCGTCCCGACATGCTGCTTTGATAGAAGACGCGCACGATGAGTTCGGCGCCGGCCAGCAGCGCCAGCATGAACAGGAATGAAGGTGTCAGCCAGCGTCTCATCAAAATTGAAAGTAAATGAATTCCACGTCCGGCGCGACGGAACAGGCCGCGAGCAGGAACAAAAGGGCATAAACCAGTCCGCGCCATGGCCACGGAAAATGCGCGAACTCAACTTCGTCGCGCGATTTCCACGAGGCCAGTTGCAGCAACAGCAGCGGCACGACGTGAAACAGCCACCAGTAAAACGGTTTTATCCAATCCATGGTCGGGTTCCAGTTGCCAAAGGCGGCAAACCATCCCGCCAGTTGTTCCAGGTTTTTGCACCGGAAAATCGCCCAGCCGATGAGCGTGAACGCAAACATCAGGGCGGCGCCCGCAATGAGCCGCCAGCGCGGATTTTTTTCCGGTTCGGCCAGCTGCCGCAATCCCGGTGTGCCGTGATACAGCGTCAGCAGCGCGGCGTAATAGCCGCCCCACATCACAAACGTCCAGTTGGCGCCGTGCCAGAGGCCGGCCAGCAGCATGGTGATCCAGAGGTTCCGAAAGGTTTTCACCAGGCCATGCCGGCTGCCGCCGAGCGGGATGTAAACGTAATCGCGGAACCAGAACGAAAGCGTCATGTGCCAGCGCCGCCAGAAATCCGACGGGCTGGCGGCGAAGTAGGGGAAATTGAAATTCCGGTTCAGATGGATGCCGAGCAGCCGCGCCGAGCCGCGTGCGATGTCCGTGTAGCCGGAAAAGTCGCCGTAGATTTGAAAGGCAAACGCCAGCACGCCGAGCAGCGCCCATTGGCCGTTCAGATTTGTTTTCGGATCGAAGGCGTAATTGGCCAGCAGCGCGCAGTTGTCGGCCACAAAAATCTTTTTAAACAGACCCATCAGAATCAATCGCAGCCCGCGATGAAGATCGGTGGTGTCAAATTTCGCCGGCTTTTCCAGTTGCGGCAGCAAATCGTTGCGCCGCTCGATCGGGCCGGAAACCAGTTGTGGAAAAAAGGAGACGAACGCGGCGAACGTGAAAAAATCGTGCGATGGTCTGGCGATGCCGCGATACACGTCCACCGCGTAGCTGATGGACTGAAACGTGTAGAACGAAATGCCGATGGGCAGAATGACGTGCGGCAGGGTCCAGCCGGCGTTCCAGCCGAGCCGGGCGAGCCAGGTTTCCAGCGAACCGGCGAAGAAGTTGAAATATTTGAAAAAGCCCAGCGCACCCAGATTGCTGCCCAGGCTCAAAATCAAAAAGGCGCGGCGTTGTTTTCCCGCAGGCAAACGCCAGAGCAATTGATAAAGCGCGCCATAAACGAGCGGGAAAATCGCCGCAGCAACGAAAATCCATTTTTCAACGGACGCGTGCGCCGAATAAAAAAGGGAACAGCCCAGCAACCAGGCCAGTGGCAGCAGCCCGATGCCGGTGATTTTGGCCAGTGATTGCCTTTGGCCCGCGATGGCAAGGGCGCCAAAATAATCCACGACCGTGGTGGTGAGCAGCAACGCGAGGAACCGCGCGTCCCACATGCCGTAAAAGAAATAGCTCGCGGCCAGCAGCAGGAAAATCCGCCCGCGCCACGGCAGTTGCCAGTAAAGCAACACCATGGCGGGCAGAAACAGCGCGTACTGCCAGGAAATGAACGACACGCAGATTCATCGTGCTGAAGGATGTTTGCTTTGTCGAGTCATTCACAAATTCGCATTTCACAAAAAAGCCGAAAACTCCGCCGAAATATTGGCAGTTTTGTTGCAATTAGCGCCGGCCCAATTGCTGCAACAACTTTTCGTGAATGCCGCCAAACCCGCCGTTGCTGAACACGCAAACGATGTCGCCGCCCTGCGCGCCTTTTACGATGTGCGCGACGATGGCGTCCACGCCGGGCAGATAAGCCGCGTTTTTGCCGGCGGTTTTCAAATCCGACATCAATTTCTCAGGGTCAAGCCGCTCTTCGGGCGCAATCTGTTCCAGTCGTGCAACTTCCGCAACCACTACCGCGTCGGCATCGGCAAAGGCGCCGGCCAGTTCGGATTGAAAAACGTTCCGGCGCGTTGTGTTTGAGCGCGGCTCGAAGACGGCCCAAATTTTCTCGCGCGGATATTTCAGCCGCAGCGCTTTCAGTGTCTCGCGAATCGCCGTCGGGTGATGGCCGAAATCGTCCACCACGGTCACGCCGCCCGCGATGCCGCGCACTTCCATCCGGCGTTTGATGCCCTTGAAGGTGTCGAACGCGGACTGGATTTGCTGGTTCTTCAATCCGCAATGCTTGGCGCACGCGATAACCGCCAGCGCGTTCCGCACGTTGAGTTCGCCGACCAGGTTCAGGTGAAACTTGAAGCTGGGGATTTCAAACTCCGTCGCCGTCGGGCCATAACGAAGGTTGAAGGCGTGGACGGCATTGCTCTCGCCCAGGCCGAACCGCTTGACCGGGCAATGAGCTGCTTCGAGCAATAATGCGAGGTTTGGGTCGTCGCCGTTGCCCAGCAGCAGGCCGTTGCGCGGGATGAGCCGTATGAAATGTGAAAACGTTTTTTTGATGGCGCCGAGGTTTTCGAAAATATCCGCATGGTCGAATTCAAGGTTGTTGATGACGGCAATTTCCGGCTGGTAATGGATGAACTTGCTGCGCTTGTCGAAAAAGGCGGTGTCATATTCGTCGCCCTCGATGATGAACCATTCGCTGGCGGTGAACCGTGCGCCCTGGCTGAGATTGTTCGGGATGCCGCCGATGAGATAACTCGGATTCAAGCCGTTATGCTCGAAAACCCAGGTGAGCAGCGAGGTCGTGGTGGTTTTGCCGTGGGTGCCGGCGACGACGATGGAGCGTTTGCCGTGGATGAAGAATTCCGCCAGCAGCGCCGGCAGCGAACAGTAGCGCAGTTTGTGGTCGAGCACGAACTCCGCCTCGGGGTTGCCGCGCGAAATGGCATTGCCGATGACCACGAGATCGGGTTTCTGGGAGAGGTTCCCTTCCGCGTAGCCGTTCATCACCCCGATTTTTCGCTCCGCCAGAAACGTGGACATGGGCGGATAAACGTTCTGGTCCGAGCCGGTGACACTGAATCCTTTTTCCTTCATGGCTGCGGCCGCCGAGGCCATGGCCGTGCCACAGATGCCGGTGAAGTGAACCGATTTGATTTCCGATGAAAACATGCCGGCGAATTAAACCACGAAGACACGCCGGCACAAAGTTTTTTGATTACCCGGCACGATCATCTCCGGTGATAAAAGCCTTTTTATGAACGCTATTGAGTTTTCAACCCTTGATTTCCCGCTACACTGTCTCCAATGCACTGGCTGCAAACGATTGATACAGCGTTATTCCACTTTATCAACGGTTCGTTAAGCAATCCGTTCTTCGACCGGCTCATGCCGGTTTTGAGCGGCGGCGACGGCGTCATGCGCTGGTTCATTCCCCTCGTCCTGGCCGTCATTGTGGGCACGCTCGGCTTCGGAAATACCCGTGCGCGGCTGTGCGCTTTGATGGTTGCCCTTGTCATCGCCCTCGGCGATCCGCTGGTCGTCAACACCATTAAACACCTGGTGGATCGTCCGCGTCCGTGCATCACCTTGCCGAATGTCATCGAGCGCCTGGACTGCACCGCTTCCGGCAGCATGCCGTCGGCGCACGCGGCGAACTGGTTTGCAATGACGATGGTGATGTTTCTGTTTTATCGCCGCAGTCTCTGGTTCATGCTGCCGCTGGCGCTCATGGTTTCCTTTTCGCGCGTCTATAACGGCGTGCATTATCCGAGCGATGTTTTGGCCGGCATGATTTTGGGCGCGGGCTACGCAGTGGCCGGAGTGGTGGCATTGCAAACCATCTGGAACTGGGCCGGGAAAAAATGGTTTCCCATCTGGCACGCGCGAATGCCGTCGCTGCTCAATCCGGCCCAAAACCCAAAGCCCGAAGTTCAAAGTTCGGAGCCTGATGCAGCCAAATCGGAAATCGGAAATCGGAAATCGGAAATTCACTGGCTCCGCCTCGGCTATATTTTGATTTTAATCATGCTGATTGCGAGCTGGGGTTACCTTGCCAGCGACACCATTCAGCTCAGCCAGGACGAAGCCTACCAGTGGGTCTGGTCAAAACACCTCGCGCTGTCGTATTACAGCAAGCCCCCGGGCATCGCGTTGATTCAATTCGCCGGCACGTCGCTTTTTGGCGATACGGAGTTCGGCGTCCGTTTTTTTTCACCCTTGTTTGCCGCCATTTTGAGCGTGCTGGTGTTGCGTTTCTTTGCCCGCGAAATCAACGCGCGTGCCGGGTTCTGGCTTTTGCTGATTGTCATTGCCACGCCGTTGCTCGTGCTCGGCACGATCGTGATGACGATTGATCCGCCGCTCGTGCTCTGCTGGACGTGGGCGCTGGTTGCCGGCTGGCGCGCGGTCCAACCCGATGGACGGACCCGCCACTGGCTGGTGGTCGGTCTGGCCATGGGTCTCGCCTTTCTTTGCAAATACACCGCCGTATTTCAAATTGTCTGCTGGATCGTTTTTTTTGCGCTGGCGCCGAAGGCGCGCGTCCATTTGCGCCGGCCCGGCCCGTGGCTGGCCTTGTTGATTTTTTTGCTCTGCACATCGCCGGTGGTGATCTGGAACTGGCAACGTGGTTGGATCACGGTCCATCATGTCGCAAATGATGCCGGACTCGGATCTTATTGGCATCCCACGCTGCGTTATTTCTGGGATTTCTTGTTCTCCGAGGTGGCGTTGTTGAACCCGATTTTCTTCATCGGCTCGCTGTGGGCGCTGTTCGGTTTTTGGAAATGGCAGCGCGAACGGCCGTTGTGGTTGTATTTTTTCTGCATGGGCGCGCCGGTTTTTCTTGGCTATGGGCTTTACTCGTTTCATTCGCGCGTTCTGCCCAACTGGATCGCCGTCGCCGTCGTGCCGATGTTTTGCCTGATGGTTGCTTATTGGGATGAGCGACGACGCCTGGCCCGGCCCTTTTTAATCATCGGCCTGGCACTGGGTTTTTTTGCCTTCGCCATCATGCATCAGAGCCGGCTGGTGGGGAAAATCACCGGGGAACTGTTGCCGCCTTCAAAAGACCCGTTGCGCCGCGCACAGGGCTGGAAACAGGAAGCCGCGTTCGTGGAAGCGGAACGCGAAAAACTTCTGCAAGCGGGTGAGCCCACGTTCATCATTTGCAGCCATTACGGCATCACCGGGCTGTATTCGTTTTATTTGCCCCAGGCAAGATTGGTGCTTGAATCGGAGCCACTTGTCTACGCCATGGATTCCGACACTCCACAAAATCAATTTTATTTCTGGCCGGAATACAACTACCGCGATCATCGCCAGGGCCAGAACGCCGTTTTTGTCAGTGAAGTGGACCCGTATCCGCTGGAGCGCGATTGGTTTTGGAAATGGCTGAGGCATCAGCCGGTTGCGTACGCCCAAATTCCGCCGCCATCGCCTGCGCCGCCGAAGCTGTTGCAGCAGTTTGAATCCGTCACCGACCTGGGCGAACACGACATCAAACTCGACGATCGCGTGTTTCATCGCGTGCACCTCTGGGCGTGCTACCATCTGAAGTAGAATGGCTGAAACGGAAATTCTCCTGCGCATTCGCGATTATGATCTGGCGGCCACGCTGGATTCCGGCCAGGTCTTCCGCTGGCGTGAACACAACGGTGGTCGGATTGGCGTTGTCGGTGAACATTGGGTTCGGTTGACGCAGAGGCACAACGGCATCCACGCCGAAACCGCCGCGCTGGTGAAGAACTGGAACTGGCTCCGGGATTATCTGCAAACGGAAGTTGATCTGGCTGGTGTGCTCAAAACTTTTCCCGACGACGCGCCGATGCGGGCTGCGGTTGCGGCGTGTCACGGGCTGCGCGTGCTGCGCCAGGACCCGTGGGAATGTCTGGCGTCGTTCATTTTGTCTTCCACCAAACAAATCGTCCAAATCCGGCAAATCGTCGCTCAGCTCTGCGAACGGTTCGGCGAGCCCCTCACCCGGCCTCCGGCCACCCTCTCCCCGCATGGCGGGGAGAGGGCTGGGGCGAGGGGCGCGTCCTGCTTGAATGAAAATCACCTGTCTTATTCATTTCCAACGCCGCAACGAATCGCGGCTGCCACCGAAGCCGCCCTGCGCGCGTGCAAGATGGGTTTTCGCGCGCCGCATCTGCTCGCCGCCGCCCGGCAAATCGCCGCCGGCAAATTTGATTTGAACCGGCTTGGTCATTTGCCGTTGACCGAAGCGCGAGCGGAATTGATGAAGCTGCGGGGCGTGGGCGATAAAATAGCCGATTGTGCACTGCTGTTTGCCTGTGGTTTTGACGGGGCGTTTCCGGTGGATGTCTGGGTGGAGCGTGCCTTGCGCCAGCTTTATTTTCCCCACCGCCAGGTAACGGCGAAACACCTGCGGCACTTTGCCGCCACGCATTTCGGGCCGCACGCAGGTTGGGCGCAGCAATATCTTTTTCATTACATGCGGACGAAAATAAATTAATCTCACGCGAAGAACGCGAAGAGGAAAACAATTTTTCCCCTCGCGCACTGCGCGCAACATAAAATGAAGATTGAAGTTATTTTGACCCCGGCGGAATTACCCGCGCTCGCCAAACGCGATTTACGTGACATCGTTTGCGTCGTGTTTGACGTGCTGCGCGCCACCAGCACGTTTGTGACCGCATTGCACAACGGCGCGAAGACCGTCGTGCCCGTTTCCGAAATTGCCGAGGCGCTGGCCATCCGCCAAAAGCAGCCGGATGTTTTGCTTGGTGGCGAACGTGACGGCGTAACCATCCGTGCCGCGCAAACCGGCGGAGTTGACTTTGACCTCGGCAATTCGCCCCGCGAATACACGCCGGAAAAAGTCCGCGGCAAAACCATTGTTTCCACGACCACCAACGGCACGCGCGCGTTGCGCGCCTGCGCCGGGGCAAAAACAGTTTTGGCCGCCGCGTTTTTGAACCTTGCAGCCACGGCGAAGTTTCTCCGGCAATATTCGCCTGCACAGGTTGTGCTCGTGTGCGCCGGCACTTACGAGAACACGGCGCTCGAAGACGTGCTGGCGGCGGGCAGGTTGTGTGAAATACTGGCGGACGGTTCCGGCAGGTGGAATTTATCAGACGCGGCAGACATCGCGCAGCGCGCTTACGCGCAGGCGAAACCCGATCTGGCAGCGGCGGTTTGCGGTTCGGAGAACGCGCGGCGGTTGTTGGGGATTCCCGAATTGCGCGACGACGTGCCGTTTTGTCTGCAATACGACTGCCATCCTCTCGTTGTCAAAAGGGCTGAGGACGGCGCGGCCTTTGTCTCCGTTACTTGAAAGGCTGGAGCTCCACTCCGGTTCAGAACCGATATTGCAAACTGGCGAAGATCAGGTGCGCTTCAAAGTTGTTGAAGCCGCCGGAAGCTGCATCCTCGTAATTGTAGTAACCGTATTTCAAGCTCGCCCTCAGATTTTGGGTGATCCGGCGGGTCAGCATGGCGGTGACACCGTGCTCGCGCGCCCCGGCGCCCACGGCCACGCCGGCGTTGGAATTGTCCTGATAATCGTCCGCCTGGTAATAAAAATAGGCCACGTTCAGATCGGTCTTGTCGTCCACAACGAAGTCTGAGGAAAAATTCACCGTCCAGTAATTGTTCTGCGAATTGAGAATGGCCTGGGTGTAATCCGTGACCGGCGTCTTGGTTTTGCTCCAAACGTAATCCAGGCCCGCTTGCAGGCTTAACCGCGACCACGGCATCCAACTGGCGTCCCCAGCCACAATATGGCTGATCATCCTTGAGGATTCGATTTCGCCCAACCCCGATGCCGGGTCCGGCCGCGTGTCCACCGTGGAGTACTGGTATTCATAGCGGCCGACCAGAGTAACGTTTTGGATGGGACGCAGTGTCAGACGGACATTGCCGTCATACGTCTCAAAGCTCTGCATCGAGAAATCATTGGATGCGGTATTCGCTGGATTGCTGTAGTCGTACTTGTTGTTCTTGTAATAACCGCCTGCGTCGAACGTGATACGGCGGAGCGGATACCAACGCACGCCGATGGAGTATTTCTGGAAAAAACGGCCGTCATCAGTCTCGCCCGGCGTGAGCGGGGAGGGGGCGTTGATCTGGGTATAGCCGCCGGATTGCGTCAAGCTGCCCTGGCCCTGTTGCCATTCACCACGGGCGGAAAACACCCAGTTGGTCACGCCGGTGTACCGTGTATCCAGGCTCTCACACACATCAATCACGTCCCGTGAGCTTTGTCCGCCAAACGATTGTGTGGGATCAATGCTCAACGTTCCGATCCCGCTGGAATTTGCGTCCCAACTTTCCTTCTGCACGCGAATGGACGGCACGATGGTGACGGTCTTGATGGGAATGCTCATCAGGTTCAGGTCCATTACGTATTCCTGCATGTGCGAATTGCCGAGCAGGTTGGTGTAACCATAACCGCTGGATGCGCTGGGCGCATAGCTCACGTTAAAATCACTGCCATAAATCCGGCTGCCCGAAAAATCGTTGTCGAGATTGGCAAACATGAAGCCGGAGGAGAAAAGCAGGTTGTTTTTGATCCAGGTTTCGCTGGAGGCGTTCAAGCTGAACAGGTCGTAGGTGGTTTTTTGGCGATCCGTGACATCCGGGGCGGAGGGAGGGAATGGGTCGTCTTGGAAGCGCGTGGTGTAAAGCGCGTTGTTTAAATCAGCCGTTTCAAAACGCAAACCCAAGGCCAAATCCGTCGTCTTGACGTGTTGTTTCGCGTTCAGTTCAAAGGTGTCAATCTTTTCGTCAATGTCGTAAAAACTGGGGGCCAGCCCCTGCACCAGCGTCGGGTCGGTGAACAGATCGGGATGCACCGGCCCCCAAATGGTCGAGCTTTTCTCGCCGTCACGGTAACGGTGCGTGTATTTAAAGGTGATGGCTGGAAGCTTTTCCAGCGTCAGGCCGCCTTCAAAGGAGAACTCGCCGCGATCCAGCGCCAGCGCGCCGGACGAACCTGAATATTCCATTCCCGTGAGTGGATAAAATCCGCCGGCGTCGTTGTGCCAGGTGCGGAAGTTCTCCGCCTTGAACCGGAGAAACCAGAGGTCGGGATGCGCCAGCTTCAGGCTCAACTGGTAATCGTGGTCGTCAAAAATCGAGTGGCCGTCCAGGGTAAGCGTGGTGTTGGTGAAGACATTGCCTTGAAGATGCAGGTCTTCAATCCCGCCAAAAGGTCCCGCGCCCCAATGCAGGCTCTCCTCCGCCTGCGCCTGATTGCCTCGGGTCAAAAGGCCACCGGTGGAAAGCGTGACCCAGTCGTTGTAGGTGTTCGGACCGCCTTCAAAATAATCCTGCGGCGACAGCGGCGGGCTGTTGGTGTCGGCGGCCGGTGCTATTGAGCCGAAAGTCAGCAGCACAATTCCAATCAGCCAGAATGAACCCCAACACGCCGGGCCGGAGGCCGGCGCTCCAGCCCCGCGCGGACAAGCTGTCCGCGCTCCGGGACGGCCCGAAGGTCGCGCGTGGTTGCGTTGAAAGGGTGTCATCTTCAAAGCAAATTTAAAATCAAAACTGCAGCTGCGGGTTCACGCGGGAACCATGCACAGCCTCGTGACAGCCGGCGGTCCAGCAGGTGCCTTGTGACAGCCGATACGTATGGTCGGAACCACCAATGAGAAGCTGGGTGCCGCTTTGCTGGACAAAATGGCATTTCAAGCAAAGGTTTGAATTCCGATTGACCAGCAACTTGGGATTGACCGAACCGTGCGGGTTATGACAGGTGGTGCAACCTTCGCGCAGGGCCTCGTGCTCGAACACGAACGGACCTTGCTGGGCGGGATGGCAACGCAGGCACATATCATTTTCCGAAAGCAGCGAAGTGCCGCCGCCGGCGAGAATGGAACCTTTGTGCGGATCATGACAGTCGGAACAGGCCATCCTGCCTTCGGGCACCGGATGGTGATTGGGAAGGTTGAACTGTCCGCGCACGTCGGCATGGCACGTGTAACAAACCGTTTCCTCCGAGCGCGCCGGCTCGAGCGCGAGGTGCGCGCCGTAACTGCTCGTTTCGGAACGTCCAGAAGTGAAAGTGTAGGGTGGTTTCGTATCGCCGCCTGATTCCGCGTGGGTGCTGCCCGGGCCGTGGCAGGACTCGCACCCGGCGTCCAGCGCGTTGGTCCCCTGGGCCATCAAACGCGCGTGATCAGCAGTGGCAAAATTCTTGTAAATATTGTCGTGGCACATGTCGCACTGTTCGGAGCCGATGTAGGTGGCGCCCGGAACATTTGGAAGCTGCACCACGGAACGGCTTACGGTGCTGCAGGAAATCACCACCAGCAGCGGGACCATCACACCGCCCGTCAACGCCAGCCA
>Ga0265316_10005888_pt1 | contig 11815 bp, 9 predicted proteins | sample 4522metaG_FD_202092 | JGI IMG/M metagenome (GOLD analysis project Ga0265316, IMG submission 202092) | Rhizosphere microbial communities from Carex aquatilis grown in University of Washington, Seatle, WA, United States - 4-5-22 metaG | ecosystem: Host-associated > Plants > Roots > Rhizosphere >...
GTCCTCTTCGCTGGCGGCGAGGTTGAGTTTGGCGGCTCGCTGCTGCAAAATCTCGTCTTCGATCATCTGGTGAAGGATGTTGAGCCGGACAATGTCGGCCTGTTCGGCAGAGGGCTGCTGCGGGCTGTCTCCCAGGCTGGCCTTGTAATACTTCTCCACATCCGAACTCAGAATATCCTTGCCGTTTACAGTTGCCATGACATCCGGGGCGGGCGAGCGGTGGCAACCTGCAAAGGAGACCAGCAGTGCTCCACAGCAAAGAGTGAAGGCGGCGAATTGGGAACGGCGCGAGAAAAACGATTCGACTAGCAACCTGGTATCTCCTGTGGGGCCAATAGGCCCCGGCATTCAAGGATAAATCCACAAGCCGGCTTGGGGATAGCCACACGAGCGTCTAATTGCCGGTTTTTGCCGGCGGCGAGGGGCTGACCATAGCGGCTGGAGGCTCGACTCCGACGGCGCGCAGGGCGCGGTCGATCGCCAGCCACAACCGGTCTTCGGGGACAACCCCGACGATGCGCTCACCCTCGATAAAGAGTACGGGCGCTCCGTCCACCCCCAGTAATTCGGCCTCCTTGCTCTCAGCGCGCACCTGAGTCTCATCCTGCCGGGCCAGGCAGGCGTCCAGCCGGGCTGCGTCCAATTTTCCCAACGTGCCCAACTGACGGGCAATGCGGTTCAGCGCGTCGTTGCTCTTGGCGAGGTTCCGGTCCTCGCCGTCGACCTCCTGGCCGTGAGTGTGCAGGTAATCCACGTAATTCCAGTAGACGTCTCCACTCTGCGCGGCCAGGCAGTTGGCGTTTATGGCGGCGCGCATGGCCCAGGGGTGTATTTCGGCCGGAAGCGGGTTGTCCTTATAGATGAAGCGCACCTTGTACTTGTACCGCTCCAAGGTGGCCGGGAAGAGTGTCTGGTGCATGCGGGCGCAGTAGGGACACTCAAGATCGTCGTAGTTGAAAATCGTCACCTTGGCTGCGGGATTTCCGCGGATGGGGCGTCCGGAGACGTCAATTGAGAAGGCGGGATCCTTGGCCAGGTCGAAGGTCTCCAGGCGGGCCAGCGTCTTGCCGTCGGTGGAGAGCAGAAAATCGATCCCAGTGGTTTTCTGGCCGCGGGTGAGCGTGATCGACAAAGCATCATATCCCGGAATCTGGCTCGGTTTACGGGCACCGATGGTTATGGTGTAGTCCTGCGGCACGTTGAACTGGGAGCGAACCATGACTTCGATATGCCGCTTGAGCGCCATATCCTGAGTACCCGTCGGGGTGGTTTGGGCCTTACAGCCCGCCGCCATGCATAGAGCGAGCAGAGCAGCCAAAAAGCCAAAGCGTGACAAGATAAGTTCCTCTCTGGAAAAGGATACTCCAGCGGAGCCCAAAGCGGGGTACTGCAGGGCTATCACCTCCGTCCTTGTGGGTTGACGCGGAAGCGGGCGAAAAGCAACCACAGGTTCTAATAGGCCGGCGGCAGGTTGGGGTCTCGGAATACCGAATTGGAGCGGCGAATGTCGCCCACAGAGCCGAAGTTGGCCAGGGTGAAGCTGTAAAGCCACTGTGTCTCATCGCGCAGCGGACCCAGCGCATAGCGCCGGTAGCCGAAGCTGAGTCCGCAGCAGTTCCAGTTATAGACTGCCTGCATACCGGCGTATTGCAACTGACCTTGGACAAAGTCGTAGCCGCTGTTTGCTGCCAGGTTGAAACCTGCGCCGCTGGGCTTTCCGATGGACATAAAAGGCTGAAACTGCTGGCTCATTATGGTGGAGGCGGTGCTGCCTTTCTCGTCAACGGCGTTGAGCAAAGAATGGCCAAGCCCAACGGTAGTGCGGCCCCAACTATAGCCGGCATAGAGATTGCTGGCCCCGATCCGCCCTCCTCTGGGGTCGTAGTCCATGTCCCACTGGATGCGCAGATTGTCGATAGCCTCGAAGCGCAGGCGCGATATGACAGGCCCCAGGTTGCGCGGCGAAGTGAGAAAGGCAACGCCAGTTAGGTCGAGAGTGGCGTCGAAGACGTTTCGCCGGTTGGAAATGAGTGCGCCGCCGAAGTTAGGATCGAAGAAGTATTTCTGGGCAATCTGCCAACTGGCCCACTCCCGCGGCTTGGCCGGGCAGTCGCCGGACGCCTGAGCGTCTTCGGGGGCGCATGGTTGCTTTCCGGTGGGGCGCAGGAAAAAGCGCTGCGTGAGCGAGAAACCGACTTCGTTGGTGTCAGTGGCGATGTCCGTGGTGTCGGCCATCAGCACGTTTTGCTCCCGGCTGCCGATGCCGCCTACAAACCGGTAAGTCAGCTCGGGCTCGATGACATGGCGTAGCTCACGGTTCCAACGTCCGAGAGAGAAATCGCGTTCCAGCGCCGGCGGGCGCATATCCACCGAGACACCGGCATCGGCGCGGTTGAGCGAACTATGGCTGATGGAGGGAGTGCCGTTATTGGCACCGGTCAGATCCGGAACCTGGCTGATGGAGTAGAAGGTGTCTCGCAACGCGGCCTCGGGAACCACGCTCCACCCCCCTGCCCCAAAGGGCAGGGAAATATGCGGATAGAGATCGAAACGGCCCACATTGCGGGCGTGAAAGTTGGGCTCCGAGCGGCCCAGAAAGCTCAACGACGATCTCAATCCCCAATTGAAAGGCGAGGAGCTGAGCGGCCGGTCGAGCACGTCGAAACGCAGGCTGGGCAGGTGGATAATTCTTGCCTCGTCGCCGATGACGGAGCTGGCAAAGGTCTGGAAGCGGTCCAGAGAGGCCGAGGGAATGAACCCATTGTGCGCGCGGGTGAACGAGAGATCGCTTTGCACATCGGAGCTAACTGCCTGCGAGTAGTTGTCGCTGAAGACCAGGCGGTATACATAGCTGGAAAGATACTCGATATTTCCCGCTATGCGCATTTCAGAGGAGAGGTCTTTGCGGCCCAGGGCAACCATGTCTACACCGCCTTGGTTGACGAGCTGAGTGGTGGCCGGGGCAGTGGCTGTAGCGGCCACCTGCTGTTCAACGCCGCGGTCGAAGAGGCCATTCCAGCGGACGACCAGGTGGTCAAGGCCAGGACCCTTATAGCGGAAGTCACCATTAGGCGCATAGCCGCGCTTGCTGTAGTACTCCGTGCCGACCACCATATCCATGCTACGGTTGATCACCACGTAAACCTGTTCGCCCACGATGAAACCCTTGATGGATGAGTTGCTGATATTCGGTATCAGCAGCCCGCTTTCACGGTCCGTTTCATCGACCGGACGGCGTAGATAGGGCAGGTACAACAGGGGTACTCCTAGGAATTTGAACCAGGTATTGGTCGTAGAGGCCTTACCGTTGGCCAGATTGATGGAGCGGGAGATCAATTCCCAGTCCGGCCTGGGCAGATGGCAGTTGGTCATGGTTCCGTCCACAATCCGGTAGTTGCCCTCGCCGGCTTGAAGCAGCACTCTGCCGGAGAAGAGAAACGGGTTGGGCGTGGAATAGACCACCGCGCGGCCGGTCCTGGCGACGCCCAATGAGCCGGATACGTTGTAGAAGCGCGCCGTGTGCATATTCAGGCGCATATCGCCGTGCGTGGCTTCGACGAAGAGATTGCTGGGGCCGCCGGCAACCTGCAGGTGGCCTTCCGCCTCCAGTTCCGAGGTGGACTGGTTGTAGAGTACCTTGTCGGCGTGAAGAATGTAATCGCGGTAGTGGACTTCGACCCTTCCCGAGCCGGTCCAGATATTGCCGGCCCATGCCTGGTGGTCGGCACTCAGCTCAACTGGAATACCTGTTGCCGATACAGCCTCCGGCTGGGCCAGGGGCAGAATCTCCTGGCCGGGGTCTTCGGGAAGCGAAGCAGCCGCGCCACCGGTGTCAACTTGCGCCGGGGGTAACGCATTGGTCAACGCCTGTCCCCTAAGTTGCAGGTGACAGAGGGCCAACAGCGTGATAAACACTAGATTACGTGGACGCATTCCAGAACCAAGACCAAGGGTCAGCATAGCAAATGCCAGCCACTTTCCATGGGAAGAGCACCCCGCCGCTCTGGCAACAGGTACGAATTCGGATTATTCGCTGTGCAAGGATCTCACCATCCTTGCCACGCCTGTATCTTCCCGCGAAGCTCCTTTCTCTTGTGACGACAACGTCCTCAAGGCTCTGTTTGCTTGGGGCTAGGGGACCGAAACAGCGGGTCAGGGCATGCAAGAGCGGCTTACCGGCATACCTGAGAGCCGCGTGGGAAGGGACTTTGGAGCTTTGAGCACATCCCCAATTCAAACCGACTACACAACCTCGTTGAAGCAGGAAGTATGCCGGCGTCTGGCCCAGCACAAGAGCCGCAAAGGCGCCGCCGCGGCTGAGCCGCACCCACTTACAGAGGCCCACAACGATACTGACAGCCGTACCGCGCAGGTAGCCGCGCGCGTAGCCGCGCGATATGCCAAGGCGCCCAGCTACAGCGAGGTGCTGGCCGGCAAAGCCCATACGGTGGCGCGCGCCACCCAAGCTGTCTTATGGGAATCGCTTGATGTGCAAACTACCGCCGAACCCGTTTTGGCCGGCCCCCAGGCTGCCTCTTGCGTCGAGTCAACATGGGAGCCGGAGGCTTCAGTTAGTAATCTTCAGCAACAGGCATGGGAGCCAACCGCACAGCCTGCCGCCCGCTCTTCGAGCTCAACCCTTCACGCGCAGCAGCTTGAAGTACGCTGGGAGCCGGATTTTCCGGTGCGACCCGCGGAGCCAGTTGCTTTTAGAAGATCCCATGGGACGGAAGGCTTCGATGTACCAGGGCAGGGGTGGTGGGAAGCGGCGCCGTCGGCGCAGAATGAGCTGGGGAACGATGCCTTTGAGCTTGTCGAGCCGGCTCAACCCATCCATGCCAATCTGATCGAGTTTCCCCGAGAGATTGTCGCTCCGCGCAAGGTCCGTCCCCGCATGGCCGAGGGGCCCCTTGCTGCAACCGGCGGGCAACCGGGGCAGTTGAGCATTTTTGAGGTGGATCCCGGAACCATCTCCACCGAGCCCACGATGGCAATCCCGGCGTCTGAGCCTGCTGAAGCACAGTGGATGGTCTCGGAGTGGTCCGATATCAAGCTGGACGCTGAACCGATTGAGGACTTGGAAGCTGAACCTGAACCGGCCAAGACTGCCCCGGTACTGGAACTCGCGGCCATGAGCCGGCGGTTGCTGGCGGCCGTAGTGGATGGGACTTTGATTGCCGGGGCATTTCTGGCGGCTGCCCTGTTGGCCGAGGCAAAGATGAATGTCCTGCCCGGAATCAAGGAGATTGAAATGGGCACGGCGGCGGCGCTGCTGCTTATCGGTGCGCTCTACCATGCATTTTTTCTGACGCTGGCCGACGCCACGCCGGGCATGAAGTACGCCCGCATCTCGCTCTGCACATTCGACGGCCACAACCCCAGCCTCGCACAAAGGTGCAGCCGATTAGGAGCCCTGCTTCTGTCTGTGGCGACGTTGGGCCTGGGCATGGCCTGGGCCGTCTTCGACGAGGATCATCTGAGCTGGCACGACCGGCTGTCACAGACGTATCTGAGCAGGTCTTAGCAAGGAACTCACATTCAGGCGACCCAGGACCCGCTCTTGCCCAAACCAGGATGAATCGATATTCTTAGGGCCGCTTCCGCCTCCGCGGTGGGGGTGTTCTTGAAAACGAGGTTGCCCATGTTCACATTGCACACATTTGCGCGCCGCCGGTTTCTGGCCTGGGCGCTTGTTCTTCTTGCTTGTCCGGCCTTGAGCCAATTGGCCGCGCAGACGGCGCCCGCCACTCAGCCCCCGCCCACGGCCCAACCCCGGCCTGCTCCCACGCCCGAGATGCTGGCCATGCGGGTCGCGGCAGAGAAGGATCATCAGCTCCTGATGGAAAAGCTGGGCATCAAGGAGTTGCGTCCAGGGGCCAGCCATGACCCCAAATCGCCCTATGTGGTCAACTACGACGAGCAAAAGGCCAACGTCTACCCCAGCCTGCCCGACCCGTTATTGCTCAAAGACGGCAAGCGCGTGACCTCGGCCAAACTCTGGTGGAGCAAGCGCCGCCCGGAGATTGTGGAGGATTTCGACCGCGAGATTCTGGGCCGCGTCCCTGCCAACCTGCCCAGCGTGACCTGGGAGGTGGTGAGCATCACGAAGGAGAAGAATGGGGATGTGCCGGTGGTGACCAAGAGGCTTGCGGGCCATGTGGACAACTCGGCCTGGCCTCAGATCAAGGTCAACATCGACCTGACCCTGACGACCCCAGCCAATGCTCCCGGCCCGGTGCCGGTGATCATGGAGCTGGCATTCAGCGGGGAGTTCATGGCGGCCATCGCCCGGAGCATTCCGGAGATGATGCCGGGAAACCCCGGCAATCGGGGACCGGGCGACAACGGACTGACATGGCAGCAGCAGGTACTGGCCCGGGGGTGGGGCTACGCGATCCTGAGCCCCACCAGCTACCAGGCAGACAACGGAGCGGGGCTGAACGAGGGCATTATCGGCCTGGTGAACAAGGGCCAGCCGCGCAAGCTGGAGGACTGGGGCACGTTGCGCGCATGGGCGTGGGGGGCCAGCCGCGCGCTGGACTACTTTGAGACCGATAAAGCCGTCGATGCGAAGCAGGTGGGGATTGAGGGGCACTCGCGCTTTGGAAAGACGGCGCTGGTGACCATGGCTTACGACCCACGATTTGCCATCGTGTACAGCAGCTCCTCGGGCACGGGAGGCGCCAAGATTTACCGGCACATCTCCGGCGAGCTGACGGAGAACCTGGCAGCGGCGGGCGAGTATCACTGGATGGGCGGGAATTTTCTCAAATACGCCGGACCGCTCACCGCCGGCGATATGCCCGTGGATGCGCATGAACTGATTGCGCTGTGCGCGCCGCGGCCGGTGTTTATCGGAGCCGGGGAGAGCACGGTCAACAAGGACGGCTGGGCCGACGCGGTGGGGATGTTTCTGGGCGCCTCAGGCGCCGGGCCGGTCTACCGGCTGCTGGGCAAGAAGGACCTGGGAACCACGCAGTTTCCGCCCATGGAGACCACGCTGATCGATGGAGAGATTGCATTCCGCCAGCACGCGGGCGGACACACGCCCGGCCCCAACTGGCCGGCATTTTTGACCTTTGCCAGCCGGTATCTGCGTGGGTCGGTGGCAACTAAGGCGCAATAGCCAATAGATGCTTGGAGGCCGGCGGCAAAGGTGTAAGTCCTTTGTTTCAGCGGGTCGAAACGGGTGTTTTTGACCTAATCCTTTTCTTTTGCTGGGGTTGCGGCAAAAGGGGGGGAGGGGTGGGGGTCGCTTCAGTTGTCAGTAGTCAGTAGACAGTTGTCAGTAGCAGCCCGCGCATCTGGTCCTTGTTCATTGGATGATTATGCGCCAGCGGAGAGTAATTATCTGCAAAGTGGGAGGAGCTTTTAGCTATCAGCTATCAGCTTGTTGGGCGGTGGCTGTGGGTTTGTGCTATCCCATCCAAGCCCGCGATGAGGCTGCGGGCCTGGATGGGATAGCAAGACGACTGGCGAGATCGGCGTTTTGCGGTACCGAAAACGACAAACTAACATTGCTGTTGGTTCACTCTCCTAGCGGTGAAGTCTTCGGGGCCATAAAAGGGCTTATCGCAGGATCATTTGGGGCAAACTCTAGAATGACCTCGTCATCGTCCTTATCTGGGTGCCGCTCTATATGGACACTCTTTAGCATCTTTTCCTGTGAGCGATAGATACTGAATACACTTTCACCTCCGCGATTGAGAGCATGGTTCTCGGCGAATCGCGACTGATCAAGTCTGCCCGCAAGTAGATCGAGCAACTCACGTGACGAGATCCGAATTGTATTTCCTTGCATACTCCAACCTCCGAGGTAAGGTTTGGTTCGCAGCGGTGAGCCGTTCCATGTGAGGCTGCCAAGCGCGTTTATTGGAGTTTCGGAAATCGCTGGATGTGATCCGATAACGCGCACGAATAACTCATCGAGTTGAGGAACCCAAGGTACGCTAACGTCGCGGACGAATAGCTTGGGGGAGAAATGATGATGAAACCCACCGCCGAACGTTGATGATTCCGAATGGATGCCAATAGTCGCAACGAACGAAATCGATGTGTTCTGACGCAGAAACTCTCCGATGACCTCCGAGATCTTGAAGGTTGACCAATCCGAAAAGTCGCTGAAGATACGCGAGTCCCCATCACAGACGATAATCCCTCGGATACCACTGAATCCGCAGTGTTTCAACTGACCAGATTTATTCTTTAGGGCATTGAAAAGGGGATTGTCATCCAGCACTGTTGTGGTTGTATAGCTCCCATATGAACAAACCCCCACGCCGCTTCCGATTCCCGGCTGGTACTGGATTCGCAACCAAACCTTGGGAGTCTCCCGGGCAATTTGAAAATCCCGCGGTTGACTGGGCACGTTCCGGACTTCCAACAAAAATCGGTTAAATGCGTCACTGAAAATAATCGGACCAAATTCGCTGACTGGGGGCAGCAGAAGCTTCCGTTTACGCCCGACAAAGCGGTTCGGAACTGGGCGCTCCTCTTCAACCGAAATCACGAAGCGCCCCGTATCGATTCTGGCCCTCCGGACACGTCTGCTCATTTCTTCCCGGAGTCTATTGATGGGATTTTGATTGTGAAGTACTTGATCGGAGATGCAGGTGATTTCTGCGGCGAACCCGAGCCCTAAGTCCACAGCGGTATAGACTAGGTCAACGGATCGAGAACCGATGGCTGGCTCGTGTTGAACCTTACCATGTATTGCAAATGCATGAAGTAGAGCGACCTCCCATTCGGTCGCTAAATAGTCATTTGATACTCTATTGAGTCGTTGCACACAATCGCGAAGCTTCTCCGGAGTGACAAATGCGGCATTCTCTTCAAGGTATCTCTGCAGCACTCTTCGAGAAAAAAGGGCCATAGCAGTTCCCGGGAATAGCAGTGCGCCCAGTGCCTCCCATCGAGCATTAAATGCTCTGCGAGCGCTCACCAGATTCAGTGAAAGGCTAGAGAAAGAATACCGCAAATGTGCAAACGCACCTCCGCATATTCGGATAGGTAATGGCAAGTCGGCGAGTGTTCAGGAATTGCCAACAGTAGAGGCCATCTCATAAACACCATTCAGTCCGTGTAAAGCGTCCCTCAGGGGCTAAAGCCCCCAGTTTTATTGGGCATTTTACGGCCCGGCTAAAGCCGTGCCCTGTTACAAGGAAGTGCCCGGCTGGGTTCAGGGACCTGAAGGTCCCTGCTCCCTCCACCCTGACTTACGCGAGCCTGAAGGTCCCTGCTCCCTCCACCCTGTCCCTGCTCTCTTTGCCCTGCCCCTGCTCCCTCTGCAATTTGAATGGAGTTCCGGGAGATTTGATGGGCGATTCGGAGAGAGTCCGCGGATCGCTGGGCTTCCGCATTGACGGGCGGGTAGCTGCGCCTTAGGCTCATAGCATGGAATTCAAGATCAGCGAGCTGGAGCGGGAGCCGATCGATTTCGAGCTGGAGGTGGCTCCGGGAGCGGTGGATTTAGGCGAATTGGCCGAACAGGAGGGGCCGCTGGCAACCTCCGGGCAGGCTGAGGTGCTGCACGAGCACCGCGGTCCCAGGGAGATTGTGGCCGACATCCGGCTCAGGGGGCGGTTTGCGGGCAAATTTCAGGTTCCCTGCGCCCGCTGCGTGGAGCCGGTAGAGATTCCGCTCGAGGCCGAATTCGACCTCATCTTCCGACCCGCGGGGGCGGACGCCGAGGCCTCGGAACGGTCGATTACAGCGCCGGAAACGGAAATCGGGTATTATTTAAAAGACAGTCTGTTGCTTGAAGATGTGCTGCGCGAGCAGGTGCTTTTGTCTCTGCCGGTCAGGACCCTGTGCAAGCCCGACTGCAAGGGACTTTGTCAGCGCTGCGGTGCGAACCGCAACAATCAGGCGTGCACCTGCGCAGGGGATGACCCCCGCTGGGAGGCTCTGGCAGGGCTACGAGGCCGGATCAAGTCCTGAAAAACCGAATCCCATGAGATTGAGGGATCTGAAGCCCGTGCCGGAAGGCAGCCAGGAGTTCGTGTGGCCTATAGCCAGGCGGAACTGAAGCGGGTGGAGAGACGAAAGGAATTTTGTCATGCCTAATCCGAAGAGGCGCCATTCGACGCGCCGCACCGCACTACGCCGCTCTCACGACTTTTTGACGGCCGTGGGGCTCTCCGAGTGCCCCAACTGTCACGAGAAGAAGCTGCCCCATCGCGCCTGCCCCAAGTGCGGCATTTATAACAAGCGCCTGGTTCTGGACGTTAAAGAAGAAGCCAAGTAGCCTGGGTTCTCCATGCTGGTAGACATTGCGCTTGACGCTGTCGGCACCGACAAAGCTCCAGAGGCGGAGATTCGCGGGGCGATTCTCGCGTGCAAGGCTCTGCCGGTGCGGGTCCACCTGATTGGGCCCGAGACGGAGTTGCGCGACCTGCTGGACGAGCACCTGGAAAACGAAGACCTGCCCATCGTCATCCACCACGCCTCAGAACGCATCGGCATGAACGAGAAGGCGGCGCACGCAGTGCGCACCAAGCGCGACAGCTCAATGCGCGTGGGGCTTAAGCTGGTGCGCGAGGGCAACGCGGCCGGCTTTGTGACCGCGGGCAACACCGGCGCGGCGATGGCCACGGCCAAGATGGTGCTGGGCGCGCTGCCCGGCGTGGACCGTCCGGCTCTGGCGACCCCCATGCCCAGCTCGACGGGGAATCCGTGCGTGCTGCTGGATGTGGGCGCCAACGTGGATTGCAAGGCGCATAACCTGGAGCAGTTTGCGGTAATGGGCGAGATGTATGCCCGCAGCGTGCTGAAGATCGCGGAGCCGCGCGTGGGGCTGCTCTCGATTGGCGAAGAGGAGACCAAGGGCAACGATCTCACGCGCGAGGCCTATCCGCTTCTCAAGGCGCTGCCCATCAAATTCATCGGCAACGTGGAGGGCCGCGACATCTTTTCTGGCCTGGCCGACGTAATTGTTTGCGACGGCTTTGTGGGCAATGTGGCGCTGAAGACCAGCGAGGGCGTGGGGCGCTTTGTGCGCGACGTGCTGCGCGAGTCGCTGAGCCAGACGGTCACCCGGAAGGTGGGGGCGCTGCTCTCGCGGCAGGCCTTCAACGACTTCCGCCGCCGCCTAGATTATCGGGAGTACGGCGGGGCGCAGTTGCTTGGGGTGCGCGGGGTCTGCATCATCGGCCATGGTTCTTCAAACGATCGCGCCATCTTCAACGGCATTCGCGTGGCCTACGAGTTTGCCCAGGCAGGAACCAATAAGCGCATTGAAGCCGAGTTTGCCAGCCGTCCGAAGTGGGCCGCCGCAGGCTCCGAGGCCGGCGCCGATTCACCTGCCGATCCGGTTATCCATTAGCATCCGCTATCGCCGGCGATAGAAGGGCAGCACGATCAACAGGGCAAAACCTATTGCCGCGGCCAGGGCCAATGCGACGAGCCCATAAATCAGCGCCAGGTTTGGACCCAGGGTGTGCTTGCCCTTCGCATGGGCTTCGGGGCTGGGCGGCAGGATCTCCGGATCACTCATATTTCAGCGCCTCAACGGGGTCCATCTGTGCGGCGCGGGTGGCGGGCACGGTGCCGAAGACCACGCCGACCAGCGTAGCAGTGGCCAGTGCGATGACCACCGACCATCCGGAGATCGGCAGGGGGAAGTCGGTGAAGAAGTGGATCGACAGCGGCAGGGCGAGCCCCACCAGGGTGCCCACCACGCCGCCGGACAGCGAGATGATGATAGCCTCGGCAAGGAACTGGAGCTTGATCTCGCGATAGGTGGCTCCCAATGCCTTGCGGATGCCGATTTCACGGACGCGGGCGCGGACATTGGCCAGCATGATGTTCATGATGC
>Ga0265316_10005890_pt1 | contig 11814 bp, 10 predicted proteins | sample 4522metaG_FD_202092 | JGI IMG/M metagenome (GOLD analysis project Ga0265316, IMG submission 202092) | Rhizosphere microbial communities from Carex aquatilis grown in University of Washington, Seatle, WA, United States - 4-5-22 metaG | ecosystem: Host-associated > Plants > Roots > Rhizosphere >...
TCGACCCACCTCTGTATGAGATTGAGTTCCGCATCCGACAGGCGAAGCTCGTCTGCGAACTTCAGCTTCTGCGGCTCCGGCAGCCACGGTGGCATGGCCCGCGATTGGGTTACGTCCACGATCTGCCGCGCGTGTTTCTTTGCGTCGGAATAGCTCAGCAGAGAAAACGGCGCCGCCTCTCCCGGCCGGTGACACGCCGAGCAGGAATGAAAGATGATCGGAGCGATGTCGCGGTTGTAGGTAACCTGCGCTGCCGACACAGACACAGAAGATGACTGACGCGCCACCGATCGGCCAGAGAGTGTGCCCGATCCGATTGCCCCCGCCAAAACGATCAGCGTCCATCCCGCGCCGCGCAGCCAAGGGCTCATTCCAGGTCTGAGATGTAGCATCCCACTCCCCTGACTTCGCTCTTGGCCACAGGCTTTCCCGCCAACGCCGCGCGGATCGCATCCTCCAGTTCGTGGGTCGTGGGGGCAGGCCGCGCCCGGCTGAGATCGACATACCAGTCGTCGATGCGCCCGTCGTAGATCAGTTGGCGGTTGTGGTCAAAAACGGCAACTTCGGGAGTGATCTGCGCGTGTCCCAGCTTCACGAGAACGTGATTGGGATCCCGCAGCGCCGCCAAATGATATCCGTAGTCCTGCAGATATTTTCGAATCGCCTGTGGAGAGTCCGTCTTGTCGGGATACACCAGCCAGAAACTGGCTCGGTCGGCGTACTGTTTGCTGATTTGCTGAAGGGCAGGAGCGTAACGGCTCGACACCGGACAATCGCGGCGCAGGAAAACCAGCACGGCAATCTTGCTGGAGTCCGCGGAGAGAGGATTCACCGCGTTCCCGTCAAGATCGAGCGCGGTGTGTTGTCCGTGGGCGAGGGCCGCACACAGCACGAGCACGCCCGCAATCCACAACGGAAATCGGAGTCTGATTCGCAACACAGAAAACGCCCACTGAACTATCTGGATTCTAAGAGGCTCCAAGACGAGTGTCCATCCCGCATCAGTTCTGCTTGCGAGCCTCTGTCCCGCTACAATGACCTGAGCATGATCGCCCATCTGCGTGGTAAGTTGCTGGCCAAGCATCCCAACCAGGCCATCGTCGAGACGGCCGGCGTCGGCTATGACGTGGTTATCAGCGTCCCGACGTTTTCCGACCTCCCGGCGCTCGGGGCCGAGGTCGCGCTGCACATCCACACGCACGTGCGTGAAGACCTGATTGCGCTCTACGGGTTCCTGCGGCCATCAGAGAAGCTGCTGTTTGAGAAGCTGATCACAGTCAGTGGGATCGGCCCGAAGCTGGCGATCACGATCCTGAGCGGCATGGCCGCCGACGAAATGGTAGGAGCGATTCGTGGCAACGACGTCGCCCGGCTGACACGCATTCCGGGGATCGGGAAAAAGACTGCGGAGCGCATGGTGCTGGAGCTGCACGATAAGCTGCCGGAAGTGGGACCGGCCACGGCGCCCGCCGTTCTTGCCATGAGCGCTACCGAGGAAGATGTGCTATCGGCTTTGCTGAATCTCGGATACCAGCGCACCGCCGCCGAAAAAGCTCTTGCGGTGGTGGCGAAAAACGGCAAGGGCGGATCGTTCGATGCGATGTTCCGGGATGCACTGGCCGCGCTCTCGAAGTGATATCGTCGAGGGTGCCTGTGATCTTTCAGGACGTTGTACCTTTGCAGTTCCCTGGAAAACCCGTCGTAGCAGTAGCGGTGCGAAAGTGGAAATCGGCCGTAACGATTTCCAAGGCGCGGACTTACCGCGCCGTCTTTTGCACCGCTCGGTAGCCAACGGGAATCAAAATTGCCACGTTGTGATCGGTACAACGTCTTGAGGGATCACAGGTGCCCCATCCTTACTTTCGCGTTTCTTGCGAAAGAGGGTGGGGTCTTTGACACTTAAAATGGTGCGGCACTACGCTGGCGAGAGTCAAAGCCCCCACCCTGTCGCACAAAACGCGACAAGGATGGGGCACCCGGTCTTACTTCCCGATGCAGAACGTCGAAAAGATCAGATTCAGGATGTCGTCCGTCGTAGTCGCCCCCGTAATCGCATCCAGCGGGCGCAGCGCGTTGTAGAGATCGAGCAGCAGCATTTCGTGCGGGACTCTTCCGGCCACCGCATTCCTCGCCGCATCCAGAGCGGCCAGCGAGTCTCTAATCAATCCCTGATGGCGGACGTTGGTCAGGAAGCCGGACTCCGCCTGGGTTCCGGCTTCTCCGGCAATGTGCTGCAGAATCTCCGCGCGCAGTTCTGCGATGCCCTCTCCGGTGACTGCCGACGTGAGAACTCTTTGACCACCAGACACTAACCACTGACCACTGTTCCCGAGATCGCTCTTATTTCCAACAACAATCACTCGCCGGTTCCCGGCCTGTCGCAGAAGTTCCGCGTCTTCCGCCGTTTCCCCCTGCGATGCGTCGAGCACGACCAGCACCAGGTCCGCGTCGGCCAGCGCTTCCATCGATTTGCGAATGCCGATCGACTCCGCTTCGTCGAGCGCGTGGCGAATGCCGGCCGTATCAACGAGTTTGACCGGGATGCCCCCGATCGCCACCGTCTCGCTGACCAGGTCGCGCGTTGTACCCGGAGTCGCGGTGACAATGGCGCGCTCCCGTTCCACCAGCTGATTGAACAAGCTCGACTTGCCAACGTTGGGCTGGCCCACAATCGCCAGCGTCAACCCTTCGTGCACGATCTTGCCGTAAGCGAAGGTCGCGCTGAGTTGCTCGAGCGGCGCGCGGACGGCCGCGATGTGAGCGAGAATCGTGGCATCGGGCATGACCGACACGTCGTCTTCCGCAAAATCAATGCCCGCTTCGAGCACTGCAATCAGCTCCACCAGTTTTTGCTTGATCGGCTGCAGCCGCCGTGACAGCGCTCCTTCCAGTTGTTGTGCCGCGACCTTCGCCTGATACAACGTCTGTGAATCGATCAGGTCGCGTACCGCTTCGGCCTGGGTCAAGTCGATGCGCCCGTTGAGGAAGGCGCGCATAGTGAACTCTCCGGGCTCCGCCAGCCGCGCCCCGGCGGCAACGCAAAGCTCCACAATGTGCCGTAGCACCACGGGCGACCCATGGGCCGAGATCTCAACAATGTCGTCGGTGGTATAAGAATGCGGCTTGGCAAAATAGGTAGCCACAACTTCGTCGATGCGCTTCGGTTGTGTAGATAGACCTGGGTGCCCCATCCTAGCCGCGCTTTTTGCGGCTAGGGTGGGGTCTTTGACTTCCTCTGCATCTGTGACGGGTTCCGGTTCGACGAATTCCCCGAACACCGCGCGTCCTGCCTTCAGTCCATGCTTCAGCCGCAGCATCGGCGCCGCGATCTCGAGCGCCCTCGCCCCGGCGAGGCGGACGACACCAATTCCTCCGCGCCCGGGCGGCGTGGCAATCGCCACGATCGTATCGTCCAGATTCATACCGACGTTCACGCGCCGATTGTAACGGGTAAACTAAACGTCAACCAACGGGGACATCGGAACATCACACTCTTGAGGAGCACTCACTTGTCCGTCGCTGACGAACTCTTAAAAGCGAATGAAACCTTCGCGCGCAATTTCACGCTGGGAGATCTCGCCGTCCGCCCCAAGCGGCACGTCGCCGTTCTGGCCTGCATGGATTCCCGCATCCTGTTCGAGCATTGCCTGGGGCTGCACCCCGGCGACGCGCACATGATCCGCAACGCCGGCGGCATCGCCACCGACGACGCCTTGCGCTCGCTGATCGTCTCGCACCATCTGCTCGACACGCAGGAGTTCATCATCATCAACCACACCGACTGCGGCCTGCTGAAGGTGCGCGAAGACGAGCTCAAAGCGCGCCTAATCGAGAAAATGGGAGCCGCGGCAGACGAACCCTCACACTTCCACGCTTTCGACGATCTCGAAGCAAACGTCCGCCTGCAGATGCAGCGTGTGAAATCGCACCCGTGGATTCCGAAGCATATTCCGGTGCGCGGCTTTGTTTACGACGTGAAAACAGGAAAGCTGAAAGAAGTGGAAGGAGGTTGACCATGTGGCGCGGGCGCCCTCGCCCGCGTCTAGCCAAGAGACAAACAGCAGTCTGCAGAATCTTCGAACTGGACTCGCAGGAAGCGCGCAGAACACTCTCAACGCTTCCTCGCTCCGCAGCTTTTCGCGGGCGGGGGCGCCCGCGCCACATAATTCAACTACCGCGCTACCACCTTCTCAATCTCCGCCCGCAGTTCGTTGTAACGCAGCGCCCCCGGATGGTACATCGCCACTTTGCCCTCGCGATCCAGCAGAACGAGCGTCGGCGTGGTCGAAGCGCCATAGACTTCGAAGTTGTACTTGCTGATGGGCACCGGCATGTCGAGTAGCCCAGAATAAAACCGATGCCGCACCGCATCGATGTACTGCAGTTCATCGCTCGCCAACGCATGTTCAACCTGCGCCGTGTAGCCGTAGAGACGCGTAGGGCCAATCACTTGCAATCCCTTGCCGGCAAACTCCGAACGCAACTGAGTGATGATGGGCGCTTCCGCCTTGCAGTCCCCGCACCAGTGCGCCCAGAAAAACAGCAGCACCGGCGATCCCTTGAGCTGCGCCGGCAGCGGCAACTTCGCTCCTAAGAACTGATCAGATTTCAGGGCGGGCGCCACCTTCCCCTGAAACGAAAGCAGGTTCAGATTCTTCTGCAGCCGGTCGTGAATCGATGTATTCCCGTAGGTCAGAAGCGCAGACCGCAGCAATGCTACCGCCTGTGTCCGCTGCCCGCGGGCGACCAGGACCTGCGACTGAACTTCCAGCGCCGCCCCCAAGGCAATCGGCAGGTGCGGCTCGGCATCCAGCGGACGCTTCTTCAGCAACTCCTGCGCGAGCGTCTGAGTCTGCTTGGCATACGCGGCCGCCTGGTCGTACTGTCCCTGGTCCAGCGCGGCGCGCCCCATCCACGAATAGGCTTCGAGGTACTCGGCAGTGACTCCCTGCTGGTTGCGATACGCATTCAGCGCCGACTCGGCGGAGGAGAAGCTTTTCTGCATCAGGGCGATGCGCACGTCGTCCACAATCCCCGCCCACGCCGAAACCGTGAGCGCAACCGAAACCAGCAGTATCCTCAAACGCATATTTAGATGATGAATGGTTTACGAAAAGGTCGCAAGTCGCCTGACTTTTTCCACAGGGCAAGCCGACCATAACATCTTCCGCATCAGTTGTTTAGCCATAGCCTACAGCAAATTATGTAGCTATTTGGGGGCACTTTCTTTACAATTTAATTGCGTTTGACTTAAGAGTTTCTTCGCAGTACAAGCATCTCCGCTTAACCCAGCGCGTGACCTGCCTGCAGAAGATCCTGAAAGTTTCAGCGCTACATCAAAGAAAAAGGAACATGCAACATCATGGAAACAGGAACAGTGAAGTGGTTTAACGACGCCAAGGGCTACGGTTTCATCAGCCGCCAGAACGGCGAGGATGTCTTCGTGCATTTCTCCGCCATTCAGGCCAGCGGCTTCCGCAGCCTCCAGGAAGGTCAGCAAGTGCAATTTGACGTGGTCAAAGGCCCTAAGGGCTGGCAAGCTGAGAACGTCAAAGGCGTCTAACACCGCTTTGCGCCACAATTCGACAATGAGGGCGGCCAGCAATGGCCGCCCTTAGTTTTTTTGGGGGGGCATTTTGGGATTGACTTCTTATAGTACGCAGCGTTATAGTACGTTACGTACTATATTGGAGGCGCGGAATGAATCGCTCCACACGAATCTTGCAGGGCCTGTCAGTTAGCATCCTGTGCGCATTTTTGGTCCCAGCGTTCTCATCTGCTCAATCATCACCTACTGCAACCTCGACTCCGGTCACGGCGAGCCAGAGCCCCCTGGTCCGGCATTACACCGAGGGCGAGAAGCTGACCTACCACATGAAGGGCGACAATGAAGGCTGGACCTATGAAGTCCAGGGCAATGGCATCGTAAAGAAAGACGCGAGCGGACACTTCGTGGAAGAGTATGGCTGGTCCGATTTCAAGTCGAACGCCGGCATGACGCTGTCTGCTCCGAGCCTCAGCTTTCGCCAAACGCTCTCGCTTGATCCAGCGAATCCTCCGTCGATACCGAATCTCAGCTTGGTTCAGCCTTTCCTGATTGGTCCAATCACCGACATGCTCACCTTCTACGCCGATCTGTGGTTGGCGATCCAGCAGAGTGACCTGAAGCGGCCGGGGGACCATGCCTATGTCAAGGTCGGCATCCCGGCCTCCTGGGCCGACGGAAACCACGTGATCCTCGGGGAAAGCTCGATCGACTTTGATCTCACGCTGAAGGAACTCGACTCCTCGAACCAAGTTGCCACGCTCTTGGTGAAGCACGTTCCCCCACTGCAGCCGAAGGTAAAATTGTCGGCCGAGTGGATGCGTACGCCCGTCGCGGACACTCCAAACAACTGGGTCCAGGTCGCCAAGGACCAGTCCGGCAAATATGACGTCGGGGTGGGTAAGGAAATCTTCGACGTTGAACTCAAAGTGAGTTTGAAGGACGGGAGAATCCTGTCTGCCATCATGAATAATCTGGTTCAAACGCGCCAACGCGAGTGCTCCGACGCCGCTCTGCTCGACTGCGGCCAGCCCGTCGACCACCAGATTCATCGACAGATCGAGCTGCACTTGGTGCCTTAAATGAATCCGCCGAAGATTCCATCGCTCGGCTACGCCCTGCTCGGACTGCTGCAGAAGCCGTCCTCGGGATACGACTTGCGCAAAGTCTTCTCATCGACATCGATGAAGACCTACAGCGACAGTCCGGGCGCGATCTATCCCGCGTTAGGGCGCCTGGAGAAGGCCGGCCTGATACGCGGGGCGATCGAAGAGGGCTCCGGCCTGCGCCGCCGGCAGGTCTTCCGCCTGACTCCGAAAGGTCTTTCGGAACTCAAGCAATGGATCACGCGCCCGGTCGCTCGCGAGGACCTTGTCCGGGGCCAGCAGGAAATCATGCTGCGCTTCGCTTTCAGTGAAACGGTTCTCGGCCCGGCGGCTTCGATCAATTTGCTTGAATCGCTGGAGACTGCGCTCACGACCTATATCGACGCGTTGCGCGAAGAATTCGAAATCATCAAGCCTGTGGTGCCGGCCTCGGGAAGATTGGCCTTCGAGTGCGGTATCCGTGGAACGGAATGTCTTCTCGAGTGGACTCACTACGCCCTTGCAACTTACGAAAAAGAAGGAAAAAGAAAAGGAGGCACATCATGAAATTAACCAATGCAATCTGGCGCGCCCTAGTGGTTTTCTTCGCTTTCTGCTTCATACAGGCCGTGGCGGGCATGTTGCTGCTGTCCCAAATTAAGTCCCCCGCGTCTCCGCACGCCATGGAGTGGATGCTTCTGTCCAACTCGCTGGTGGTAGCGTCGCTCGCCTTCGTAGCTTTCCGCGCCGATTTGCGGGGCTGGCAACTGGGAGCTGCAATGGCCGGCGTTCCCCTGGCCATCGGCTGCGTGAACGCGATAGAAGGCGTTTTCTTCCTAACGAATTCTCCGGTACCGTGGTCCCGACTCTTCGCCTTCCTGATCCTCTCCGCGGTTCTCATTCTCCCAGTGTGGGCGTTGCTGTTTGGCAGGCGGACGGACACTCCGATTGCCCATTACCCTCCTATCTCGTCCAAAACTCTGGGCGAAAAGATTTGGAAGTTTGCGGTGTCTGACCTTGCTTACTCTTTCCTCTACCTGACGGCGGGCTTCATCGTCTTCCCTTACGTGAGGGATTTCTACGCCACCCAGCACATTCCTCCGATGACGGCGATCCTCGCGATGCAATTGCTGGTGCGCGGGCCGATCTTCGTCCTGCTGTGTCTCGCGCTGGTGCGGATGCTGGGCCTGCCGCGCTTCGCCGGAGCCCTTGCTGTGGGACTGGTATTCACGATCATCAGCGGCGTGGCGCCATTATTGACGCCGAGTGTCGTTTTCCCTGACGCGGTTCGCTGGGCACACTTCTGCGAGGTAACCAGTTCGAACTTTGTGTTTGGTGCGATCGTGGGCTGGCTCTGGGGACAACCCAAGCTGGGCCCGACGCAAGTTCTGAGCCACGCCGCTTAACGAAGGGAAGAAAACTGGAGAGGAATCCCGCGGCGGGATTCCTCTTACTACTGCTGCATGTCGCGCATCAGCACCACGTCGGAGTCGGTGTGCCCGCGGACCATCGCGAGTTTGCTGCCATCCGGGGACCAGTGATAGTCCCAGAGGTGCTCCGCCTTGAATGACGTCAGTTGTTTACCCGCAGAACCGTCCAGAGGCTGCTGCCACAAGTTGTCGACATTGTTCTCGCGAATGGGATACACCACCGACTTCCCGTCGCGGGCAAAACGAACCATCCCTCTTCTTGGTCGTTGAAATTCAATCTTCTTCTGCACCTGGCCCGTATCCGTGGAAATCAGCGCCAGCTTTTCTTCGTGTCCCGCCGCATGATCGATGGTGGCGAAAGCCAGCGTGCGGCCGTCTGGGGAAATATCGAAGAATCCTGCGTTGATGGCAAGATCCGACACTTTTCGTGACGCGCCTCCGTCAATCGGCACTTGCATCACGATCCCGTTTCCGTCCATGTAATACACCGAGCGCGAGTCCGGAGCACAGACTGGAAAATTCTCCAACTTCCCCTGCGTGAGTTGCTTCAGATTCCCGCCCGAAGCGTCCGCGCGCCAGACGTTCTCGCTGCCCTTGCCCCCACGCAGGCCGAGCAGAAAGACGATGTAGCGGCCATCCGGGCATTCCCAGGGATCGCCCGCTGCCGAACCCTCCTCCGTTGCGAAAGACCCCTTCGCACCCGAATCCGGATTCACCCAGTTCAGTTTGTTGTCCTTGTCATCGATCAGCCGTCCGTCCTGGGTCCAGTATAGGTTGGTAAATGCAGCCGCGGGCGCGACCTGCCGCGCGTCTGCGCCGCCCGATGCCGCCGACATTACGTAAAGGTTGTACCTTCCTTCACTGAGCACGGTCGCCAGCACTTGACCGTTCGCGGCCACGCTCAGATCAGAATAGTTGTTTGTGTCCCGCGTGACTGGGTCGGTCCTGCCTTCCGGGTAGACAACAAACACGATCTGCTGCAGGGTGAAATTCGAAGACCGGGTACGCTCCAACACCAGCAGACCGCTGCCGTCGGGAAGCCACGTCGGCGAGGCAAGGCCGGAATCCGAACTGAGAACCAGACGCTGTTGACCGCTGCGCGCGTCCACGGCCATGAGTCCGGTCAGCGCGTCACCGGGCTGATTCACCACGCACAGAATCGTCTTCCCATCCGGCGACCACGCCGGATTGTAGAGTCCCTGACTATTCGCGCCGCTGGTAAGCGCCGTTTCTTCGCCGCTGCCGAGCGATTTCACCATGAGCCGATACTTCCCCGGATCGGGATTGTCGTAGCGCATAAACGCGATTCGCTTCCCGTCAGGGGAGAACGTAATGTTGGAATCCACGTCTTCGGCCAGACGCTCGGGAGTACCACCCAGCAGCGGAGCACGGTACAAGAACCTCAGGTCCGAGTTTCCCGGATCGCTGCGCACGAAGTAAAGATAGTTTCCGTCGGGTGAGAACCGCAGTCCGTTGTAGTAGACGTCGGCCGGGGGCTGCACCTGCGTGTTGCTGTTGGTGGGAACGTTGCGCAGCCATAAGCTCACCTGGCCGTTGTTTTCACCCATCAGGCTTAGAATGTATTTCCCGTCGGGCGACATCGCCACCAATGCCGCCTTGCCTTCCTCGGTCAATTTGGTCACGGAGAAATTGCGGAATGGCCGCATTGGGTGCCGTGTAACGAGCGAATAGATTCCGTACCCTGCGGCGAGCAGGACCACGAGCCCAAGCAGAACGGTGAATCCAGTCCCCAGTTTGTGACGGCCCGCCGCCGCAACCACCGCAGAACTTGAGGCAGGCCGCGTGGCCTCGATTGTCGACGAGTCGGTAGTGCGTGGCGCCGAAGGGCTGGCTGCAACCGGAACCGACGCCGAGCCAGACGCCGCAGTAGTCTTTCGACCAGATTCGACATCGCGCTTCAACCGCTTCAGATCGCCGCGCAGGTCCGCGGCCGACTGGTAGCGCAGTTCGCGCTCCTTCTCTAACAGCTTCTCAATGATCTCTTGCAGCTTCGATGGCAGCGTCGCATTCAACTCCAGCGGAGAAACAGGATCCAGCTCGAGAATCGCATGGAACACCACCGCCGACGTCGCTCCGGCGAAGGGCAGCTTTCCCGTCGCCATCTGGTAGATCACCGTACCCATCGAGAACAGGTCGGTGCGTGTGTCGAGTTCTTCGCCGCGCGCCTGCTCCGGCGACATATACGAGATCGTGCCCACGGTCGCACCGGGACTCGTCAGATGCGGGCTGGGGGAATCTTGCGTGGCGCCGATCGTGCTCATCTCCAGGTCGGGTCGAGTGAGTTTCGCCAGTCCGAAGTCCAGCACCTTCACCTGGCCGCGCGGCGTCAGGAAAATGTTGGCGGGCTTGATGTCGCGATGGATGATGCCCTTGGCGTGCGCGGCGTCGAGAGCGTCGGCCAGTTGGATCGCAATATCGAGCAAAGGACCGACCGCCATCGGACCCGACATCACTTTGTAATCGAGGTTCTGCCCCTCCAGCAGTTCCATCGCAATAAATGATTGCGCTTCAGCGCCCTCGCCAGCCTTTTCGACCGCATAGATCGTGCAGATGTTGGGATGATTCAGCGCCGAGGCGGTGCGCGCCTCCAGCAGAAAGCGGTCGAGCGCGTTCTGGTCGCGCGACAGTTGCGGCGGCAGAAACTTCAGAGCGACTTTGCGCCCCAGGTTGAGATCTTCCGCTTCATAGACCACACCCATCCCGCCGCTGCCTAGCTGGCCGGTGACGCGGTAGTGCGAGATGGTCTGGTTGATCATTGTCTGGTCCTGCGCGAAAAACGGAACTCCATCTTAGGGGGGATGACGGGGACCGTCAACGCGACCGTAGATCGGCGGGTTTCCTGCGGGAGCTGTGGAAAGTACCAGACTCGAATTCCGCAAATGACGGGTTCTCCTCGATCGAAATTGCAACTCATGGCGCTAGAGGAGGTTAGCCTGCGTGAGAAACGTCCAGCTTCGAGGGCGCAGAAATCATTTCATCGATGTCCATCGGCCTGCCACTAGCTGTACCGGCGTAATATCGCTTTTCCTGACAACCTTGTTAGAACAGAACTGTGAAGTTTCCTACCTCGTAATGCGTTCCAAAATTCTAAGCAGGAGCTAACTTGTGAAATCCGTCACACGATGGTCGCTCTTGGTTGCGTCGGTTCTAGGTTTGACTTTCGCCACACTGCCGGGGCAGGCTCAGGCCCGGCACCGTTCGGAACTTGCTTTTGTGGCGAACCAGAGTTCCAACAACCTGTCAGCCTACACACTCCAGTCAAACGGTTCATTGCTGGCCGTAACCGGTTCGCCGTTTTCCGCGGGAGGGGCACCAAACTCCGTCACGATTGTGCCCTCAGGACTGTTCGTATACGTGGCCGACGTTGTTCCTGGTAGCGTTTCAGGGTTCAGCATCGCGCAAAACGGCGTTTTAACGCCCATCCCGGGTTCGCCCTTCGCCGCGCCTACCGGGACGGCATTTGTGACCAACGATCCGAGTGGTCGATTCCTGTACGCACTGAATTGTGGAGCGAATTGCTCAGGTAGCGGCTCGGGAAACATCACTGCGTACACGATCGACCCACTCACAGGAGTTTTGACCCCGATGGCAGGATCGCCCTTCACCGCCGGACAATATCCCTACTCGCTGGCCGTCGATCCGACAGGCCATTTCGCGTATGTCGCGAATGCTGGCTCCGGAGATGTTTATTCCTTCTCCATTGATGGCCAGAGCGGTTCTTTGTCGCAAGTCG
>Ga0265316_10005891_pt1 | contig 11813 bp, 10 predicted proteins | sample 4522metaG_FD_202092 | JGI IMG/M metagenome (GOLD analysis project Ga0265316, IMG submission 202092) | Rhizosphere microbial communities from Carex aquatilis grown in University of Washington, Seatle, WA, United States - 4-5-22 metaG | ecosystem: Host-associated > Plants > Roots > Rhizosphere >...
AAATAACCCCATATCGTAACTACCTAATAACGATTGAGCATGCGTTTCATCTTCTCCATTACGTTTAGTGGTAAGTTGCACGACTTCGTCAATAGCAAGACGATGTTTTTCGTAACTTTCACGCATTTTCGCCAAACTTGCCATCATCGCGTCATGATTACCTGCTTGAATATGCGGGATAAAATGTTCTTGCGCTTCCGTATAAAATGCTTGCGCGGCATGATAGGAATGCTCAAGTAATGGCACTTCTAATTCATTTTCTAACGATTGTCCTTGCCAATAAGTGTGGCGAGTATCGTATTCGCCTTTTAACACTTGAAAACGGTTAACCAATGCGGAGATTTCGTCTGGATTTGTGGCGTGCGTGAGTTGTAAAACGACCAAATAAGATTCGAGAATATACTCAGGCGGCGGTAAAATATCGGCAATCAAATCTTTGCCTTGCACAATACGTTGGTAAATGGGTCCATTTACGTTAAGGGTACTCATAGCTTTTAATGTAGCTAACCCAAACAGCGTAAAGCCGATAATTAAAACCCCTAAAATAATTCCCAGTCGGGCTTTAATCGTAAATTGAGACATTATATTCATAATCGTTTCTTCAAAGTGAGGCGTTTAGTTCTATGTGATAATTGTTGTATTACTGACAATGAGGCAATTGTTGTATTACTGACAATACAGTTATCGGAAGCTGTCTAATTTCTTTAATTCTTTATGCAGAGTGCATCACAACCAATCTGCCATAACATCGACTAACAAGACGCGCGTTTCGTCTAAACGTAGAGCAAATGTTTTACATAACATATCGGTACTAAAATCGCGGTAACGTTCTGACGTGACGATGCGATTGTTAATTTCAAAACCGACTACTTCATAAAAATGGGGTCGCCACGCCCAGTTAAAGCCCAATTGCTTTGTATCCGCAATCCACTCACCATTTGAAAAGTTAAAATTAGGGGAAATTTGATTGCCTCTATCATCGCAAATATAGAAATGTAACAAGCCGCTATTTTTGAAAGAATCCGTTGCTAAATCGGTTAATAGAAAATCATTTTTTACCACTTCTTTTAGGTAGTAAATGAGTTCTCGAATTCGCCAGACAAACAGTTTTTTATATTCCTCTTTCATCAAAGCCTGGTCTAAAAAGATGTCTCGTAATTCAGCAATTTGAGGGTGATAACGTTTAGGATCTTGGAAATCAGCCATCGCAGGTGAAAACAAATAGCCTTGCATGTATTGTGCGCCGCAACTTAAACCGAATAAAAAATCCTCATTCGTTTCAACACCTTCACAGACAATGCGACAGCCTGTACGTTTTGCTAGTCGTGACAGCAAATGCACGACATCGCTAGCCGTGCCGCCCCGCGCCGCATTTTGAAACAATTGCATATCGAGTTTGATAATATCAGGCTGAATCGCCATCACGCGCTCTAACTGCGAAAAGCCTGCGCCAAAATCATCAATGGCAATTTTCAACCCCTGTTTTCGATACATGGCGACCGCTTCAACCAATTTTTCCAAATCACCTTGTGATTCAGTGATTTCGATGACGATACGACTTTTATCAATAGCAAATTCTTCAAGCATTGCCAGCGTTGGTAGCGCATTAAAATCATCAACGTAATCAATCCATGCTGCTGAAATATTGATGGTGAGATAGGTGTCGCCAGGTAATTCTTTGAATTTTTGCAACGCGAGGCGACGCACATGTCGATCCAACTCAATTAACGTGTGGTCAGAAATATCGGGATGACAAAATAATTCGCCAGCGGATTTAATATTGCCTTGTGAATCGCGTTGCCGTGCCAGAGCTTCATAACCAACAATAGCTCCATTTGCAGCACCGACAATGGGTTGAAAATAAGGAAAAAGGGGCGTTGTTATCATAAAAAACCATCATGGAGAAAATTGTGTGTATAAATATACTTAATTAAATTGTGCAGAGCATGATTTATACCATGCCAAAATATTCGAAATGACTGTCATTTTAATCTGAAAACGTCGCTTGTTTTGCTTTATTTGAGCGCGATGCACCAAAATGAACAGTTTTGTCGTTTTACACTTGTGTCGATGTGAGCAATCCATTAGAGTTTTTCACACGATTTATTTTTCAATTTTTTAATACAGGACAAAATCTAATGTCAGTAAAAAATGCGTTTTATGCACAATCAGGCGGTGTAACGTCAGTGATTAACGCCAGTGCATGTGGTTTAATTCAAACCGCACGTTTGTATCCCGATAAAATTGGGACGGTTTATGCCGGTTTGAATGGCATTATTGGTGCGCTGCAAGAAGAGTTAATTGATACGACATTTGAAAGTGATGCCGCCATTGCTGCTTTACGTCATACACCTGCCGGCGCGTTTGGGTCATGCCGATATAAATTGAAAAGTTTAGAAGCTAATCGCGCCGAATATGAACGTTTAATCGATGTTTTTAAAGCTCACAATATCGGTTATTTTTTCTACAATGGTGGCGGAGATTCGCAAGATACCGCGCATAAGGTGTCACAACTTGGCGAGCAAATGGGTTATCCGCTCACCTGCATTGGCATTCCTAAAACCGTTGATAACGATTTACCCATTACGGATAACTGCGCGGGGTTTGGTAGCGTGGCAAAATATGTAGCCGTTTCGATGCGTGAAGCAAGTTTTGACGTAGCTTCGATGTGCGCGACATCCACAAAAGTATTTGTGATGGAAGTAATGGGACGACATGCAGGTTGGATTGCAGCGGCTGGCGCGTTGGCGGCTGATGAAAGTCATGACATTCCACTCGTGATTTTGTTCCCTGAAGTAAAATTCGACGAAGCAAAATTTTTAGCCGCTGTGGATGCAAAAGTTAAACAATGCGGTTATTGCTGCATTGTTGTGTCAGAAGGCGTGAAAAATAGCGACGGGCAATTCCTCGCCGAAGCCGGTGGCAAAGATGCCTTTGGTCATGCACAACTTGGTGGCACCGCACCAGTAATTGCAAATTTAATAAAACAAAATTTAGGTTATAAATATCATTGGGCGGTGGCGGATTATCTGCAACGTGCGGCGCGACATATCGCCTCACAAACGGATGTAGAACAGGCTTACGCCGTTGGCAAAGCGGCTGTTGAATTTGCTTTAGCTGGCAAAAATGCGGTGATGCCAACGATTGTGCGAACCGCTGACGCGCCTTACCAATGGAAAATCGGTTGCGTAGAACTAAAAGATGTGGCGAACGTAGAAAAAATGATGCCGCTCGAATTTATCAGTGCCGATAGTTTTGGTATTACGCCAGCATGTCGCGCTTATTTACAACCGTTAATTGCCGGCGAAGATTATCCGCCGTACAAAAACGGTTTGCCTGATTATGTCGTTTTGAAAAAACAATTAGTCGCTAAAAAATTGCCCGCCTTTACGGTTTAATTTTCGGCAACGTAATACTGACAACGGCACCATTATCATTGCGTAACGTTAAAGTGCCGTTATTGTTTTTCACAAATCGTTGCACCATCGCCAGTCCCAAACCGGTGCCGCGTTCACGACTGGTTCGAAATGGACGAATGCCATATTCCAACCATTCTTGAGCAAACCCCTGTCCATTGTCGTGAACTTGAATGCGTAAATTCTCATCATTGACGCTGGCAGAAATCACAATTTCGCCTGCGTTACCATCCAGCGCATCTGCTGCATTGAGCAATAAATTTAATAACGCTTGCCGCAAACCACTTTCAGGAAAATAAACTAGCAACGTGTCTGGTGTGATAAATCTCAAATAGAGATTTTCAGGAATTTGATAACGCACCAGTGTCACTAAATCTCGAATCAGCACACTTAAATCAAACGAACTGGGAACTTCCGGCGTATGTTTACTGGCATTGAGCATTTCGTTAAGTAAACGCGCCAAACGTTTTAATTCGCTGTCAATTAACGCCATGCGTTCACATTGATTTTCGTTGTCGATTTCACGGCGCAAATTATTAAACGCCATTTGAATCCCTGCGAGTGGGTTGCGAATTTCGTGCGCGAGTTCTGCGGAAACTTCACCAATTGCGGCTAATCTCTCTGCACGCGCCAAACTGTGTTGTTGTTCTAATAAGGCTTGTGTGGCTAAACGTACTTCGCGTTGCAACGATTGTGCATATTGGCGATTACTTTCTTCAAGTTCGCTTAAATGTTTCACCATGCCGTTGTAACTTTGAAAGACCGGCAATAATAGCGGGTCAAGATGCTTTGTCGTAATCGTGGTGTAATTTTCGTCTGTAAGTCGTTCTAACAGTTCGCGCAAATCGTGCAATGGATGCAAAATTCGCCGCTGTAAAAACCAAATCGCCCCGATAAAAATGACACAAAACATTATCAACGCCACATACAATTCCGATTGTGTATCGAAATTGATGTCTTCGAGCATTTGCTCTCGTTGCAACGTTTCGTTATCGAGCAATTCATTCATGATTTTTAGCACGCTCATCAAATCGCGGTGCTGCTCGGTTTTGTCTAATTTTTGTAAATTAGTTAGCAAACTACGCGCTGTTTCTAAACGTGTACGAGTGAGGTCAGATAAATAATGCTCATTATTGCTCAATAACGAATCAATATGCGCTAGTGCATCGTTCAAAATTTCTAAATGTAAAACGCTTGATGATTCAGTTAAATAATCAATGACCGACTGTTGCAGACCAACGGAAACGTTTTGAATGTGATGCGACGCATTGACATAAGAAATCGCGGCATCGAAATGATGTAGATTACGCCAAATCATGCTACCTAAAATAGCTAATGCCATCAACAATAAACCTAAAAATGCTAGACCGCGTAATTTGGCAAGACGATAAAAAATAGGATTCAAATCTTTCCTCCTGAATAGTTGTAAATGCGTTCGTAAAACATGAAATTTTTTTTGTTCTGTATAATAACGATTTCTAAACCCTTTAGATAAAATTTAAACCACACAACATCATGACTATTTTCAATGCGACATCAGAAACTATTGGGCAAGCGGCAAAGTGTTTGCGAGATGGTGGATTAGTCGCTTTCCCTACTGAGACCGTTTACGGACTTGGCGCAGATGCGCGAAATCCTGAAGCTATAAAACGTATTTTTGCGGCAAAAAATCGCCCTGAAAATCACCCCTTGATTGTTCATATTGCCAGTGTCGAGCAATTGGAGGAATGGGCGCAAGATATTCCCGATATGGCATTTAAATTAGCGCAACATTTCTGCCCTGCGCCATTGGCATTTGTTTTAAAAAAACGTCCCGATGTGAGCGAAATCGTCACCGGCGGACAAAATACGGTGGCGTTGAGAATTCCAAATCATCCCATTGCGTTGGAATTATTACGCGCGTTTGGTAATGGAATTGCCGCGCCATCGGCGAATCGATTTTGCCGAATCAGTCCCACGCAAGCACAGCACGTCGCCGATGAATTAGGCAATGATGTGGATATGATTTTAGATGGCGGCGCATGTCAAATCGGTGTCGAATCAACGATTATTGATTTAAGTAGTGACAAACCGATGCTGTTACGTTTTGGACAAATCACGCGCAGTGACTTAGAAACCGTATTACAAACGGAAGTTTTTATTCCAGATTCACTTTCAAAAACGACGGTGCGAACAGCAGGTATGATGGCAATTCATTACGCTCCGCTAACACCGGCTATGTGTTGTAACAGCAATATGTTGGTTACGTTTTTGAATGATAAAAATCAAAAAGTAGGCGTATTAACATGTGGTTCAAATATGCCATCAACAAAAAATCGCATTGTAATTTCATTACCTTCTAATTCGATGATTTATGCCCAAAATTTATACGCCAAATTGCGCGAGCTAGACGCGCTGAAATTAGATTTAATTTTAGTTGAACAACCACCAAAAGGTGAAGCATGGCAAGCTATTAACGATCGATTAGGCAAGGCGACGCATAATGCGAAATCGCACACCCATGATTGATGTTTGGGAAATTGATTTAACGACAAATGATTCGACTCAAACCATTTTGCGACAAATCCTCGCGCGTTATGTGCGAACATCTGCCGAAGAATTAGTCATTGAACGTGGAGAGTTTGGTAAACCGTATTTGCTTTATTTTCCGGAATGGCAATTTAATTTATCTCATTCCGGTGAAAAGTTGTTAATTGCGGTTAGTTATGAAATACCGGTTGGCGTTGATATTGAGCAAATAAAGCCTCGCCGTTCACTTGCTGGTTTAGTGAAAAAATGCTTTGCTGTGTCTGAACAAAATTATTGGTTTGGTTTACCTGAACACGAAAGATTAAATGTTTTTTATGAATTTTGGACACGCAAAGAAGCCGTTGTTAAAGGTATTGGACGTGGGATTGTACTAGGTTTAAATCGTTGTGAAATTGATACAGCGCAACCCGAACATTTTTTAAGTCTGCCCGTTAATGAAACCTGGCGAACATATCAACTCGAACAAGACCAAAATTATTGCGCGTCAATTGCCATAAATCGAAATGATGTTGCCTTACGCCACAGAAAATGGCGCAATTCACTTTAAAAATAAAATTGCTATTATGTTTGAATCCGAATTATCTCGTTTACCTGAATCGGTCCGCGCCACTGTTGATTTAATACTGTGGTCAGAACGATTAGCCGTATTTACGTTACCCGCTGATTTTGAAAGTGCGAGGGTGAAAGTGTGGGCAGCCAGTGAATTTGTGGCACAACATTGCGAACATCGTCCTGAAATTTTGCTCGATTTAATCCAATCAGGCGATTTGTTCACAACATATAGCGAAACCACTTACCGTCAAAAATTAGCGCAAAAATCGATTGAAACCGAAGTGGATTTGATGATGACGCTACGCCATTTTCGCCGTGATGAAATGATACGTTTAGCATGGCGTGACATTGCGGATTGGGAAGAGCTGACACAAACATTGCGAGAATTATCGTGGCTTGCGGATGCGTGCATTCAAACAGCATTAGATTTTCTTTATAAGCAAGCCTGCTTAAAACGTGGCACGCCGGTTTTATCTGACGGCACACCACAGCAAATCGTCGTATTAGGCATGGGGAAATTAGGCGCGTTTGAATTGAATTATTCGTCTGATATTGATTTAATTTTTGCTTATGCTGAAGATGGCGTATTGTCTGATCGTAAAGAAACGAGTTACAGCGAATTTTTTACCAAATTGTGTCAAAGTTTAGTGCGTGTGTTAGACGAAATTACGGCGGACGGTTTTGTGTTTCGTACCGATATTCGTTTGCGTCCTTATGGTGACAGTGGTGCGATAATCATGACTTTTGATGGTATGGAACATTATTATCAAACTCAAGCACGGGAATGGGAACGTTACGCGATGATTAAAGCACGGCAAGTCGCTGGCGATTTTGAGCAAGGCAAAGTGTTAATGTCGATGCTTCGTGCGTTTGTGTATCGCCGATATTTGGATTACGGTGCATTTGAAGAATTGCGCTCACTCAAAACGCAAATTAGCCAAGAATTACGTCGTAAAGATCGTGTTGATAATGTGAAATTAGGACGTGGCGGCATTCGAGAAATTGAATTTATTGGACAAGCGTTTCAATTGATTCGCGGCGGCAACGAGAAAAGTTTGCAAACGCGCGGTATTTTAGACGTGCTGCAACGGCTTTCAGAATTAGAATTACTCAATTCCGAAGACGCTCAACAATTAACGCACTCGTACCATTTTCTGCGGCGCGTCGAAAATCGTATTCAACAATTTCAAGATAAACAGACGCACGATTTACCAACTAGCGACAGTCAGCGGCAAATTATGGCGCATATATTAGGTTATGCAAATTGGGAGGATTTTTTACTTGAATTAAATGCCGTGCGAGACAGCGTTCACAGCGTGTTTGATGCTGTTTTTTCGGTATCAAAACAAGAGGAGATCGAACAATTAAGCCAAAAAATTTGGTTAGGCATCGCCGATAAAAAGGAATTGCTCGAAAATTTGCGCGAATACGGTTTTAAAAATCCGACGGAAAGTTGGGCAGCTATTCTGGAATTTAAAAATGCGGCGGCGATTCGACGTTTAAGTAATAAAGGTTTAGGCGTAATCAATCGTCTGATGCCACAAGTGATTGCGACATTGCAAACGGTTTCAAATCCTGACGAAACATTAAAGCGTTTGTTGAATTTGTTTGCCTCCGTGGCGGGACGGAATGTGTATTTAGCATTGCTCGCCGAAAATCCCCCCGCGTTGGCGCAGTTATTACGTTTAGCGTCAGAGAGTGCGTGGATTGGTGATTATTTAGCACGTTATCCGATTTTATTTGATGAATTACTCGACACACGCTCGCTTTACGAACCGTTGCACAAAGCGGATTTAAACGCGCAATTAAACCATCTTATGGCGCGAATTGACGACAAAGACCTCGAAGCGTTAATGATTGCGTTACGGCAGTTTAAACACGTGAATGTGCTACGGATTGCCGCCGCAGACATTATGGGTGTGATTTCACTGATGGTGGTGAGCGATTATTTAACGTATTTGGCTGAAAGTATTGTTGAGTGCGTTGTTAAACGTTCGTGGGCAATGATGGTTGAAAAACATGGTTATCCGCCCGAATGCGATGACGTACAGATAAAATTTGCCGTTATTGGTTTTGGAAAACTCGGCGGATTGGAGCTGAGTTATAGTTCGGACTTAGATATGGTGTTTGTTTTCGATTGCGTCGATGGTAACGCCATGACAAATGGTGAAAAACCGTTATCATGTTCGCAATTCTACGCGCGTTTAGGGCAAAAAATTCGCCACATTTTAGATACAAAATTACTTGCTGGTGAATTGTACGAAGTCGATATGCGTTTGCGTCCGCATGGTGATTCAGGGGCATTGGTCACGCATATCAAAACGTATGAACCGTATTTGCGCGAACACGCTTGGACATGGGAATTACAAGCCTTGGTGCGAAGCCGTTTTATTGCCGGTGACGTGACGTTGCAACAATCGTTTGAGATGATACGCCAGCGCGTGTTGAGTTTGCCGCGCAATGTTGCAACATTAAAAAATGAAGTCCGCGAGATGCGCGAAAAAATGCGTGAAACGTTAGCCACAAAAGCCGCTGAAAAATTCGATTTAAAACAAAGTACCGGCGGGATTGTGGATATTGAATTTATGGTGCAGTTTGGTGTGTTGGCTCACGCAGCAACCTCAACAGAATTAACTCAATACACAGACAACGTGCGTTTATTAGCCAATTTGCAAACGCAGGGATTTATTTCCGAAAATGAGGCAAAAATTTTAACGACCGCTTATTGTGCTTATCGCGATGCCGGACACAAGCGCGTTCTACAAGGTAATAAAGCTATTACAACTGCACAAGAGTTTGTCGAATTGCGTGAGCAAGTCACGCATATTTGGCAGGTAATCTTCAATTAACCCTAAAAAATTATGACCACTATTTCATTACCGCTTTTAGAACGCATTATTCGAGATGCCGGCACGATTGCTTTAACGCATTTTCGAGATTTAAAACATTTAACCGTTGATAAAAAAAGCCCGCGTGATTTTGTCACGGCAGCAGATTTAGCGGTCGAGCAATTTTTGAAAGTTAAACTCAGCGAACATTATCCACAATACGGTTTTTGGGGCGAAGAAGGTGGACAATCGGAAAATCAAACGAATCGTTGGATTGTTGACCCGATTGATGGCACGCATTCGTTTTCGCGGGGACAATATTACTGGTCAATTAGCGTCGCGTTAGAAATTGACGGCGAAATCGTGGCTGGAGCTGTTTATGCACCGGCATTAGACGATTATTATTGCGCTGCAAAAAGTGAAGGTGCGTGGCGAAATGGCAAATCGATTCGTGTTTCTGATTTAGAAAATTTAGATGAAGCGATGATTGGCACCGGATTCGCCTGTTTACGCTCGTATTTAGAACATAATAATTTAGAACGTTTTTGCCGTATTGCTCAAGCTACGACAGGACAACGACGTTTAGGTTCAGCGGCGGTTGATATTTGTTTAGTGGCTGACGGACAACTCGATGCGTTTTGGGAACAAGAATTAAATTTATACGATGTCGCGGCGGGGGCGTTAATCGCTCAAGAAGCGGGTGCAACTGTAACCGATTTTCAAGGAAATATCGGAATCTTTCCTAAACAGATTCTGGTTACAAACGGAAAAATCCTTAACCAATTATTACCACTTATGTGATAATTCGCCCCGTTTTATAACCCTTAGTTTGAGTGAGTAATGTATGTCTAAAAAAGTTTTGGTTGTTGATGATAGTAAAATTTCAAGAATGTTTATTCGTCAACACATTAGTGCAGCACATCCTGATTGGGTGTTAAGTGAAGCGACGACTGGCGAAGAAGCCATCACCATGATTGATGCAGAGCAACCCGATTACTGCACCATGGACATCAATATGCCCGGTATGTTGGGAACCGATGCAGCAAAAGAAATTTTGGCAAAATATCCAAATATTCGTCTTGTCATTTTTTCTGCAAACGTACAAGAAAGTTATCAAGAACAGGCGCGTGCGTTAGGAACGATTTTGGTTTCTAAACCCGTTAATCCTCAGTCCATTGCACAAGCTCTAAATTATTTTACGGGCGAGTAAAACAGATGAATTTAAGTGAACTTCATTTTGATGCGTTAAGCAAAATCATCAAGATTGGTACGGAATGCGCTGCACAAGGTTTGAGTGATGTTATTGGTGAATCCGTACAATCTTCTACGCCACATGTTGAATTGATTAAATTAGGAAATGTAAGTGCGCCCGCTTTACATTTGAATGCTGAAAAATTTGGTGTTGTGTCAGAAGAATTTTGCGGAGCATTTAATGCGGAATTGTTGATGTTATTTACTGCCGAAAATGCGTTACACATTGTGCAAAACATGATGGGCGAAGAAATGGACATCGACATGGTTCGCGAAGTTGAGCATGAAGCGATGGGCGAATTGGGCAACATTATGATTAACGCTTATCTCTCGTCAATCGCTGACGCATTACACATCCCAATTGAAAGTTCACTGCCGCGTTATGCCGTTAAATCCTGCGAAGAAGTTGTTGATTATATTCAACAAGCTAAAATTAAAGAATTTCTTTTAGCCTCGCACATTAATTTAGTCGTTAAAGAACAACCTGTAGAAGGAAAATTGTTTCTTTTGATTGATTCAAATTCAATCAGTAATGTGATTGACGAAATCAATCAATTTATTGGATAGTTAAAAGCCCCATAAGATTTTTTCATGGGGCTTCTTAAATCTTAACTTACTGATAAAAAACCGTAAAATCGTTCAGTGTAGCTTGGGTTTGTGGCAAATTTACCGCGCTAAACGCATTTACGCCTACTCGTGATAGATAAAACGCTTGGTCTGCTAAATAAGAACCCAGCGCTCGAATTTCCCCTTGATAATCATAGCGATTTCGCAATAAATACGCTTGCGAAAAACTGCGACCATCGGCAAAATCAGAAAAATCTAATTCCACCAACGCCAATTGAGACAAGTCGGCAACTAAGTCAGTCACATCATCAGCTGGTGAAATTCGTACACCCAAATTTCCTTCACGCGCCACTAATTGCGTTTTTTCTTGTTTCCAACGATTTAATGACACACTGATATTACCTGCTATCACCGGCGCGTCATCGGACAAATATGTCCAGTGGTTATCGATAATTTGTTTGTTTTTAATGATTTGCATAAACTTTCTCCTTGAAAGGTTCGATTCCCACGCGCTTAACGGTTTCTAAAAAGGTTTCTTCATCCAGACGTTGTTGAACATACACGTCTAAAATAATTCCCACAGCCTGCGCGATTTCATTTTTAGGAATGGAAGGTCCTAAACGTTCGCCAATTACCGCTTCATTAGATGACGAACCGCCCAATGTGAGCT
>Ga0265316_10005894_pt1 | contig 11811 bp, 12 predicted proteins | sample 4522metaG_FD_202092 | JGI IMG/M metagenome (GOLD analysis project Ga0265316, IMG submission 202092) | Rhizosphere microbial communities from Carex aquatilis grown in University of Washington, Seatle, WA, United States - 4-5-22 metaG | ecosystem: Host-associated > Plants > Roots > Rhizosphere >...
GGGTGATGGTACGACAATTAATCATTCAAGAAAACTGGTTGGGAATATTATATACAATGCAATAGGTGCACCCGACGGAACGGATAGAGGATATCTTGCGGCATCTGGTATATGTTTGGATGACAGGACTAATAATGTTGATATTATTGATAATACTATTTTTAATTGTACCGACAATGGAATTGCAATTCACAACTCAAATCATATTAATGTTAAAAGAAATAATGTTTACGACAATGGAACGCAACTATGCCTGGCACATGATAGTGTATCTGCAAAATTTCCAATCACAAACTGCACGATCGACAGTAATATTTTTGTATCAAAAAAAGCGAGTCAGTTGATTGGATATTTTACTACAATAGATAATGGAATTTCCGATTTTGGCAATTTCGATTATAATTATTATTGCAGGCCTCTTGATGATAATTCTGTAATCAATCTTGATTATATTAATGGAATTAAGTTCGATGAATCACATACACTTAGCAGCTGGAGTTCAAAATATAATAAAGATCAACATTCAGGTAAATCGCCTATTGCTGTTAAAGAATATACAATTACCAATACAGTTCCTCCAAATCTGATAACAAACGAAGCATTTGATAACGTAATCTACCCTTGGTATTGCTGGTCGCCCTATAGCAATTGTCAATGTTCAGATGCTTTTGGAGAAGGGTTATGGGGGGGTAATGCATTAAAAGCTTCATTTACTCCTTCTGGTAAAACAGATGGAAATATGTTTGTTATATCAAACAATTTTTCGTTAACTAAAGATAAAATATACCGGGTAAAATTCGCGGCCCGAAGTAGTCAGGCGAATTCAGCAATAATGGTAACGCCCCGACAAAATGAATTTAATTACAAACCAGTTGCTGATGTCAGGGTTTTTGGTTTAGATATCAATTACAAAAAATTTGAATATATTTTTACACAGGATAGTAATGTGACCAATGCACGGGTCGATTTTCAATTCTCTGAAGGACAGGGCACCGTTTGGTTAGACAGCATTGAAGTTAATGAAGTAAATGCCCTAATGACGAACCCTGACGATTATATCAGATTCGAATATAATGCAACAAAAAATGATAAAAGCATTAGTTTAACATGTGCTTATGTAGATGTAAATGGCATGCCCGTTTCCGGAAATATCACCCTTAAGCCATTTACATCTGTAATACTTTTTAAAAAAATATGTAGAAGCTTAACACCTATTCAGCCAGGGGCTATATCCGGCAATGCCAATATTTGTCCGGGTACTTCAAATACATACAGTATTGCAGCTGTTTCGGGGGCAACCTATTACACATGGAAATTGCCTAATGCATGGACAGGTGCCTCAACAACGAATTCAATTACTGCAAAGGCTGGCACAACCGGAGGAAACATAACTGTAACTGCGAATAATGAATGTTGTTCATCTGCACCGCAAACATTAATTGTAAGAATAAATATAATACCTGCAACTCCTAAAATAACTTTGAATAAATTAAAGAATAAATATTTTTTAAAGAATAAATACATTTTAAAATCAAATGAAACTAATGGTAACCAATGGTATTTAAATAAAAAAATTATTAAAAATGCCACCAATGATACATACATTACTTCACTGATAGGTAACTATTTTGTAATAGTTACATTAAAAAATGGGTGCCCATCTAAACCATCTAATACTATTACAATTAAATATTAAAGAATTTAAAGAAACAGTGGACAATAATGGAATAAGTGTTTAGCCAATTCCAACTTCTGATGTGTTAAAAATATTAATAAATAATCAATTTGATTTTGATTATACCGTCGAAGTATACTATAATGTTGGCGTTTTATGTGTTACGAATTTATTCTACAAACAGATATTATCAAACTAAGGTGATTAAAAGATAACCTTAGCTGGCGTTGACATATTGTCCCTGCCTTTCATGCACCCAATGGCAGAATTTTAAGCAAAGCTGTAACTTGTGCCTTGCTTAAAATGAGGGTTTTTTAGAAAAAGAAGCCAGGGTTAAAAATCTGAACTATTTTGGGGTTAAAAAGGCATACGGTTTCGTGCTTTTTAACTATATTTGTAGGGTGAAAATCGTTCTGAAGTCAAATCCTTCACTAAGCATAACCGGGTACCACCTGGTAACCATGCAAAGAGATGCCGGGAATCCGATAGAGTAAGTTAAAATTATTAATTTGAATATTATGAAAAGTCTATTTCAAATTGCTGCAATTGCAATTTTGCTGATAAGTTGCGGAAAAAATAATGATTCAAATGGTTCAAAAGTTGTTATCAAAGGAAGAATTTCAACATCAACCCTTGTAAATAGTTCCAGGTTGAAATCGGCGAATTCATTATCTTTATCCGATACAAAGAAAATACTTGTTTTTAATAGCAGTGGCGGCTATTCAGTTTTTAATGTAAACGACAGTTCGTTTGCAGCATCGGCTTCTTCCGGAACGGCAATTGCAATATCATTTCTTGATGCAGATAATAAATTTATTGGCTGTCTTCATGCCGGTGGATTAAACGTATTGCCTCTTGTAAGCCTGAAGAATGGTGATAACACCGTGATCGATTTAAGCACTTTAACACTGGATGGTACAAATGTGATACCTGCAAATAACCCTTTGGGAAACCAAATAGGATTGAGAGCTGATGAAATAGAATGGTATAAGGAATTGGGTACTTTTTATGAATCATTATCAAAAAATATTGATGTCGATAATGATGGAATTCCGGACATTCTTGTGCATAAATATATCTTTATAGGCACACAGTATATTGTATATGTTGGTAGGTGGGGCATTAACGATACACTTTTACCTCAATTGAATGACACATCCGGTTTTAATATTATTTACCATATCCGCATTTCAGGTGGTAAAGCTCTAATTCCATCGAATCCAATTATATTTTTATCAGGTCCCACAGATGATCCATATTCTGATATTCTACAAGGTTACTATACTACGGCACCGGATTGTTTTATTTCATTTTTTGCAAGGCATTCCGACAATGGCGTGATATCTTTACCTTTCAAAAAGGGAATATATACACTAACACTTGATGGGAAAAATTACACATTAAACTATTCCAATGTCTGTCCCAAACATTTTCTGATTATGCCGGAACCGACAATTCATACCAATTCGAATAATGAAATTGTGTCCGTATCGATAGATTACAGGTTGTGTGATAATAGCAGCGTTGTTGCCGAGAACTTTGTTTATTTGGTGCAAATGTTCCTCAAGGATGGAAAAATGAATATGTTATATGACGTCGGTAGTTTGTATGAAAATCCTGAAGCAAATCCCAAGACTGAGAAGTTTAATTTTAACCTTTCAAAACCAATACGGTTATCAGAACTTTATGAATTGGATGTGAACTATCAGGATTTATTGGGGAATGAATACGACATTGTATGGAAAAATAATTAATGCTGATTTCTCAGCACAGCATGTAACAATAGCGAGGTTCAAAGCATGTCTAAACATTTTACATCCTTCACTCCCAGCCCGGGTAATTATACCCGCTGACGCCTATGAAATGTTTATAATATTTCATAAATTAATTTTATTATTATTTCCGATTTGCAGCGTTCCAAGTGCTGCCAAATTCATTACAGGGTATAGCCTCGAACCGTTATGGCACAAAATCCGAATTAAAAACAGCCGATAATCTTTTCGCGTTGATTGAATTCTATTTTTCCAAACAAAAATGATATTTATTTGTTTAATAATTTCAAATAATAAAAAAGTAAATTATGGCAAGAGTATGCACCTATCTCAATTTTCCCCGTAACACTGAGGAAGTATTCAATTATTATAAATCCATTTTCGGAGGGGAATTTAGCGGTGGTAGTGTTGCACGTCTCGGCGATATTCCGGCAGGAGAAGGAATGCCCAAAATTGCAGAAGAAGATAAAAATCTTATCATGCACATTGAACTGCCTATCCTCGGCGGTCACGTATTAATGGGTACGGATGCCCCGGAATCAATGGGCTTTAAATTGAACTTCGGGAATAATGTACATATCAGTCTTGAACCTGATACTAAAGCTGAAACCAAACGATTATTTGATTCATTATCTGTAGGTGGTAAAATAACCATGGAATTGCAGGTTATGTTTTGGGGTGCTTATTATGGAACTTGCACTGATAAATATGGCGTTCAATGGATGTTCAACTATAGCGAAAAGTAATAAATTATGGAAACAAAAGAAAAAACAATCATTTCCGTGCAAACAAAAATTAATGCACCTATAGCAGAAGTATGGAAGAATTGGACAACTCCTGAAGATATTGTAAGATGGAATAATGCTTCTGATGACTGGCATACCACACACGCTAAAAATGATTTACGGGTTGGAGGTAAGTTTTTATCAAGAATGGAAGCCAAAGATGGCAGTATGGGTTTTGACTTTGAAGGAGTTTACGATGAAGTGAAAACTAATCAATACATAGAATATACAATTGCCGATGGCAGGAAAGTAAGAATAGATTTTTCAGCCAATGGGAACGAAATAATAGTAGAAGAATCATTTGAAGCAGAAAATATCCATTCAATTGAGCATCAACAAGGCGGATGGCAAGCTATTATAGACAATTTTAAAAATTATGTCGAGGCAAATAAACAATAATCAAACTGATTAAGCAATGATAAATCAAATAACACCATGCCTTTGGTTTGACAATCAGGCCGAAGAAGCAGCCAATTATTATACTTCTGTTTTTAAAAATTCAAGAATTGAAAGTATTAGCCGTTATGGAAAGGAAGGTTTTGAAATTCATAGACAAAAAGAAGGCACTGCAATGACTGTTGGTTTTCAAATTAACGGTCAATCTTTTACTGCATTGAATGGCGGACCTGTTTTCAAATTCTCCGAAGCAATTTCGTTTCAGGTATTTTGCGAAACACAGGAAGAAATCGATTTCTATTGGGGCAAACTCACCGAAGGGGGACTGGAAAGCCAGTGCGGATGGCTCAAAGATAAATTTGGGATTTCCTGGCAAATTGTTCCATCTATTCTTTCTTCATTGTTGCGCGATCCTATCAGGGCTGGCAGGGTGACTAATGCATTTCTGCAAATGAAAAAATTTGATATTGAAAAATTATTATCAGCTTAATAACTCAATACTGATAAATAAAATAAAATATAATATAAAGACGAAATTAATTTAAGTCTTACTGACTTTACACTTTTGAACAAGGTATACTTTGCGGACATTGAAAGTAAATATTCATGAATCAACGTCGTTTAATTAAGGTCGTCATTACGGGCATAGCGAAGTAATCTGTTGATAAAGAGATTGCTTTGTTCCTCGCAATGACAACTTCATTTTAGTTTTTTTACTTAACTAAATAACATTGATTTATGAATTGTCAAAACAGTTTTCAAAAGCCTCAACATTTATAAAAGAAAAATTTTATAGCCACATCCTTTAAAACAAATTTCAATTTTTAACATTATTGTACAATAAAGACAAATTCCTTATTTTTCAAAAAAATAAATTATGACAAAGCCAAAAAACTTCGATGAGTATATTTCAAATTATCCAGAAGAAATTCAAAAACTCCTGGTACTGGTTCAGGTGACCATAAAAAAAGCTGCTCCAAAAGCTCAAGAAGTCATCAGTTACGGAATGCCGGCGTTCAAACTGAATGGAATATTGGTTTGGTTTGCGGCACATACAAACCATATTGGCTTTTACCCCGGAGTTTCAGGAATAGAAACATTTAAAAAGGAATTAACGATCTATAAAAATGCAAAAGGTTCAGTTCAGTTTCCGTACAACAAACCTTTGCCATTAGAACTGATAACCAAAATAATAATGTTCAGGGTAACTGAAAATTTGACAAAATGAATTACCTCGCAGCAGAGCTGTCGAGGTATCAAAGAAAAATATTTTTTTATCGCTGCAAGCAGCGGAGTATTAAACTCATTTATCCCGATACGCAGCGCTATCGGGATTCGTTCAACTTACAAATTTTAATGCGCTTCGCTTTTAAAATTTGAGTTTCACGAATAAAAATGAAAAAGTAGTCCGGATTAAACTGAATTATTTTGTAGCTTTAATTAGTTTTTAGGTATGTGAACTTAATAAAAAATATTAATGAAAACAAAAACTGGAACAGTTTATAATAAGCCCTTTGTAAACCTGGAAATTCTATTTTTCCATAGTTTTTGCCTTTAGTTCTTTTGGCAGCTTTTCAATAGCGTATCTCAAAGCCGTTCGGGGCATTATTGCTTTTTTCTTCATGATATAATCAAATACTTTTTCCTGGTGTGACTGACTGGCAGCTTTGAGCATCCATCCATAACCTTTTTGTACCAGATCATCTTTATCTGAAAGGAGAATATCCGCCATCTCAAAAATATCTTGTAAAAATTTCCCCTGTCTGGCCGGAATAATTAGAGATACCGCTGAGGCACGACGCATCCAGCGGTTTTTTGATCTCGCCCATTTTTTCAAACTACTTAAATATTCGGGATACTTTTCAAGAAATTCTCCAACCGTATGATTACACAAAGTATCGCACGATGCCCAATTACTTACATAATTATCTACCCATTTTTCAAATATTTTAAAATCCTCCGGTCCAAATTCTTTGCGAACATAATAGGACCAGTTGCAGGCTATAAAAGATTCTTCAATAAATCCAGTTTGCCAAAGCTCCTCACATAAGTTGAAAATTTCAGTTTTCGACTTATCCTTAATGGTTTTAAAATTTTCCTTTCCTATTTTGCTTACAATAGCAGACTTTACACCAAAGCATTTTATTTTTTCTTTGAAAAAATGCTGGCTGGATTTTCGGGTATTTTCGTCGCTGTTTTGTTCCAGCTCCTTACGGATTTTAATTATTGTATCATTCATTTTTTAGGAAAACCCACGGAATGTGCGATGATAATGTTTTGTTCAGGACGCAGCATTAATTTTGACGTCAGAGCATTTCTATCGACTGAGCCTCTTGCTCCGGTTGCCAATCCTTCAGATGCACAATAAAGGTAAATATTCTGTGAAATATACCCTGCATCTATATTGGCTGTGTTAAGTTTTTCTTCATGTTTCCCGTCTCCGGCTTTAGCCAGATCTGCAATTATAATAATTTGCACCGGCGCGTCTTTCACGAAATCCTGTGTGCCGCCCAGATTTCTTATGTCTTCGGCTAAAACAAGGTTTAACATATTGTTTTTTGCATCGTAAATATAGGCCCCGGATTTTAACAGCACATAAATTTCATTTTCCTGGAAATTGCGTGCCGATGGAGCGGTGCGCTTTCCATCGGGCCGGTTGATGCCAAAAGCCGCCCAAAGAAGGTTCGACAAATGCAGGTTCGATATGGCAGTTGTATCAAATGCCCTCGAAGTTGAACGTTTTGAAAGAGCTTCCATAAGAGGCATACCACCGGTTTTCTGCGGTTCTGGGAGTTTAATATTGGTCTGGGCAGACAATATTATTATAAAAGCCGACAACAGGATTGTTAAAGCGAACCTTTTCATATTTTATAATTTTTGGTTTATAAAACAAATTTACTTTTTTTGCTAACAAATCTGAAAATTTGAAGATGATTTAAAATGAAAATGGTACAACTCTGAAAATTAGTGGAATCACTGCCATAGAAAGACATAGTGGTTTTTATTACACCACTGTGATAAACTTGGTTTTAAATCAATCAATCCCCCTCACCCCCTTCTCCAAGGGAAATAATTATTCTTACACAAATATTAAATCTAGGAAAGCTGTCACGTGGTCACGGGATATTTGGACGACCCATACGAACGGGTTCAACCGGGAGGGCTGAGGTCGATCAGGAGGGAGGCTGTATCCACAGAGACGAAGACCCGATAAGGGAGATGAAGAACGAAAACCTCTGTATTTTTCTCACGTCTATAGGGAGTATACCTGTATTACCCTGAGTTCAATGAAAAATAAAGTGGTTTTAATTTATTTGACAAACTTATTATCAATTATTTCCTCCTGTTATTTGATGGAGTTTGAATATTTTGTTTACCTGGTTGTTCGACGCGTTGTTCAACCTGTCTATTTTCCTGTGGCCTGGAAGGAGGAGTATAATTTTGCTGTTGGGGTTGTCGAATAGGTTGTGATTGTGGTTGAATTTCTTTCCATGAGTTTTGATGATATTCCTGGGCATTTCTTATCTGATTATAATTTTCAGTTTGCTTTACAGGATTAGAACTTCTCGGCTGTACGTTCACATTATCAGGTCTCTGTCTGGATTCATTATTATTTGGCTGCGGACTCGCAATTATAGGTTGTCGATTAATAATATTGCTATTTTGAACATTACTATTTTGTTGTTGAGGATTTTGTCCGGACCGTTTATTGTTTAATTGTTCATTTTCAGAAGCTTTAAAATGGTCAGGTATTGCAACTGTTGGTTTCTTAACCGGTTCAAGTCTATATCCCTGAACAGAATTTGTTTTAGAATCTTTTTGAACTAATTGTCTCCTGGAAACATCTGCTGATAATAAAGGATATTTTTTTTGCTTTTTTTGCAAATATTCAGATTGTTCAATCTGTTTTTGTGGATTTTTGGTATTATATTTCCTTCTATCTATTTCCAATTGACCATATTCTTTGAACCGCTGTGTTCTTCCAGAATTATCTTTGTCCCAATCATCCGTAACTATATCCCTGTTTCTGTTGCGCCAGTCGTTCACACTGTGGCTTATGCTGTTATTATTCATTGATTCGCGGTGTCTGTTAAAGTAATTATAATAATGGTTTGATAATTCGGCGTATCTGGAAGAATGTTCCGGATAATAAAAGTACCAATCCATGAAATAAGCCGAGGGAAGTCCGAAAAAAACTACACGTCTGCCGGATCCATAATAAAATCCCCAATCATACCAGTATGGGTAAGGATTCCAGTAATCATAAGGGTACCATGATGGGTAGCCGAACCACCAATTATATGGATTAGTATTGTAATCTGTGACATCCTCTGTAAGTGGAGCATTATAATCTTCAGGCTGATAACCATTGTCCTGTGCATATTCCTGTGCAGCCTGGGTATATTCTTCCTGTGCCTGAGGATTGTCATTCATGCTTTGTTTCCAGTCGTCAGCTTCCTGTATATTTTTTTGAGTCAATACCAGGTTTAAAGAATCTGTTTTATGTAAAACTCTTTCGGGATTCTTTTTATAATAATCTCCTACAACCACAGTATATTGCATATGGTCGAAAAGCATATCCAGAACTTCAGGCATCTTTATCATTTCCCTGAAAGCATTGATGGCTTCGGGAGGATAACCACTCAGCAAAAGCTCAAAATCTGAATTATAACTTTTATTCATTTTATCAATCTGAACAAGCAGGTTGTAATTATTTTTTCGCTCCTCCAAAGCGGTTTTATGAATTTCTTCGGGATAATTAACCAATATATTATTGACTTCATCTTCTGACATCTTTTGGTTAGCAGTTAGATCAGAAATTAAATCATCATAACGGGTCAGGTTCCAAATTTTCTCCTGTTCTACCTTGTTGAAAGATGAAATTAATTTCTCGAATGCATCCTGTGAATTCTTTTGCATTGCATTCAATTTAGCAATAACTTCAGGGTATTCAGTAGCTTCAAATATTATTTTCCTTGTTTCTGTCGGATACATTGCAATTGCATCCACAGCTTCCTGATTTTCCTTAATAACCTGTTTGAGTAAAGCTCTACTGTTATCTTGTGCTACACATATTATCCCTGTAATAACTATGTAAAACATTAGCACTATTCCATTATAAATCTTTTTCATCGGTATAAAATTTAATTTTCAAAGGTCGGATAGCTTGTCCCGCTATGGTGTGAGAACCCACATGTCTCAGCATTCAAGTTATTCGTATTGTTTGCTATGATTTTATTCATTCAATAATAAGTTTTATCACACTGATAATATTTGTGCCGTCAGTCAGTTTTAAGAAATAAATTCCCTTTGGCTTACCTGATAAATCAATTGGCTTTTGTTTACTCAGGTTTAGTTTAATTTCCTGAAATACTTTTTCTCCAAAAAGATTGTAGATTTCTAAATTCAAGATCCTTTGTTCTGAACCTGATAAGTGAAAAATTCCCTTTGAAGGGTTTGGAAATACAGAAGTTGATTTCTGTATTTGAGTTGGATTAACAATAGAAGCAATGCTATCCTTATGGGCTATATATAAATCACTTGAAGACCAGCCTTTTTGATTTTCTCTGACAAATACAACATAGTTCAGATTGTCCGACATGGAAGGTTGGAGGTTGCTTAAAGTGGTATCGTTAATTCCCCCTATCAGTTGGAATGTGCCTGCATCAAAATCATCTGTGGGATTAACTCTTTTTAATTGATACAATACGGCTTTCCCTCCTTTATATGATGCTGAAAAGAAAAATGTAAGTTCGTCTTTTGAGAGTTGACCGGAATGAATTGTAAAACCTGAAGGAAAAGGTAATGTTCTTTTATATTTAAATGAATCCGTCGAAGTTCTCGAAAATTCGAGTATCCCTGAAGGTGGTGAAATATAAAGTGTATTTTGAGCATTATTTAAAGATACCCCTCTGTAAGAAATATTAGAATCTGGTTGCTGTGACAGATGAATTAAGGCAGGTGTATTAAAAGAAGAATCGGTGGTCTTACGATGTGCGTAATAAAGGGTATCGGGAGAATAAGTACAAATATAAACATCAAGTTCATCTTTTGATAACCAGTATGACAAAGGATTTGAAATAGTAATCGGGATTATTACAGGATCGCTAAAATAGCTATTTGTGTCTGCCCTTTGTGTAAACATTAACTGATTTTTATTGGCACCACTTGTAAAATACAATCTCATTCCATCAGTTGAAATCCAGGGAAATGCGTCTGCATTGGCAGGATCATTTATTTCGTTTAATGCCCGAATACTATCATAAACAAAAGTCGTCTGACCACTTTGTTCTGAATAAAATGTCTTTTCCTGTGAAGAATTATTTTGGAACATATTCCCATAATTATCTATACTTTGCGATGCAATTCCGGCCTGATTGCTTTGGGTAAATGTGGTTGTTGAAAATAATGTCGTTAGAATGAGAATGGTTATTTTCATTTTTTTTTTTTGTTTTTATCATTTATAAATGCTGGTGTCAAGCCATGTTGCTGTGTTTATAATATTGCTTTTTAACCTACCAAACATTCCGATAACGATAATTGTAGTAAAACTATTAATAAATAATAATAGCAACGATACTTAGAATAAATTTAATCTTATTTTCAAAAAAATCAAAATATATTATTTCAATGTTAAAGGTGAAGTTTAGAGTTAGGGGGTTTGTTATGCAACAATAGGGCGGAGTAGATTTGGAAATTATCAATCCCCCTGCCCTCCTGATGAATCCATGGCTATGCACACATTTTGAATATTTCGTCCCTACGGGACTTCAGAGTCAAGGGGAATATTTGTTTCTATAAATATATAGCCCCTATGGGGCTGATAAAACAAAAAAAGTCACGTAGTGACGATATATTTATAGAAAAACATAAACGAATTTTAAAAGCCACATTAGGGGCGAAATATAAGGAATTAAAAGATGTGTGCATAGCCATGCCTGATAAATCGGGACAGACTCTTCTCCAAGGGGGAATTATTATTCTTACACAAATATTAAATCCAGGAAAGCTGTCACGTGGTCACTGGATATCTGGCTGTCCCATTTGAATGGGTTCAACCTGCTGGGCTGAAGAAGTTCAGGAAAATTGGCTGTTTCTGATGGAACAAACTTTTGATACGGGGTTAAAACCATTAAATAATACACAAATCAGGTAATTATTTAAAGCACGCATTACGCCTACT
>Ga0265316_10005897_pt1 | contig 11805 bp, 9 predicted proteins | sample 4522metaG_FD_202092 | JGI IMG/M metagenome (GOLD analysis project Ga0265316, IMG submission 202092) | Rhizosphere microbial communities from Carex aquatilis grown in University of Washington, Seatle, WA, United States - 4-5-22 metaG | ecosystem: Host-associated > Plants > Roots > Rhizosphere >...
CGGCGGCCGGACACAAGAGTGCCGAATGGGATACGGTGGAGCTTTTGTGCGACATCTCGCAATGGGAGGCTTGCGAGACGGGCCATGTGGCCCACTGCCCTCGCCGGAGGTTGCGGCGCATCCGCCACCCCATCCCCCGCGTTCTTTGCTATGCTGGCCCGTTACCGAGGGAGATCGCCCGAATGCTCATCGAGCAACAAATCGCCGAACGCAGAGAGAGGGCGCGGGCCGCTTTGCTCCGCATCCTGGAACGCCCGGAGGGCGGGCTCTATGGCGACTATCGCATCAAGTCCGCCAGCGGCAAAACCTACCGTGTCGCCATGCGCGGGCCGGGCCTCTTCGACAATTACTGCTCCTGCCCCGATTTCGCCGTCAACACCCTGGGCACCTGCAAGCACATTGAAGCCCTCCTGCTGCGCCTGCGCCAGCGCCATGGCAAGGCGCTCGACCGCAAGGAATACCATCGCACCCGCGCTTCCATCTCCTTGCAGTACGGCGGCGCCATCGATGTCCGCCTGCGCCTGCCCGATTCGCCTTCGCCCACCTTGCAAGCCCTGGCGCAGGAGTACTTCGACGACGCGGGACTGCTGCGGCGCGAGCACTTCCCCCATTTCGCCCGCGTGCTGGACGCCCTGCGCAAGGCCGACGACCAGGCGGTCATCTACAGCGACGTGCTCGAGTACATCGAACGCGAGAACGAAATCGCCGAGGGACTCGGTCTGGAGAAAAAGCTGCTCTCGAAGGTCGCCCGCGGGCAGGAACCGCTGGCCGGCGTCCTCAAGACCAAGCTCCTCCCCTATCAGACGCACGGCGCCATCTTTGCCTCCTGCCGGGGCCGCGTGGTGCTGGCCGATGATATGGGGCTCGGCAAGACCGTGCAGGCGCTGGCCGCCGCGGAGCTCCTGCGCCGCAGCCATGGCATCGAGCGCGTGCTGGTGGTGGCGCCGGCTTCGGTCAAGTACCAGTGGAAGACGGAAATCGAAAAGTTCACGGATCTCTCGGCGCAGGTCATTGACGGTCTGCTGCCGCATCGGCAAGAGTTGTACCGGTCGCCCAAGTTTTTCAATCTCACCAGCTATGAGCTCGTGCTCAAAGACGTCCGCCACATGCACGAATTGCGACCGGACCTGATTATTCTCGACGAAGCCCAGCGCATCCGCAATTGGACCACGGCCACCGCCCGGACCATCAAGCAACTGAAGAGCCGCTACGCTTTCGTGCTCACCGGAACACCCCTGGAGAACAAACTGGAGGAGCTCTTTTCGGTGGTAGAGTTCGTGGACGGACGGCGCCTGGGCCCCGCCTTCCGCTTCCTGGACGAGCACCGCGTGGAAGACGAAAATGGCAAGCTGTTGGGCTACCGCGGCCTGGACCGGATTCACGACCAGTTGGCGCCGATCCTCCTGCGACGCACCCGCCAGGAGGTGCTCAAAGACCTGCCCGCGCGCACCGACCAGGTCTTCCACGTTCCCCTGACCGAACAGCAGGCCGAACCGTATTGGGAGCAGAGCGAGATTCTGAGCCGCCTGTTGCGCAAGTGGGAAAAACAAAAGTGGCTGTCGGAGATCGACCTGCGCCGCATCACCTGCTGCATCCAGAACATGCGCATGCTCTGCAACTCGACTTTTCTTTTCGACAAGCAGACCCACCACTCCCCCAAGCTGGCGGAATTCCGCGAGATCATCCGCGAACTGGCGCTCGAAGAGGAGCGCAAAGTGGTAGTGTTCAGCGAGTACGAGCGGATGACGCACCTCGCCGGCGAGGAGTTGGCCAAGCTGGGGATCGGCTTCGTGTCGCTGCACGGCGGCGTGGAGGCGCGCAAGCGCGGCGATCTCATGGAGAAATTCCGCCACGACCCGCAATGCCGCGTGTTCCTCTCCACCGACGCGGGCGGCGTGGGATTGAATCTGCAAGCCGCTTCGGCGGTGATCAATTTCGAGCCGCCCTGGAACCCGGCGCGCCTGGAACAGCGCATCGGCCGCGTGCATCGCCTGGGGCAGTCGCGCCCCGTGCAGGTGATTCACTTCCTGACCACCGGCAGCATCGAAGAGCGCGTTTGGGAGACACTGCGGCTGAAGAAGTCGCTGTTCGCCGGCGTCTTCGACTCTCCGGCGGCCGAGGTCAGTTTTGCCGCCCTAGGCCGCAAGAGTGTCCTGCAGGCCGTGAAAGAGATCTTCGCCGATCAGCCCGGCCGCCCGAAGCCTGCGATCGACCAACCGGCGCCGCAAGCCGTTCCGCTGGCCGAGAGAGCTGCGGAGGCTGCCGGCGCGGACGATGCCCAACTGGCGTCCGGCATCGCTGACGCAGCGGCGTCCACTTCCCCCGCGATCCAGGCCCAACCGGCTTCCGACATTGCTGCCGCCGCGGCGCTTACTCCCGCAGCGACTGACGCCCAGCCGGTCTCGAGCGTCGTAGCCGCAGCTCCCCATGCGGCCCAAGACCAACCGGCCTCCGGCATCGCTGATGCGCCGGCGATTACTCCCGCAGCGACCCACGCCCAACCGGCCTCCAGCGTCGCAGCCGCCACTCCCCCCACGGACCACCCCCAAACCGCCCCCGGCATCGCAGCGGCCGCGCCCTCCACTTCCTCCGCGACCCAGGCCCAGCCGGCTTCCGGCATCGCTGATGCAGCGGCGCTTGCTCCCGCAGCGACTTACCCCCAACCGGCTTCCGGCATCGCAATGGCCGCGGCATCCACTCCCGCAGCGACCCACGCCCCACCGGCCTCCAGCGTCGCAGCCGCCGCGGCCGGCCTGTTGGAGGCCGGACTGAGATTCCTGGAATCCGTGGTCGCGGAGCCCGCGGCCCCTCCGTCCGAAACGGCCTCGGACCAGCCGGTCCAGCGGGCCTTGGCGGGCCTGTTCACCCACCATCCCGGCACCAACCAACCCGTCCTGTCCATTCCTTTGCCGGAGTCGATCACTGCGGAGCGGCTTGCCGGGGCGCTGGCGGGATTATTGAAGGCCTTCGGCCGTAGCGCCGGTTAGGCGTGGATGTTCCGGCTGCGGATTCCGATGCATGCGAAGCTGTGCCGGGCTTTGGCGGGCCGCGGCCCCCGTCTGGCCGCCAACCATTTACCGGTCCCCGGCAATTCCGCGGCGACGTCCCGCCGGGCGCCTGTTTCAACGCCCATTGGGGTCCGCCCCATCAGCCACCCGTGCCAACCTCAACGCAGACCGAGATCGCGGTATGGCTTTGCTATCATGAGGGGTTCCCGCATGATCGTCACGGCCAACACCCTGCGCTTCGATTCCCTGCCCCTCGATAACGGCACTACTCTCGCGCCGGTCGAGGTGACCTACGAATCTTACGGCGAGCTGAACGCGGCCAAGTCCAACGCCATCCTGGCGCTACATGCCTTTTCGGGAGACGCCCACGCGGCCGGAATCAGCCCCGAAACCGGCCAGCCGGGGTGGTGGGACAACATGATCGGGCCGGGCAAGGCCTTCGACACCAACAAATACTTCGTCTTTTGTTCCAACGTGCTGGGCGGCTGCCGGGGAACGACCGGGCCGTCCTCCATCGATCCCGCCACCGGCTCTCCGTACGCCATGTCTTTCCCGGTAATCACCATCGGAGACATGGTGCGGCTGCAGCGCATGTTGCTCGATGCGCTGGGCATTCCGCGGCTGCTCGCCGTCACCGGCGGCTCCATGGGCGGGATGCAGGCCCTGGAGTGGGCCGTAGCCCACCCCGACCGGGTGGTCGCGGCGATTCCCATCGCCACCACCACCAGGCACAGCGCACAGCAGATCGCGTTCAACGAGGTGGGACGCCAGGCCATCATGGCCGACCCGAATTGGAATGGCGGCAGCTACTATGGCAACGAGCTGCCGGCCCGCGGCCTGGCGGTGGCGCGCATGGTGGGCCACATCACTTACATGAGCGACGATTCCATGCGCGAGAAATTCGGCCGCCGCCTGCGCGGGAAAGAGAACTTCGGCTTCGACTTCGAGGTGGATTTCGAAGTGGAAAGCTACCTGCGCTACCGCGGCAGCCAGTTCGTCGGCCGCTTCGACGCCAATTCCTACCTCTACATCACCAAGGCCATGGATTATTTCGACCTCACCAACGGCCACAGATCCCTGGCGGCAACTCTGGAGCCTGTCCGGGCGCGCTTCCTGGTAATCAGTTTCAGCTCCGACTGGCTTTACCCCAGCTACCAGTCGCAGGAGCTGGTGCGCGCGCTGCGGTCGCGCAATTGCGACGTGGCCTACGTGGAGCTGGAGTCCAACTACGGCCACGATTCCTTTCTGGTGGACGTGGCCGAGCAGTCCAGCCTGGTGCGCGGCTTCCTGGCTAGCACCTTCGAGAAACTCTCATGAGCGCCCAGGCCGTCAAGAAGCAGGCATTCGTCCGCGAGTTGCTGGGCCGCAGCGACTACGCCATCATCGGCGAGATCGTGGAACCGCAGACCAAGGTGCTCGACCTGGGCTGCGGCGAGGGCGAATTGCTGGAATGGCTGGCGCAGACCAAAGGCGTGGACGCGCGGGGCGTGGAGATTTCGGGCGCCAAAGTGCAGCGCGCTATCGCCCGCGGGGTCTCGGTCTTTCAGAGCGATATCGACGCCGGGCTGGCCGATTATCCGGACTACGCTTTCGACTACGTGATTCTCAGCCAGACCCTGCAGGAGACGCGTCATCCCCGCCAGGTGCTCGGCGAGATGCTGCGCGTGGGGCGCCGGGGCATTGTGGCCTTCCCCAACTTCGGCCACTGGAGGGTGCGGTACTCCATGCTGACCAGCGGCTGCGCGCCCCGCACCAGCCTGTTTCCCTACGAGTGGTACGACTCGCCGAACATCCACTTCCTGACGGTCCACGATTTCGAAAACCTGGTGGCGGTGGATAGGTATAAGATCGAGCGGCGTTACTTCCTGGCCGGCCGCCGCAAGGTGCATACGCTGCCCAATCTGATGGCGGAAGTAGCGGTGTATCTGGTGTCGCGGGAGTAGGATGAATAGTATTCGACGGGCTGCAGCCCGGAAAATGCGAAAATGAAAAGGGGCCAGCTATGACCGACGCCAGACAATTGATTTCTTACGAACTGCTGCAACAGATCGAAGAAGCCGCGCGCGTCCAACACCGGAAGCCCTCGGATGTGCTTGAGGACGCCGTGAAGCAGTACTTCGAAGAGCAATCGTGGCAGGCGCTCGTGGGGAGGGCCGACGAGCGGAACCGGGCGAAGGGACTCACGGAAGACGATGTCCCACGAGTCGTCTCAGAGCTTCGTCTGGAAAACCGAGAGCGCGGCCGGTAAGTGCTCCGCGTAACGGCTGATACCAATGTAATCGTCTCCGGGCTGAACTTCCGGCGCGGAAAGCCTTTCCACTTCCTTCAACTCGCGCACCGGTAAGATCAGCCTCACCATTTCGGAGCCCATTCTGGCCGAGGTCGAGGACGTACTCGCCCGAAAATTCGCCTGGCCGCCTAAGGATATCGTGGAGTCACGGCGACGCCTCCAGCGGATGGCAAGGACCGTGACGCCCGCAGTGCAGTTAGACATCATAAAAGAGGATCCCCCCGACAATCGGATTCTCGAATGTGCCGTCAGCGCGGGAGCGGACTATATCGTCAGCGGCGATAACGACCTGCTGCGGCTCGGGCGGTATGACAGCATCCGCATCCTGAACGTGGCGGATTTTCTGGACCTTGCGCAGGGCGAAGTTCCCGAATCCTAGCCTACAGAGGCCGTAGCCCCGGACTTACCCCGCCTTTTTTCGCCGGGGTCTCTGCTCGCGTGTTTCGTGGAGCGCCCGCCCCAGCAAGGTCTTGATGACCGCCTGGCGGCTGATATTGAGTTGTGCCGCGCGCGCGTCCAGGTCTCGCAGCATCCCTTGCGTCAGATCGATGTTGACGCGGCGTACGGGCCTGACCACTGTGAACCTGTTGGTGAAATAGGAGGAAATGTCTTCGCCGCGATCTGCCCTATCCGCAATCTCGTCGGCCGTGGGTGTTCCTCTAGGTGTTTTCGGCATCGCTTTGCTCTTCCTCCTCGGTCGCTTTCCAGGCGGTGACAAGGTGGTGGCATTCGCCTTCGGAGTCATGCCTGAGCTCGAACATCACGGAACAGAGGCGGCCCGCGACACCACCCTATCGCACGAAACTGTTCCGGATCGTCGTTCTTCTGGTCCACCAGATAGACTTGGTCGAAAATCTCTTGGGCCTCCTTCAGGCTGACCCCGTGCTTGCGCTTGACGTCGCGGCTCTTCGCTCTGTCGAATTCGAACCGCGGCGCCATATATAACTGTTATCTCATCTCACTGGCCGCCAACAGCCCAGCCAGACGAGTTCCGTCGCGCCGCACCCAACCGCGCCCCCGCAAGTCATATCCTGCAGCATGGCGCCTTCACCCATATAGTACTTCCAGAAGTACGTCTAGGTCGGAACCCGCACCTCCGCGCGTCATATCCTGAAGCTATGGCCGCCTTCACCCAGGATGTTCGCTACGCCTTCCGTGGCTTTGCCAGAAGCCCCGGCTTCGCCGCAGTAGCTATCTTCACCCTCGCCGTGGGGATCGGCGCCAATACCGCCATCTTCTCCGTGGCCAACGCCCTGCTCTTGCGGCCGCTGGCCTACGCCCAACCGGACCGGCTGGTGCTGATTGCCGGGGAACGAAAGGTCGACAAGCTGACCGGCATACCCCTCTCCTGGGTCCGCTTTAAGCAGGTCAACGACGACCAGCGCTCCTTCTCGGGAGTGGCCGCGTTCACCAGCGAGACCTTCAACCTCACCGGGCGGGGCGAGCCGGAACAACTCTCCTCGGCGCGCGTGTCGTGGAATTTCTTTGACGTACTGGGTGTCCGCCCGGAGCTGGGCCGGACCTTCCGGCGGGAGGAAGACAAAGCCGGCGGCGACAACGTGGTCCTGATCTCTAGTGCGCTTTGGGCACGCCGCTTTGCGGCCGATCCGCATATCGCCGGCCGGGCAATCACCCTGGATTTCAAAGACTATACGGTGATCGGCGTTCTCCCGCGCGGCTTTCGGTTCGGTCTGCTGGGGCCGAACATCGACGTCTACACGCCACGTGTTTTCGAATTGAACCTGGCGACACCGGCGCTGGTGGATGGCGGCGCCGGGTTCCTGAACTTCGTGGCGCGGCTTCGTCCGGGCGTTGGTATTGGCCGCGCGCAGGCTGAGATGGACACGCTGGAGGCACAGTATCGCCGCGCCAATCCCCAATTCCCGGACGCCGACCCCGCCATGACCGTGCGCGTGGGCAATCTGCAGGACCAAATGGTGGCCGGTGTGCGAACGGCGGTTCTGATCCTGTTCGGCGCGGTGGGCCTGGTCCTGGTAATCGCTTGCGCTAACGTTTCCAGCCTGCTGCTCTCGCGCGCGCTGGGCCGCCAGCGGGAGATGGCCTTGCGCACGGCCCTGGGGGCCACACGCGCCGGGCTCGTGCGGCAACTCCTGACCGAAAGCGTGATCCTGGCGCTCGGGGGCGGAGTTCTGGGCGCCGCTCTGAGCGCCTGGGGAACCCGCGTGCTGGCCGCCATGGCGCAGGACAGCCTGCCGCTGGCTTCCGAAATCCGCGCGGACAGCGTGGTGCTGGCATTCACCGCGGGCATCTCCGTGCTAGCCGGGATTCTCTTCGGCATGGCGCCGGCGCTCGAGGTCTCGCGGCCCGATGTAAATTCCGTGCTGCGGGCGGAAGGGCGCGGCGCCACGGCGGGACGGCGGAACAGCCTGTTCCGCAGCCTGCTGGTGGTTTCGCAAGTGGCTCTGTCGATGATTCTGCTGGTCGGCGCCGGGTTGCTGCTGCGCAACTTCGCGCAACTGCGCCGCGCCAGTCCGGGATTCGACGCCGGCCACCTGCTCACCATGAACGTCACGCTCCCGCCCGTACGGTACTCCACCGCGCCGCAAATGATCGCGTTCTTCCGCGAGTTGGTGCGCCAGGTGGAAAGCGTGCCGGGAGTGCGGTCGGCGGCCGTGTCGTCGGCGCTGCCGGCGAATCCGATACGGTTCTCGCCGGCCCTGCCCGAGGGCCAGCCGGTGGTGCCGCTGCCGCAAAGGCCCATGTTCAACGTGCAAACGCTCAGCCCCGGATACGTGGAAACCATGCGGCTGCCCCTGCTGGCCGGCCGCGAGTTCACCGTGCATGACGACGCGCCGCCCACCGTGTTGATGGTCAACCAGGCAGCCGTGCGGCGCTTCTGGCCCAAGGAGAACCCCATCGGCAGGCACATCCTCGTGGGCCGCCAACCTGCGCCGAGCGAAGTGGTCGGAGTGGTGGGCGATGTGCACAACACCAATCTGGCGGCGGACGTACAGCCGGAGCTCTATCTGCCGTTCGCGCGGCTCCCGTGGCCTTCCATGAACCTGCTGGTGCGCACCACGGGCGATCCGCACACCTTTGTGGCCGCCGTGCGCGCCCGCGTGCTGGCGGTGGACAAGGATCAGCCGGTGACGCAGGTTCTGAGCATGGAGGAAGTGCTGGCCAACGGCGCGACCCAGCCGCGTTTTCTCACGGCTCTGCTGGGTGCGTTATCGGCCATCGCGCTGGTGCTGGCGATAGTGGGGATCTACGGCGTGATTGCCTACTCCGTCACCGAGCGTACCCGCGAAATGGGCATTCGCATGGCCCTGGGCGCCGCGCAGTGGGATATTCTGCGCCTGGTGCTGCGGCAGGGGCTCGGGCTGGCGCTGAGCGGGATCGGCATTGGCCTGGCGGCGTCGCTCGCTCTCACGCGGTTGATGACCACGCTTCTCTATCATGTGAGCACTACCGATCCGGCGGTGTTCGTGGGTGGCGCGGCGCTCTTCGCGGCGGTGGCCATGCTGGCGAGCTACCTGCCGGCGCGCAGAGCCATGCACGTGGATCCGGTTGTGGCGTTGCGCGGCGAGTAAGTCACGCCGCTTCGCGATCTACTCGAACCGGTATGCCGTGTAAGTGCGCGGCAATTGCAGCACCTCGAAAACGGTCGTGTTGCCGTCTACATAGCCGTGCAACTCTACATCTGTTTGCAGGTTGACCAGTTTGGCGGATGCCTTCTTGACGACAATCTTATAACGCACCGGGCCGGGCTGGTAAGATCGGGTGACGAACGTGTTGTTGTCGTACGTAAACAGGCAGATCTTGCTGGGGCTGTCCAGATAGACCGGTATCTCCTGCATCAGGTCCCGGCGGATCTGGGAAAGCACTTCCGGCGGAAACTGATAGAGATCGCTCTGGTTCTCCGGTATGGTCAGGACGAACAGCTTACCCTTGTCCAGACCTCTGACCTGCAGCAGAACCGGGTAGCGGCTGTCGTCTTTATAGATCGCCTGGATGATCTCTTCGCTGTCCACCAGCCCGTAAGCAAGCTGCGGCAGCACGATGTCGCTCTGGGAGTAGTAATAGTTGGCCGGTTCCTCATCCATGATCCGCCGGAAGGTAAACCTGTTGGCGACTACGTTCCGGCCGGTGTACTCCACCTCCACCACCTTCTCGATGCCTTTGCCCTGCAGCGCCTTGAGCAGCCCGGTGGTGAGCACAACGGTCTTGTTGGCGTTCAGATGCTTCCAGATTCTGTCCACGATCTGCGGGTCGAACTTGGCCTGTTCGGTGAGCAGGATGGTATCGCGGTCCTCCGGAAACTCCGGGTAGAGATCCATCGGGATGCCGATCATCCCGAGGTATTGGTGAATGTACATTTCGCCGGATGAGTGGTAGGGCTTGTAGCTGGCCACCCCATACGGATTTCCCAGCTTGCCCAGGAATGAATCCATCTTCTCGTAGGCATCGCCGGCCACGGCCGCAACCAGGCCCGTAACTTTCGCAGATCCGTCGGCCTTCTTAATGGATTCCACCAATTGTCCCCAGGGCCAGATAGTGATCTCTTTCGGTTTGGCAAATAGCGTGTCTTCGAGTTGCTCGGCAAAGCGGTTGAGCGTCTGGCGCTGTTCGGGGTCCACCCAGCCGCCGCCGAACTTACCCGGCTTGATGTGCTCGAAATAGCGCATCAGTCCGTAGCTCTGGTACGGCTGCAGGTGCTGCACGGTGTTCTCGGCGTCCCTGGTCTCCGTGCCGGCGTAGAGCATGTCGAAGACCTTCGGCTGCGCCTCCAGGTTATAGCCGGAAAACTGGTATTGCTCGTACCAGTTAGGCGGTTTGAAGATGAGATTGATCCTGGGGTTGACGCTCTTGGCGTTCTTCACTACCAGGTTCTCGCCAACCTCCTTCATCACGTCCAGGCGGAATTGAGTCCAACTCCTGTCTCCCTTGGCGCGCTGGCACAGGTCGCAGCGGCAGTTGTAAATGAACATGTCGTCGAAGATAAGCTCGTCGAACACGCCGGCGGTGAAGGCAACCACTTTCCGGAAGTGCTCGCGGTCTGTCGGATTAGACCAGCAGAAAGACCGCAGCCCGTCGCCCACAGGTCCTCCCGGAATTGCCATGATGCCGCCGGACGTGCGGATGCCCTTGCTCTCGAAGAACTGCTTGACCTTGCGGAGGTCGGCCTCGCCGATCTCCTGGTTCCAGCGGTAGGTCTCCAGCCAGACCTTGCTGAATCCGATGGACCCATGCACCACGTCGAAGCTCTCCTGCATGAATTTCGGATCGGCCGCCAGGCGCCGCATGTCCTCAATGGGGACGTAGATTGCGCTATTGAAATTCCGGTAGCGTTCAGCCCCTTGGGCATGGGCGGCGGGGAAGCCACAGGCTAGCGCCACCCACACGGCGGCAGATGCCACTGCCGCGGCAAACGGCTTGACGATTCTCATATTCTCCTCTCTCCTGTCCGGTTACGCCAACCGATCGGCGGCGCGGTTCCCGATGCGCAGAACCTTGCCGGAATGCCATCTTACCTCCACGACGGTGACAGTCGCATCGACGGTCCCCGGCGATGCCCCGGCGACCGCTCCCTAACGGTCGCGGCTCTGTAAGCTTCTGCAAACGCGCGATATTCGAACCTGAGCCGCGAAGTGCATCGCCACGCACCGCGTTGAGTCATCGCGGTTTCCACGCCGCGCGTGCTCTTCCCCGTTTCGCAGCCGGCTACACACCCCAGGGTGTATCGCCGGGATCTTCGTCGCGCTCCACCACCACATACCGGGGCGTGCCGCGCGACTGTTCGTAGATGCGCCCGATGTATTCGCCGAGAATGCCTGCCGACACCAATTGCACCGCGCCCAGAAACGCCACCAACACAATCACCGAGGTCCAGCCGGGCAGTGTCTTGCCTTCCGCCAGGGCTACAAGCGCGAACACGCCGTAAATCAGGCAGAAGACCGCCGTGGCCAGACCCAGGTAGAAGGAGGCCCGCAGCGGCTTGGAAGAGAGTCCCGTAAGTGCGTGCAGCGACAAACGCAGCATTCGCCGGTGGCTGTAGCTGCTGCGCCCGTCGCAGCGCGGACGAGGGGTGTACTCGATCCGCGTGGAGTCGAAGCCCAGCCAGGGAACCAGGCCGCGCAGAAACGGCTGACGATCGCGAAACCGCAGCAAGGCCTGGATCACTTCCCGGTCCACCAACCGATAGTCGGCCGCGCCGGGCGTGACCGGCGTCTCGCTGGCGATGTTGATCAGGCGATAGAAGAGCCTGGCGGTGAGGTCCTTGTACCAGCCCGCGCCTTCGCTGCCCACGCGCACCATCTGCACGACCTTGGCGCCGCGCCGCCACGCTGCCAGCATTTGCGGCAACAGTTCCGGCGGGTGCTGGAGGTCGCAATCGAGCGTGATCGCACACGCGCCGCGGGCCGATTCCAGTCCCGCCGCGAGCGCCGCCTGATGGCCGAAGTTGCGTCCGAAGCGGATCAGCCGGACCGCGGGATCGGCGGCGCGCAGCTCGCGGATCCGCGCGGCGGTGCCGTCGGAGGATCCGTC
>Ga0265316_10005900_pt1 | contig 11803 bp, 8 predicted proteins | sample 4522metaG_FD_202092 | JGI IMG/M metagenome (GOLD analysis project Ga0265316, IMG submission 202092) | Rhizosphere microbial communities from Carex aquatilis grown in University of Washington, Seatle, WA, United States - 4-5-22 metaG | ecosystem: Host-associated > Plants > Roots > Rhizosphere >...
ACGCTCGAAGACGTCTTCGTCACTCTCACCGGAAGAAATTTGCGCGATGAGTGAAAGCAAAATAGTTCCCGCGGATCAAACGCGCGACGCCGCGAAGAAATCCCTTTCGAGCAAATCGTGGGCGGACCATCCACTGGTGCAACTGACGCTGGTGCGGTACCGCGAATTTGTGCGCGAGCCCGAGGCGCTATTCTGGGTATTTGCTTTTCCGATTTTGCTGGCGGTGGGTTTGGGAATCGCGTTCCGCAATCGGCCTCCCGAGGTGCTGAAAATCGCGGCGGTTTCACCGGAATTGGCGAGGTCTCTGCGTCAGGAACCGCTCCTCGATGTGCAAGAGTTCGACTGGAACGCCGCGAAAGAAGCGCTGAGGACCGGCAAAGTGGCGCTGCTCGCCGTTCCTGGTCCCGGCGGCGCGGTCGAATACGATTATGACGCGACCAACCCGGATGGACGCGCGGCGCGCCTGCTTGCCGATCGCGCCGTCCAGCGCGCCGCCGGGCGCGTCGATCCCGTGATGACAAGCGACCGCCTTACGCGCGAGAACGGCTCGCGGTACATCGACTTCCTGATTCCGGGGCTGCTCGGAATGAATTTGATGGGTAGCGGAATCTGGTCCATGGGATTCGCAATCGTGGATGCGCGGCGAAAAAAGCTTCTGAAGCGATTGGTCGCCAGCCCGATGCCGCGCCCGTATTATCTGCTCTCGTTCTTATTCTCGCGAATTTCCATGCTGGTGATCGAAGTGGGAGTGCTGCTGGGATTTGGCGCGCTGATTTTCAAGGTTCCGATCCGAGGATCATTTCTGGATCTGGCGGCGATCTGTGTCCTTGGCGCGCTGTCATTTACCGCGATTGGTTTGCTGCTTGCCTCGCGCGTAAAAACCATCGAAGCGGCTTCGGGGCTGATGAACGTGGTGATGATGCCGATGTGGATCGCTTCCGGAGTTTTTTTCTCGTCGCAGAAGTTCCCCAACGCGGTACAGCCGCTCATCAAGATACTTCCGCTGACGGCGGTGATCGATGCGCTGCGGGCCAACATGCTGCAGGGCGCGAATCTAGGTCAACTCGCGCCGCAGATTGCGATCATGTCGTTTTATTTGATCGTAGGTTTTGGCCTGGCGCTGAAACTTTTCCGCTGGCGCTGAACGGCCTACGCCTGGCGATGGCGCCGGTGATCGAGCCGGTAGAGATCGATCTTGCGGCTGAGTGTATTGCGGTGAATGCCGAGCAGGCGCGCGGCGCGCGACTGGTTGCCGCGCGAGCGGTCCAGCACCCGCTTGATGAATTTCTTTTCGAATTCGTTGACGGCTTCGTCGAAATGAATGCCGCGCTCCACCATTTGTCCCACGAGAGTTTCCAGTTGATCTTTCACCGTCGCACGCTCCACGGAAGAATTGTTGGCTGCCGGACGGTCCGCCCGGCGCGATCTAGACGAGTTCGTGGCCCGTTAACTGCCGATACGCTTCCCGGTACTTGTCTCGTGTTGCTGCGACCACGTCCAGGGGAAGTTCCGGGCCGGGCGGCTGCTTGTTCCACTCGATGCGTTCCAGGTAGTCGCGAACAAATTGCTTGTCATACGATGGCTGCGCGCGTCCGGGCTGGTAGCCGTCCGCTGGCCAAAATCGTGAGGAATCGGGCGTCAAAGCTTCGTCGATCCAGATCAGTTGATCGCCGATGAGGCCAAATTCAAATTTCGTGTCCGCCAGAATAATTCCTCGCGGCTCGGCGTACGCGACCGCCCGCTTGTAAATTTCCAGGCTTACTGCGCGAACCTTCTCGGCAAGTTCCTTGCCGATTCGGCTGGCTGCTTCCTCGAACGAGATGTTTTCATCGTGTCCCGTCGTTGCCTTGGTGGACGGCGTGAAGATCGGTTCAGGCAGCCGGTCGGATTCGCGCAAACCCGCAGGCAGCGCAATTCCGCAGACTTTTCCGGAGGCTCGATAGTCCTTCCATCCTGATCCCACCAGATAGCCGCGCACAACACATTCAATCGGCAAGGGTTGCGTCGTCCGGCAAAGCATGGCGCGGCCTTCGAGCTGGTCCCGGTACGGCGCGAGTTCTGCCGGAAAATCCGTCGCGGTGATCACATGATTCGGAATCACGTCGCGCAGCAGATGGAACCAGAACAGGGAAAGCTGCGTCAACACGCGGCCCTTGTCCTGGATCGGCGTGGGCAGCACCACGTCGAACGCGGAGAGGCGGTCCGTGGCGACAAGCAATAAATTGCCGCCGACTTCGTACAGATCGCGGACTTTTCCGCGATTCAGAAAGTGAATACCCGGTAGATTTGTTTCCCAAACCATTGCGTTAAATTTTGGAGATGCCACAGGCGACCCGTCCCTTCAGAGAGGCGGGTATTCTAGCGCACGCGCCAGCGATGTCAACGGAGAAGAAAAACGAAAAGTGGAAAACTCTGGAAAGGACGCCGCAGAGGCACAGAGAAAAGAAAAATTTCCTTCTTGCTTTTCTCCGTGTCTCTGTGCCTCTGTGGCGGAAAAATTACGCGGCGTTCGTAGCAGCCTTCGCGGCCGGCTCATCCCAACGAACGGACACGAGTTTCGAGACGCCCGGCTCCTGCATGGTGACGCCGTACAGGACCGACGCCATTTCCATCGTGCGTCGATTATGGGTGACAACGATGAACTGCGTGCCGGCGCTCATCTCCGAGACGAGCTTGGTGAAGCGCCCAACGTTGGCTTCGTCAAGCGGCGCATCGACTTCGTCGAGGATGCAGAAGGGGCTCGGCTGATAGCGGAAGATCGCGATCAGCAGGGCCAGCGCCGTCATCGCTTTTTCGCCGCCCGACAGCAGCAGCACGTTCTGCAGGCGCTTGCCCGGAGGTTGCGCCACCACATCGATACCCGGTTCGCCCGAACTGTCCGGTTCGGAGAGCCGCATCTCGCCGGTTCCTCCTCCGAAGAGCGTGTGGAAGGCGACCGCGAAATTCGAGTTGATGACGCCGAAGGCTTCCTCGAATTTCTGTTTGCAGACCAGATCAAGTTCGGCGATGGCCTGCTGCGTATCGGTGATCGATTGGAGTAAATCGGTGCGCTCGCGGCCGAGGAACTCGAAGCGTTGTTCACAGTCGTTGTATTCTTCGAGCGCCATCATGTTGATCGGGCCCATGGACTCGATTCGCGATTTCAGCTCGTGATATTGCTCGTCCGAAGCGCGAAGTTCTTCGCCGGAGAGCAGGGCCGGAAATTCGGCGATCAGGTCTTCGGGCTGCGCGTTCAATTCCTCGACGCAGGATTGCCGCAGGTGTTCGCGTTCGGAATCGTTGCGGGCCCGCGTGATCTCGTGCTTGCTGCGTCCCTCTCGGAAATCGCCGAGTTTTTGGCGCGCCATGCGCAGTGAATCGTCCACCTGAGTTGCGCGAATGCGGGTCTCGTTGAACTCGCGCTCCATTTCGGCGCCGAGAGCTTCGAGTCGCAGCTTTTCGGTCCGAAGGGATTCCACCTGGCGCTGGTGCTCGATAATTTGTTCCCCGAGTTGCGCCTGTTCCTCCAGCAGGGAATCGTGCTGCAGAATCAAGGCCGCGCGCCGCGCGACCAAATCCTGAAGCTCGTGAGCCATCCGGGCGGCAATTGTTTCCGCGCTCGATAGGCGTTCGGCAAGCGTGGCCATTTCGGCGCGCCGCGCCGCCAGGTCTTCCTGTTTCGCCTGAGCGGTTTGACGCAGCGCGTTTTGTTGTTCGACGGCCTGAAGTATTTCCTGCTCTGCGGCGATGCGCGCATTTGAAACTTCGCCACGACGCTGCTGGGCGTCTTCCGCGCGCTTCTGCGCTGTGGTTGCGTCGTTGCGTAGGCGGGCAAGCTCGGTCTGGCAGGAGCTAAGTTCCATGCCAAGGCGGACCATGTCGCCGCGGGCCTGGTCGCGTTGCAGCGTTGCCGCCACCGCCAGTTTTTCCGATTCCACATGTTGGGCCGTGGCTTGTTCGAGAGCTTTTTCACTGGAGCGAAGTTCCTCTTCGACGTGATGCAGCGCCGCCTGAACTTCGGACGCCTCGCGTTCCAGTTGCAAAACCTCCGCATCGAGCGTGCGCAACTCGCGCTTCATGCCGAGCGGCCCCGCTTCGGAGGGCCGTCCGCCGCTGACCACGCGGCCCTGATACGTTGTGCCGTCGAGCGTCACGAAGGAATATGCGGGATTTTCGCGGGCCAGGCGTTCGGCGGTTGAGGCCTGCTCCACCAGGAAAGACGATTGCAGCCGCGGCAAAAACTGTTTTGCAGCCGGGCCGAGCGGGTCGCGGAATTCCACGAGCTTGTCGAGACGCGAAACAGTTTCCCGCTCGATCTCAAAAGGCGTAACCGGTTCATTCGGCTTCAGATTCAGTTTATTGATCGAATCCACAAAGAACGTGGCGCGCCCTCCCACTTCGTCGCGGAGCATGGCGACACCGGCGCGGGCCACGTCGAACGTTTCCACGACGACGTATTCGAGTTCATCGCGTAAAAATTGTTCGATGGCGCTCTCATATTTCTGTTCGACTTCGGCGTAATCGGCAAGCACCCCGACGGCGCGGAAGGCATCCGATTCCGCTCCGCCGTTTTCCGCTCCCGCCTGGCTGGACGCGAACAATTTTTGCACCGCGTCCGCCGTGTAAGAACGATCGTTTAGAATCTGCTCGACCGAAGCGCGCCGCGCGCGGCCTCCGGCGAGGGCATCGCGCGCTGATTCGGCGCGCGCCGTGGTTTCATGCTGTTCGCGGCGAAGCTGGGAAATGCGGACCTGGGCGTTCTGCACAAGTTCCGCGAGATTGCGCGAGCGTTCCAGCACGGATTGCCAGTGCAGGTCGGCGGCTTGGGCGCGTTCGCGATGGTGCAGCGATTCTTCGAGCAGTTGCTGCTCCCGCTGCTCAAATTTCGTCACGCCCTGGATGTGATGAGCTAGAGCCTGTTCGGCCTGCGCCTGATCGCCATGCAGTCGCGTCAGTTCATCGCCGAGTTCCGAGGCGGTGCGCCGCAGAGAAGCGATGCGCGCTTCGGTGGTATTGTGAGCGCCGGAAATTTCCGCGGAGGCTGCCGCCAGCGTCGCCAGAACGGATTCGACGCGCGAAACCTGCCCGCGAATTTCAGCGACCGATTCGCCATGCGCCGTGGTGCGCGCTTCCACCTGCGCCGCCTGTGCCGAGGTCTGCTCGATCTCCTGGCTCAGTTGTTGAGTGCGTCCCGTTAATTCCGACGTCCGTTGCCGGTTGAACAGAATCCGATTTTCACTGCGGTCCAGTTCCAGCGCGGTCTGTCCGAGAACGTTCGTGTGCTGCCGGAGTTCGGCTTCGAGGTCGTAGGTGCGCGAGCCGAGGCGCTCCTGCTCGGTCTCCCACTGATGGACGGAATTTGCTTCGTGCGATTCGTGCTGCGCGATTTCGCCGAGCAAGCCCGCCAGGCGCTCCGCCTCAGTGTCGAGTTCCTTCGCCTTGCTGGCCAGCACCTGGCGCAGCAAGCCGCGCATCTGCTCGCGAATTTCCGCGTACCGGCGCGCCTTTGAAGCCTGCCGCTTCAGCGAGCCGAGTTGCTTTTCGACTTCGACATAGATGTCGTTAATGCGCGAGAGATTGACCTTTGAGGATTCGAGCTTCGCTTCGGAAAGCCGCCGCTTGGTTTTGAACTTTGTGATTCCGGCAGCCTCTTCGATAATCGCGCGGCGATCGGTCGGTTTCGAGCTGAGAATCTGGCCGATGCGGCCCTGCTCGATGATGGCGTAGGAATCCGGCCCCAGCCCGATGCCCATGAATAGATCCTGAATATCGCGCAACCGAGCCACGCGTCCATTGATCAGGTACTCGCTCTGCCCGGAGCGATACAGGCGGCGGCCCACAACAACCTCGCCGGGTTTCAGATTCATTCCGTGCTTTTCCGCGCCGCGTTTTTTCTTTAGCAGTGCGGGGGCGTGAGTGCCTTCAATCTCCGAATCCGCCTCTTGAGCGGTCTCTCCGTCAGTCAGTTCCGAAACCTCTCCGGTTTTCTCTGAATCTTCTGTGCCTTCTTTGCCCTCTGTGTTAAAGCCCTTCGCAGTCCCGCCGTAAACGCTATCGGGAACGCCTACTGGCCCGGGAGCAGACGCCTCCCCATGCCCAGTCCCAAGCACAAACTCAGCCGCCTCAGCCAGTTCCGGGTCGATTAAAGTCAGCGTGACCTCGGACAGCCCCATCGGGGGCCGCTTGGCCGTGCCGTTAAAGATGCAGTCGGACATCCGCTCGGCGCGGAGCGACTTGTGGCTCTGCTCGCCCAGAACCCACGAGATGGCGTCCACGATGTTGGACTTGCCGCAACCGTTGGGCCCGATGATGCAGGTCAGCCCGGTCCCGCTGAATGTGATGGTCGTCTTTTCGCAAAAAGACTTGAAGCCAACCAGCTCAACTTTGCGTAGTTTTAACAAGATTTCCCCTTTATGGTCTCCGCCGGACGTACGCTGGGTCGTTGCGCAAAACTACACTTCGACAGAGACGAGTACCGCTTCCTCGGGAGGATTGAAATTGCGACAAAATCGCTGAAGGGTCGTTTAGCAGTGGCCCAGCCGCCTGGCGCTACGATGGCGGTTACGGGAAAACAAATTATCACGCTGCGCGGATGAAGTAAAGATGCAACGACCGAGAAGCCAACATATTGGCCCATTCCGCGATTCATTCCACACCTGAAAAGGGATTCTCAATCCGAATGCCCGCAATCCGCTGTCCGGCGTTCAGATCTTCCGAGAGAATCCGCGTCGCTCCGCTCCTGGCGGCGGACGAAACAATGAGGGCATCCCGGAATTCGATGCGCGACTCGTCCTCGATTTGAAACGCCGCCGAAATCTCAGCAGCAGTCGTCTCCGCGCACCAGATCGAATAGCTGTTCACAATCAACCGCGCTGAATCCTTGGATAGGGGAGAGGGTATCTTGCGTGTAACATTCACATAGAACTCCTGAAGAACCTGCACACTCAGAACGCCCGCCCGCTCGCTCCAAAGCTCTCGAAGCGCGGCCTTTGCAATTTCGTGCTTTCCCTTTGCATCCACGTCGTGCGCGTAGATCAAGACATTTGTATCGACAAATGTCTTTCCAGTGGACCTATCGCTCATGTAGTTCATCCCGGTTGACTTGGTTGCTGCCGCCCAAATGGAATCCGTGTTCGAGCAGAGACATCGCCTGCCGCTCGGCCCGCTCGTAAGCTTCTTCCTCGCCGATCAAAATCTCGATTTGACGCGCAAGAAGACCGCTGATGGATGTGGAACGGCGCGCCGCAACGATCTTGGCCTTGCGGATGGTCTGCCGGTCGAGACTAATGGTCAGGTTTTGTTTGCGATTGTCATCTATGGGTTTCATAAGCTCGATAAGGACAAATCACGTATAATACGTGTAGCACGTATAATACGTGTAGTCAATTACTTCTTTTGTGGTGCGGGCTTCAGCCGGTGCGGTTTTGAATTCTGCCACCCCCAATGAAAGTCAAACTCCACAGGCTGAAACCCGTGGCACTAAACCCTCGCGGGATAAATCTGGAGAGTGGATTCCCAGAGGGAGGAATCCTCCGGGACCTCTTTCTGCAAATCGTCAAATGCCTCACCAACTCCAATTTCAATCATTGCCAACGGCAAGGCTACCAATGGTAGAATTGCGCATCGTATTTGAATCGGCTGACCGAACTTTGACTCAGCTGCAAACGCATTTGGGGAGACAGAGCCATGGCATTTAATTTAAATGTGAATGGGCAAGCCAAAACGGTGGACGTTCCGGCGGACATGCCTCTGCTGTGGGTGCTTCGCGACGTGCTCAACTTGAAGGGCACGAAATTCGGCTGCGGAGCGGGGCTGTGCGGCGCCTGCACCGTGCATCTCAACGGGCGAGCGGTGCGCTCCTGCCAGACGCCGGTTTCCGTCGCGGCGCGGGGACAGATCGTGACGCTCGAAGGTCTCTCCGCGAACGGGACGCATGCGGTGCAGGTTGCGTGGCAGGAACTCGACGTGCCGCAATGCGGCTACTGCCAGGCCGGGCAGATGATGTCGGCGTCGGCTTTGCTTGCGAAAACTCCGAACCCGACCGATCAGGAAATCGATGACGCGATGTTCGGCAACATCTGCCGCTGCGGAACTTACCTTCGTATCCGCCCCGCGATTCACCGGGCCGCCGTGATTGCACAGAACGGATTGGCTCAGCCCAATCAGACCGCCGAAAATCTGGTGGGAAAAATATAAGGCGGGCCCATGGGATCCAAAGTTATCGAACCTGAGCTCCACGAAATAAAATCAGACAATCCAACGATGATGGGGCGGCGATCTTTTCTGCGCGCCAGCGCACTGATTGGCGGCGGATTCATGCTGTCGTATTACATCGATCCGTTTACAAACGCACTGGGGCAATCGATGCAGCCGTCCGCTCCTGCGTTCATTGCGACGGCATTCATTCGCGTTGCCGCGGATGGAACTGTCACGATCATGGCGAAAAATCCTGAAGTCGGGCAGGGAATCAAGCTGGCATTGCCCATGATCATCGCCGAGGAATTCGACGTTGACTGGAAAAATGTAAAGGTCGAGCAAGCCGATCTCGACGAAACGAAGTACGGTCCGCAGCGCGCCGGCGGCAGCACGTCCACGCCGACCAATTGGGATCCGCTGCGCCGCGTGGGCGCGGCTGCGCGGCAGATGTTTATTGCCGCTGCGGCGAAGGAATTCAACGTTCCCGAATCCGAATTGACTACATCGTCGGGCCACGTGATTCACGGCTCCGGTCTTCACACGTTCAGCTATGGCGAACTCGCCGCGCAGGCCGCGATGGTGACGCCTCCCGATCTCACAAAAGTGAAATTGAAAGACCCGAAGGATTACAAAATCATCGGGCAGTCTTTGCACGGCATCGACAATTTTTCGATTGTCACGGGGAAGCCGATCTATAGCATCGACTTCGTTCTTCCGGGCATGCTCTTTGCCGTGTTCGAGAAGTGCCCGGTGTACGCGGGCAAAGTCGTCAGCGCAAATCTCGATGTGGTGAAGGCCATGCCCGGCGTGCGCCACGCGTTCGTTGTGGACGGCGGAACGGATTTGACGGGATTGATGCCTGGAGTAGTGATCGTCGCCGACAGTTGGTGGCAGGCGCGGACGGCGCGGCAGAAATTGGTGGTCAAGTGGGATGAAGGCGCGACGGCGATGCAAAGCAGCGTTGGCTTTGCGCGCCGCGCCGAAGAAATTTCAAAGCAGGCTCCCGCATTTGACATGCGCGTGGACGGCAACGCCGACGCCAAGTTGCAAGGGGCCGCGAAAATTATCGAGGCGGCATATTCGTATCCATTCCTTTCGCACGCGCCGCTTGAGCCGCAGAACTGCGCCGCACATTACAAAGATGGAAAACTCGAAATCTGGGCGCCAAGCCAGACCCCGGAAACGGGTCACCAGCAAGTCGCCAGCGTCCTGGGAATTCCGGCCGGCGACATCACCATTCATCTGATGCGCGTCGGGGGCGGATTCGGACGGCGTCTCACGAACGATTACATGGTGGAAGCTGCGTGGATTGCGAAAGTCGTCGCGGGCGTCCCTGTGAAGCTGTTGTGGACGCGCGAAGACGATATGGCGCACGATTTTTACCGGCCCGCCGGATTTCACTTCCTGAAGGCGGGACTCGATTCATCCGGCAGGATTGTCGGCTGGAAGAATCATTTTGTCAGCTTCGGCGTGGGCAAGGATTTTGCCAACGCCGCTACGATGCCATCGGTTGAATTTCCCGGGACATTCCTGGCCGATTATTCCTTGCAGGCGACGTTGATGCCGCTCGGAGTTCCCACGGGAGCAATGCGCGCGCCGCGCAGCAACGCCCTGGGTTTCGTCTTCCAGTCGTATCTCGATGAGTTGGCTCATGCGGCGGGCAAGGACCCGGTGCAGTTCCGGCTGGAATTGCTGGCCGCTCCGCGCGTGTCGAATTCCGCGCCCCCAATTCCGGGCGAGACGGAAATCAATGCGGCCCGCATGCGCGGCGTGCTGGAACTAGTCGCGGAAAAATCCGGATGGAGTTCGCGCGATCAGTTGCCCAAGGGCCATGCGAAAGGCGTCGCTTTTTATTTTTCGCATCGCGGATATTTCGCCGAAGTCGCCGAAGTCAGCGTGGACGAAAAAAAGCGCTTGAAGGTTCACAAAGTCTGGGTGGCGGGCGATATCGGCAGCCAGATCATCAATCCGAGTAACGCCGTCAATCAGGTGCAGGGCGCGGTGATGGAAGGGCTCAGCTCCCTGATGGGTTATGAAATCACAATCGAAAAGGGCCGCGCGGTGCAGACCAATTTTCACCAGTATCCGCCGGTCCGCATGACGCAGGCGCCGCCTGAAATTGAAGTCCATTTCCTGCAGGCGGCATTTCCCCCCACGGGCTTGGGCGAACCAGCGCTGCCGCCGATTCTGCCCGCGGTTGCTAACGCGATTTTTGAGATCAATGGGGAACGCATTCGTTCCTTGCCGCTGGCCAAACACGGATACGCCTGGGCGTAGGCCCAAACGTTTCCTTGATTGTTAAAGCATTACTGCTCCGCCGATCGAAAATTCGGCGGAGCATTTTTTTCTTATGCCGATCATGTCCAACAACGCGGAGAGAAAATGCGGGTTGAGGCGAACTCCCGGCGCAAACTTTGATTACTTCTCCGTTGTTAATTGATCGGCGTTCACCGAAAAAACGCCGGGGACTGAATTCGCGCGCGTGGTGGCGATCGTCTTATCAAAACTGTTCAAGACGACGCCAACCAGCACGACGTTGCCGTTTTTGACGACGATATGAATGGGCGGCACGGCCTGCATGGCGTACTTCTGCATGCCCGGGCCGGAGTAGATGGCGCGATACTCCGCGCGGCGGATCCGGTCGTCGCCCGGCGAGGTGGGGAGGACTTCAATCTGGTTGTCCACGGCGGAAACACCCTCGATCGCCTTGACGTCTTTGCCGGCGTTGGTTTTCAGCGTTGGCAGGACGACCTGGCCCATCAAGGTCACGCGATCGCCGTCCACGCCATAGGAAAGGTTATCGAACACGGAATAGAATGGTTCGGTGATCAGAACGTGGCGCACTTCTTTCATGAGCCGTTTCGTGGCCTCGGTCTGGCGCTGCTGGACGGATGCTTGTCCGCTCCGGGCCTGAGGTAAAACGAACGCGAGCATCGCTATCATTGACATTCCAACTGTGATGAAACGCGCAACTTTCATGGCATCCTCCTTTTCGAGAATTACGATCCAGTACAATCTCCTTATACACCAGCACAATCCCTTTATACATTGGATGCGGATGCTTCGAATGTGCTGTTCGAGACACGGGTTTCGTGGCGCAGGCTTCAGCCTGTCTGCTTTTAACTTCCGCGCCGGCGCCACAAAATTCAAACGAAAACAGGCTGAAGCCTGCGCTACTAAGGCTTGCTTTTTTTCAGACCGATATGGGAGAGTAGGGCTACGATCAGGATGCGCTGAGGCATTCATTTTACTTTTCCGATAGAGGTACCTGTAAATGAAAAAATCGAGCATGCGCGTTGCACTATTGCTCTTTGGAGCTTGCATTTTTCTGGCGACTGCCGGGTCGCTCGTCGCCCGGCCGTCGCGGCAGGAGAACCAGATGGGCTCTCCCATCGGTCCATCCCTTGATTACGAATATTTCAAGACCATGGTCGAGCCGATCTTTTTGGCGAAGCGCCCGGGTCACGCGCGCTGCATCACCTGCCATTCGATCAATAGTGCGGCGTTGCACGTCGTGCCGCTCAGTCCCGGAGCCGACACATGGAACGACGAAGAATCGCGCAAGAATTTTGAGCTGATCAAGCGCGTGGCGATTCCCGGCGATCTGACGAGCCCGCTGCTGATTCAT
>Ga0265316_10005901_pt1 | contig 11802 bp, 5 predicted proteins | sample 4522metaG_FD_202092 | JGI IMG/M metagenome (GOLD analysis project Ga0265316, IMG submission 202092) | Rhizosphere microbial communities from Carex aquatilis grown in University of Washington, Seatle, WA, United States - 4-5-22 metaG | ecosystem: Host-associated > Plants > Roots > Rhizosphere >...
TCAAAGTCGATACTGGCCTTCCAGCCCGAAATGATCTTGTCGCCACTCGGCAAAGAAGGATCGCCAACATCGAGATCAAAATAGCGATGGCGCTGCACCCAGCCCAGACGAACCGGTCCGAGCAAACCGACGTTGGCGCCTATATTGGCGCCGAGGGCGATTTCACCGTCCCTGTACTGGGCTACACGCCGGTCGTTTTCATAGACGTTGAGGCGGGTTTGCCCGACCCCGCCCACGCCTTCGAAAAAGAAACGCTGCTGGACGTCGAGCGGCTGGTAATAGTTCACACCGAGACGGTTGTTCGAGCCTATTTCGCCAGCGTAAATCATCTCGCCACCGAGGTGGTTCAGCCAGGTCTGGTGATAGGCGGCGCGCAGGCCGAAGGTCGATCCCTGACTGTTGTCGGCCTGCAAATTGACGGCGAAGCGCGCGTAATCCGGCCCCCAGCGCTTTTCGATCGGCATGATGCGGAGAATGTTGCGCTCGCGATCACTGAGCACTGTGTAATCGACGCTCTCGTAATAACCGTCGCCATACATGCGCAGCAGGTCACGATTGATCACGGATGGCCGGATGACCTCGCCGGCATGGACGCTGAGGTGCCGCCCGACGACCCCGGCATCGACCTTGTCCAGCCCGACGATCTCGATTTCATCGATGCGTGGCGAGGGACGCCGGGTTACTTCAATGCCCTTCCACCACGCGGCGTAGGTGGAATCGCTGGTCGACAGGGAAGCCAGCTTGCCAGCCGCGGCTTCGGCAGCTGCGCGGCCACGGCCGGCCGCCTCGGCGTGTTTCGAGAAATCACCTGCCGAAATGCCCTCAAGATCGGGCTGGATGTAGATGTCGCCCGGCTTCAGTGTTGCCAGCGAGCGTTTGACATTTTGTTCGGTCAGGATGCCGACCATCTGAGTTGAAACGGTCAGTAGCGAGCCGACCTCGTCAGCCTTGAGCAGGGGTGAACCGACATTGACGGCAATCACCACGTCGGCATTGCAGCGCTCGCGCACCTCGGAAATCGGCAGGTTATCGACCAGGCCACCATCAACGAGCTTGCGACCTGCATGGTCAACGGGCGCCAATAGACCTGGAACGGACATGCTGGCCCGCATCGCCGTCGTCAGCGCACCGTCGCGAAAAGCCACGCGCTCGCCAGTGCCGATGTCGGTCGCGATGATGGACAGCGGCAACGGCAGATCCTCGATATTTCGCTCGCCCTGATTGGCCCGCACGAGCTGATTGAAAAACAGCTTGATCTTCTGGCCGGAAACAACGCCACCCTGATACGCCAGACCATTGCGCGACACACCGCTTTCAGTACCGGGCAGGAAACTTCGCGACACGAGCTTGTTGCGATAGCTCATTTCAGCGTATTCCGGATTATCAACGAACATGTCGCCCCAATCCGCCTTGGCCAGCGCCTCGCGCATGGCTTCCGGCGACATGCCGGCCGCCCAGGCGCCTGCGACGAGCGCCCCCATACTGGTCCCCGCCACGCAATCGACCGGCACGTGAAGCTTCTGCAAAACCTCTAGCACGCCGATATGCGCCGCCCCGCGGGCGCCGCCACCGCCCAGCACGAGGCCGATGCGGGGACGGGTTTGGTCGGAAGCGATGGCCACAGTCGACACCGAAGAGAGGGCGAAAATCACAACGGCAGCGAGTTGGCGAGTCGGCAACATCATTTCTTTGTCCGAAAAAAAGCCCCGCTGGGCGGGGCTTTCATTGAAGCGTCGGCGGATTACTTGGTGCCGATGACTTCGATGTCGACGCGACGATCCGGCTGCAGGCAGTCGATCAGCGCCTTGGTCTTGGCCGTGCCCTTGCACTTGTCGCCGGTAACCGGCTGCTTCTTGCCCTTGCCTTCGGTGTAAACACGGTTGGCTTCGATACCCTTGGCAACCAGGTATTCCTTGACGGCGGCAGCGCGCTTTTCGGACAGCTTCTGGTTGTAGGCGTCACCACCGATACGGTCGGTGTGGCCAACGGCCAGGATGACTTCGAGGTTGATGGCCTTGGCCTTGGCGACCAGTTCGTCAAGCTTGGCCTTGCCGGCCGGACGCAGGACAGCCTTGTTGAAGTCGAACAGGGCGTCGGCCGCAACGGTGATCTTCTCGCCAGACGGCTTCACGCCAGCGGCAGCAGGCGTCGTGGCAGCCGCAGCGGCGGTCTTCGGTTCGCAGGTTTCCTTCGGCAGCAGGTCCTTGTCGCATTCGCAACCGGCCTTGTCGGCAGCAGCACCTGCCGGGGTCCAGTAGCCATCACGCCAGCACAGGCCGAAACCGGACTTGGCAACGACGTCGCGCTGGTCGATCAGGTAAACGCGTTCTTGGGCAACAGCTGTAAAACCGATGCCGGCCAGCAGGGCCAGAACCAGAGATTTCTTGGCGATATTCATATTCGGCAGTCCCGGTGTAGTAATTTGGATGAAAAGCAATTCTTAAAACTATTTGATTCTATTACGAATCGTCACATTTTAACCACTTGTCACACATGGCAAGCAGATGGCCGCTACTTTAACATGGCTAGGTCCCATGCCGCGATGCCCACTAAGCTCAATACAATGACAAAAATTCAAAGTTTCTTACTCTGGCTGTTTGGCAAACCGACACCCGCCGGCGATCCGCTGGCCGATGCGCTGAACCGCTTTCGCGATCCCGAGGCCGACACGCTGGAATTGATTCGCCGGTTGGTTGCCGTCCTGCGTCCGCAAAACCGGCGCGATGGAGGCTCGGCCGAACGCTATCAATTCATGCTCGACCGGCTTGAGGCGGATGAGGCGCTACGCAGCGCATTTCGCAGCCACATCGTGCATTTCGTCGCGACCCGGCGATTGGTCACCTTCTTTACGGAGAGCGGCATTCTGCCCGGTACCGGCTTTTTCTCCGAATGGTGGCGCATTCTCGGCAGCCGCCTGCTGCCGGAAGTCCCGGACGAACGCCGCTTGAAAGACTGCCTGCACGTCATCTACGACCGCACCGACGATTGGCGCTGGCTGGAAGCGATTCCGGCCGAAGCCTCGCAGCGCTTCTGGGCGCTGATCGCTCCGGCCGAGGAATTACGCAATATCGACTGGCGCAGCATTCAGGAACAGATGCTCGACGCCGTGCTGCTGATTGCCCACCGCGTTAGCGGCCTTGGTATTGAGAGCGAGCTGATGCGCGCCTCGCCCAATTTCGACGACGATACGCCGCGCTTTATCGCCCTCTCGGCCGAGGCACTCGACTTCGTCACTGCCTTTCGCGCTGCACTGAACGACCCCGAGCAAGCCGCCGACGATGGCAGCCAGCTGCTGGTCATCGCCGACCAGTGCCAGAGCACCTTGCAGCGCATCAGAAAGCGGGCGCTCACGGTCGGCACCAGCCTCCATCTTTCCTACCTTCTGAAGCGTAGCGAGCAAAGCCTGGAGCGCCTGCGCGGCCTGGCTGCAACTCTCACCATCGGCCTGCAAACCAGTGCCCGGAACGAAGCCATCCAGTCCTGGGCCGAGTTCGCTCACGCCGCTTTCCTCGCCGAAAACCGGCGCAACAGCCTGCGCTTTTACGTCGCCCAACTCTCCCGCTTGCTCGCCGTGCGCGTCACCGAAAACGCGGCGCGCTCGGGCGAGCATTACATTTGCGACACACCGGCCGATTACCGCAAGATGTGGCGTTCGGCGGCTGGAGCCGGCGTGCTGATCGGCATCATGGCGCTACTCAAGATCAAGGCCGCCGCGCTGCACGCACCGTTGTTCGGCGAGGCCTTCATGTTCAGCATGATCTACGGCCTGGGGTTCGTGACCATATTCCTGCTCGGCATGACGGTCGCCACCAAGCAACCGGCCATGACGGCGCAAACCCTGGCCGGCCTGCTCGGCGACAGCAAACCGACGCGCAGCGCCGATCTGGAAAAGCTTGTCGATGTGGCCGCCACCGTCAGTCGCAGCCAGCTGGCAGCAATTGCCGGGAACGTCATGGTTGCGCTGCCAGTAGCCATCGCCGTCGGATTCGGCCTGAGTTACTGGGCGGGCGAGCCGCCGATCAGCCTCGACAAGGGTGCCCACCTGATCGCCGACCTCGATCCGCTGTCCTGGGCGCTACCGCATGCCGCGATAGCCGGCTTCTACCTGTTCCTGTCCGGCCTGATCACCGGCTATTTCGACAATCGCGCCGCCTATGCCGACATCGGACCGCGCATCGCCCGCCTGCACTGGCTGCAAAAGCTGTTTGGCCGCGAGCGGTCCGGACGAATCGGCAACTACATTCAGGAACGCCTCGGCGGCATCATGGGCAATTTTCTGTTTGGCTGCATGCTTGGCTCGACTGGCGTCATCGGCACCATTCTCGGCTTGCCGCTCGATATCCGGCACATTGCCTTTGCCTCGGCCAACCTCGGCTACGCACTGATCGGTTTCCAGTTCGAACTGCCGCTCAAGGCCGTCGCCTGGGCAGCTTTCGGCATCGCTGCCATCGGCTTTACCAACCTTGCCGTGAGCTTCTCGCTGGCCCTGCGTACCGCCATGCGCGCCCGCGGCATCCAGTTCGAACACTGGGGACCGCTGCTCCGCGTACTCTGGAACCGGATCAACCACCAGCCGCGAAGTTTCTTGTTGCCACCGCGTCATGCTGCTTCTGACGCGTAAAATGACGGCGTGACCATCCGCCGCCTGCCCCGCCCAGCACTGCTCCTCCTGCTCGCCGTCGCCCCTCCGCTGGTGGCCGGCGAGCTTGCCGTTGAGGCGCCGGACGGCATCAGCAAACTACTGGCGCCTTATTTGCCGGAAGAAGCTGGCAATCCAAGTCGGCTACAAGGGCAACTCAGCGAAATCCTCGCCACTGAGGGCTATTTCTCGCCGGAATTCAATTTCACCGAAGCCGACGACGGCCTCAAGCTGGCTATCGATCCAGGCCCGCGCACCACCATCGCCAGCGTCGACGTGTCGGTCGACGGAAAAATCGAGCCAAAAACGAAATCGGCGCTGATCAACGATTGGCGCCTGCCGGTCGGCCATCCCTTTCGGCAAGAGGACTGGAACAACGCCAAACAACAGCTCCTCTCAGACCTGCTGGCCGTCGAGCATGCCGATGCCCGACTGGTCGATAGCGAGGCCGCCATCGATACCGAGACCCACAGTGCTGCGCTGCACGCCCACTACGATGCCGGGCCGCGCTACCGATTCGGCCAGATTCGCGTCGAAGGCTTGCAGAGCTATCCACCCGACCTCATCGCGCGCTACAACCGCGCCGTGCTGGCCGGCCAGCCTTACCGCGAAGACCGCCTGAACGCGCTGCAGAGTGCGCTGCAATCAACACCTTATTTTTCATCGGTGGAAACGACGCTGGATCGCGAAGCAGTTGAAGTTGAGGCCGATGGCACGGCGACCGTTCCCGTGCTGGTCCGGGTTCGCGAACGCGATCTCTATCGCCTTTCCTTTGGTGCGGGCGCCAGTTCGAACACCGGCGCGCGTATCGAATCCAATTTCCATGCTTCCAACCTGTTCGACCGTGCCTGGGCGCTGGATAGTGGCCTACGCCTCGAGCAAAAGAAACAGACCGCCTATACCGATATCTTCCTGCCTCCAGACGAGCGTAACCGGCGGAACGGCCTGGGTATCATGGGCGAAATGACCGATATTCAGGGCCTGCGAACCGAGCGTTATGCCTTCGGTATCCAGTCGATCCAGCAGCGCGGGATCGTCGAACAACGGCTATCGCTCAACTGGGAAGTCGAACGGCGCGAAACGGATACCACAACGGCGAGCACCAGCCGGGCACTCGTCCCGAACGGCGTGTGGACCTGGCGCCATGTCGACAGCCTGCTCGAACCGCGCGACGGTACCGTCGTCCAGATGCAGATCGGCGGCGGCGCCAAGGCCGCGCTGTCCGACCAGAACTTCGTCCGCCTGCACACGCGTTTCCAGCAATATTTCCCGCTTGGCCGCGTCGACACTCTGAGCCTGCGCGGCGAAATCGGCTACACCTTCGCCGACTCCCGCCAGCACATTCCACAGGACTATCTGTTCCGCACCGGCGGCACCGGCTCGGTGCGTGGTTACGGCTACCAGAGCCTCGGCATCAAGGAAGGCAGTGCCATTGTCGGCGGCCGCTACCTCGCCATTGCCAGTGCCGAAGCGACGCACTGGCTGAATGAATCCTGGGGCATCGCCGCCTTCGTTGATGCCGGTGATGCAGTCGATGAACTGCGGGACGTCCGCCTTGCCCTCGGTTACGGCCTTGGCGCCCGCTGGCGCAGCCCGGCCGGCCCGATTGGCGTCGATCTCGCCTACGGCGAACGCAACAAGCACGTGCATCTCCACTTCTCACTGGCCATCCCGTTCTAGGATGCTGCGCCGAACCGCCCTTCTCGCCACCGTCGCCGTCATTGCCGGCATCGGCTGGCTGACAACCAGCCAAAGTGGCCTGCAAACCGCGGTCCGGCTGGCCGAAAGCACCACCGGCGAGCAACTGCATATCGAGCAGGCCAGCGGCCGCCTGCTTGGCACACTCGACATTGGTCAACTGCGCTGGCAAGGCGCCGACCTGCAAGTTGAAGCCACACAGCTTCATCTCGACTGGTCGCCATCGTCGCTGTTCCACGGCACGCTGGACATCGCCGAACTAAGCGCCGCCGGTCTCCATATCACCAGTACAACCAGCAACAAACCAACACCAGTTCCAACCGACCTGGAACTACCGGTTTCGCTCAATGCCAGGAAAGTTGCGATTTCGAGCTTTTTGTATGGCGAACAATTTTCCGCCACCGATCTCGAAGCCAGTTTGAGCAGCGACGGGCGCCTGCACCGACTTGACAGCTTCCATGGCAACAGCGCCGGTGTCGTCGTCAGCGGCCACGCCAGTCTTGACGGCCGCGCCCCCCTGCCTCTTGATGCGGTCGCTGAAATCTCGGGCCAGCTTGACCAAAGGCCGCTCGCCCTGTCGCTGACTGCCCGCGGCCCGCTTGAACGCATTGCCCTGGCGGCAATCGCCACACAGGGTATTGCCGGCCATGCCGATCTTGTCCTTACCCCATTTGCCGACGCCGCGTTCGCCAGCGCCCGCATCCTGCTCGAGAACATCGATCCGGCTTCCTGGCAGGCCGGCGCTCCGCAGGCCAGGCTGAGCATTACCGCCGACATCGAGCCGCAAGGGAAAGGGATCGTCGGCAGCTTCGGCCTGACCAACCATCAACCAGGCCCCATCGACCACCAGCGCCTGCCGCTCGCCACGTTAGCCGGTACCATCGATTGGCAGGGCGTATCCGCCAAATTCGCCCAGTTACATGCCGCGCTGCCAGGCGGCAGCCGCTTTGATGGCAGCGGCGAATGGCGGGATGGCACGCTTGAACTGGCACTGACCGCCAGCCAGTTCGATGCGGCGCAGATCGCCTCGATGCTGCGGCCGACCCGATTGGCTGGCAAAATTTCAGGCCTTGTCGCAGCCGACCGCCAGCAGCTGAAACTTGAGCTCAAGGACGCCACCTTCGCTCTCCTCGCCGAAGCCAGCCATGCCAATGAGCGCATCGATCTGCCGCTATTGCAGCTTTCGGCCGGCGACGCCCGTTTGCGAGCCAAAGCCGAACTTGACCTCAAACAGCCCCGCAGCTTCACGGCCGAAGGCGAATTGCAGCGCTTCGACCCCAGTCGCTTCGCCAAACTGCCCGCGGCCCAACTCAATGCCAGTTTCAAGGCGGGCGGCCGGCTCGCTCCGCGCCCGGTTATTGACGCCAGTTTCACGCTGAAAGACAGCCGTCTCGCGGGACAGCCGCTCAGTGGACAGGGCAGCCTCGCCATCGATTGGCCGCGCATTCCGCGCGCCGACATCGTGCTCGTCACCGGTGCCAACCGGCTTTCTGCCCAAGGCGCTTTTGGCCGCCCCGGCGACCGGCTGAGCATCGAGGTCGATGCCCAGCAGCTCGCCCCCTATGGTCTCGAAGGTGGCCTCAGTGCGCGCTTCGACCTCACCGGTTTTGGCCAAGACGTGCTCATCGCCGGTGAGCTGAATGCGCAGAAAATCGGCCGCCCCGGCGTTGCCCGCCTCACCGGCCTGAAGCTGAAAGCCAGTGGCGGCAGCGAGCCCGCTTCGCCGCTCAGTCTCGACCTGAGCTTCGCCAGCATGGACCGCCCCGACCAACCCGGCCTGCTCCGTGCCTTCCACCTTCTGGGCGACGGAACAAATCAGGCGCACCGCCTGACGGCAAGCGCCGAACTGGCCGGCAAAAACCTCTTGAGTGTCATCGCCGAAGGCGGGCTGAGCAGTGACTTCACCGCTTGGCAAGGCAATCTGCGAGAAGCCCGCCTGAACAGCACCGACCAGTCGCGCAATTTCCGTCTCGCTGATGCAGCCCCCATCAAGCTCGCTGCAACGGGCTGGACGTTCGGCCCGGCCAGATTCAGTGGCGCCCCACTGGACTGGCAGTCCACGGTGGCCGCACAGGCCGACGCCAGGCAGCTGCACGCCAGCCTGCAGGCCAGCGGCAGCCGCATCGGCGTGGTCGATGGCGAGCTCAGCGCCGCCATGCTCGGCGCCTGGTCGCTCGACCGCGACGCCCGCTGGCGGGGCCGGCTCAAGTCCGACATCGCCGATCTGGGCTGGCTGGCCGAACTGATCGGCAATGGCTGGCAAAGCGAAGGCCGCCTCAACGGCGAACTGCAACTGGCCGGGACGCCGAACGCCCCACTGACCAGTGGCCACTTCCGCGGCGAAAAGCTGGCCCTGCGCCGACCCGAGCAAGGCCTCAATCTGGCGCGCGGCGAACTCGATGTGGATCTGCGCGACAACCTGCTCCACATCAACCGCCTCGGCTTCGACAGCCTGCTCCAGCCGCTGCCCAAAGCGGTCCGGCTGGGTACGCGCGATGATCTCTCGGCCCTGACCAAACAACCGGGACGCCTTGATATTTCGGGCGAGATCCGGGTAAGCCCCGGCATCTCCGGAGAGAGCGGTTTTCTCGACATTCGCCTCGACCGCCTCGGAGCCTTCCAGTTGCCGGACCAGTGGGTTGTGGTGTCGGGCGATGGCCACCTGACCATGAAAGAGGGAACGCTCGGCGCCCACGGCAAGCTGGCCGTCGACGCCGGCTACTGGCAGCTTGCCCCCAGTGGCACGCCCCGGCTGTCCGACGACGTAGTGATCAAACGTCCCGGCAGCGAAAAACCTGCTGCCAGCCTGCGCCCTAAGCTCGAACTCGATATCGCCACGGCGCTCGGCAACAACTTCCTGTTCAACGGTGCCGGCCTGTCCAGCCGACTCGCCGGCGAAATCCGGATCACCGCCCACGGCCGCGACCTGCCGCGGGCCAGCGGCAACATCCGCGCCAGCAACGGCCGTTTCGAAGCCTATGGTCAAAAACTGGAGATCGAGCGCGGCATCCTCAGCTTCAACGGCCTGCTCGACAATCCCGGCCTCGATGTGCGCGCTGTGCGCAAGGGCCTGTCGGTCGAACCCGGCGTGCAGATCGGCGGTACGGCACAAAAACCTGTGATCAAGCTGATTTCCGATCCGGAATTACCCGACGCCGAAAAACTGGCCTGGCTCGTTCTCGGCCACGGCCCTGAACAGATGGGGGCCAGCGACGCGACGCTGCTCGTCTCGGCCGCCGGCGGACTGCTCGGCAACGATTCGGGGAATGTCGTCCAGCAGTTGAAGAAACGATTTGGATTCGACGAATTCGGCCTTCGTCAAGGCAATATCGGGGATACCGGAGGGCGCCAGCCAAGCAGCCGGGTGGCCGGTGGCAATGGCGTCGACGCGGCAAGCACGACCGGTCAGCAGATTCTCAGCGTCGGTAAACGCCTGTCGTCAAATGCGCTTCTTTCCTACGAACAGACCTTGGGCAAAGCCGAAAGCATCGTCAAGCTGACGGTTAACCTGACGCGACAAATCTCTGTCGTCGGCCGCGCCGGCAGTGACAACGCGCTGGACATTTTCTACACCCTGACTTTTGGGCGAACAGAAGAAAAGCCCGTCATCCAATAGGACGGAAACGATGTAACGCCCTATCATGCGGCAGCAATACGGCTTTGCACGCTGTGATTGGTAGCCGCATGCGCCAGACGGCGGATTTCAGCCTTCAAGGCCACCTGCTGACCCGCCGTAATCATGCGCTGACCAGTATGCCACTGATATTCGATGGCACTGCACTGAACACCGATTTCGTAGAGCGCCTGCGCCATTTCGCGCCAGTCATGCCGCTCGATACGTCGTCCATCGCTCAATGCTGCGACAAATTCACTCTTGAAAAAAGCTACGGTTGCACTAATCGCCATGACAACACCTCCATGGCGCTAAGTTAACGCCTTCTATTTTTTGGGTCAGTGACATATTTCACGGTTGAAAGAAACAAATCCTCAGTGACCGATCGGTTCGGCCAAAACATTGCTGTGGCAAGGGAATTCACTCAATGCGGCGGCAGTCCAAATCTTGAGCGAACCAGCCCGATCAGGTCGTCCACGAAGGTGAACACCACGGGGATGACCAGCAGGCTGAGGAAAGTTGACGTAATCAGACCGCCAATAACGACAATGGCCATTGGCGCGCGGAAACTCGGGTCGGTGCCGATGCCCAGCGCGATCGGCATCATGCCGGCGCCCATGGCGATGGTGGTCATGATGATCGGCCGCGCCCGCTTGCGGCAAGCGTCGAGCAGGGCATGCCAGCGGTCGAGGCCATGGTCGCGGCGGGCGAGAATGACGTAGTCGATGAGCAGGATCGAATTCTTGGTGGCAATGCCCATGAGCATGATCAGGCCGATCATCGAGGGCATGGACAGTGCCGTATGCGAGACAAACAGCGCCAGGAAGGCGCCGGGCACGGAAAGGATGAGCGCCGCGAGGATGGTCACCGGCTGCACGAAATCCTTGAAGAGCAGGATCAGCACGATGTAGATGCAGAGTACGCCGGTGCCCATGGCCAGCGCAAAGCTGGAGAACAGTTCGCCCATGGTTTCGGCGTCGCCGACCGTGGTCTGGATGATGCCCGGCGGTAGCTTGGCCAGGCTGGGCAGGGCCAGCGCCTGTTTTTCGAGTTCGCCGAGCGCCACGCCATTGAGCGCGATCTCAAAATTGATGTTGCGCAGGCGGTCGTAGCGGTCGATTTCGGCCGGCCCGCCAACCAGACTCAGGCTGGCCACGTTTGCCAGCATTACCGGGCCGTTCTTGCCGGGTACGCTGAGCTGCGCCAGCAGGCTGATATCGTGGCGCGCCGCCGGCGGCAGTTTGACGACGATCGGCACCTGGCGCTGCGCCAGATTGAGCTTGGCCAGTCCCTGATCGTAATCGCCGGCCGTGGCGATGCGCAGCACATCCGCAATCGCCGCCGAGGTGACGCCGAGATCGGCCATCCGGGCGAAATCGGGGCGGACGACCAGTTCCGGGCGGACCAGGCTGGCCGTCGAGGTGACGTTGCCGATGCCGGGCAGCGTGCGCAGCTCGCGCTCAACCTGGCGGGCATGTTCGGAAAGCAGCGTGCCGTTCTCGCTGGCCAGCACCAGCACGTACTTGTCGTTGGCCGCACCAAGGCCGACCTTGACCTGCACGCCGGGCAACTCGGCCAGCGCCTCGCGTAGCTGGTGCTCGATTTCCTGCTTCTTGATCCCGCTGCGCTGCTTGCGCGGTGTCATGTTGATGGTCAGCGTCGCCTTGCGCACTTCGGCTGCGCCGCGTGGCGCAAAGGGATCGCTGCCCGAGGCGCCGCCCCCAATGGCGGTATAGACCAGCTTGACATGCGGATTCTGCTCGACGATGCGGCGCGCTCGCTCGGCAACAGCCAGCGTCTCGTCGAAGGTGCTGCCCGGTGGCAGCGACAGATATACCTGGGTCTGGGAAAG
>Ga0265316_10005905_pt1 | contig 11799 bp, 8 predicted proteins | sample 4522metaG_FD_202092 | JGI IMG/M metagenome (GOLD analysis project Ga0265316, IMG submission 202092) | Rhizosphere microbial communities from Carex aquatilis grown in University of Washington, Seatle, WA, United States - 4-5-22 metaG | ecosystem: Host-associated > Plants > Roots > Rhizosphere >...
CGGACTCCGCGGTGGTAACTATGCGGTGGGACAAAGTCGCAGTGCCCTTTGCGGTCGCGGTGAACGTCAATCAGGTAGTCGACGCGAGTCTCAAGAACCAGCTTCGCGGGCTGTCGCAGTATACCTGGGATGGCTGGGATGACTCGGCCACCTACATGGTCGATAACAAGATGGACCTGAACGAGGCCCTGAAGTACGAAGAGAAGTCGATCCAGAACGAGGAGCGCTTCGAGAACTTGATGACCAAGGCAAAGATCCTGGATGCGATGGGCCAGAAGGACCAGGCCACAGCGGACCGCAACAAGGCGCTGGCCATGGGCAACGCGCAGCAGTTGTACGGTTACGGCCGCCAATTGCAGCGTCAGAAGCAGCAGAACGAGGCGTTTGCCATCTACCGCACGGCGGCGCAGAAGTATCCTGAGAACTGGCTGTCGCATGCCGGCTTGAGCCGCATTTACAGCGGCGAGGGCGATTTCGACAAGGCAACGGCGCAGATGAAGCTTTGTCTCGCAGGCGCGCCCGACGGGGCTAAACAAGGCGTGGAGAGCCTGCTGAAGAAATTGGAAGCCAAGGAAGACATCAACAAGTAGCAGCGCGACGTCGCACGCGTGATGTCACATCCCTTGTGACGGCGGTGGGGGGCGTCGATCACGGGAACGCAGTGGGCGTGGGGATGGGCATGGGCGCGCAGCACACCGTGTGCTCAACCTGCTATCCGGTACTGGTTCAGTTTGAATTCAAACTGAACCAGTACCCTATCCCCCGCTTGATTGACCCCCGGTGGAAGCGTCATGTAAACTCGAAGAGTTGATTCCGCTCTAGTACGACCTCGCAAGAGGCGCGTACAACGGGCGGTTAGCTCAGTTGGTTAGAGCGCCTGCCTTACAAGCAGGAGGTCGCAGGTTCGAGCCCTGCACTGCCCACCAAACCGTCACCCATACAGGAAATGCCAATGGTGACGCGCCCCGGAGCGGGGCAACAACCGCGCAAGCGGGGTCGTAGTTCAGTTGGTTAGAACGCTGCCCTGTCACGGCAGAGGCCGCGGGTTCGAGTCCCGTCGACCCCGCCATTTCCTTTCAAGCACTAACAGGGAAATGGCAATCAAGGCTTATGGTCCAATATGGTCCTCTTAGGCCAGTGCCTTCCCCTTCCGTAAGACAAGGTGGACAATCTTGCTTTGCGCTTCGCGTTTCTCCGGCATTCCCGCTTGGGCGTAGAGGTCGAGCGTGATTCCGCTGTTGGCATGACGCAACAACTCCTGCACCACTTTCACGTCCTCGTTGTCTTGCGTCAGCAAAGGAGTGTAGGTGTGACGAAACGTGTGGAAGCACACTCGCTTCGTGATTCCCGCTTGCAGGTGACATTAGGGACGAGGCCTACGAAATTCTGTTCTCATTCTCCTCTGTGGAGGATAAGAGTAAGTTTTTAGATCTTGTTCGCACGAATGCCGATTTGGGCTGTTCTTACGTCGAGGACGATCTCAAGGTCCCAACTTCTAAAGAGATTAGGAATGCTCGACCATTGGCTATGGTTCTACCGAATGACGCGCTGCTACAGGTCAGTCTCGTCGCGACCTCGTTGCTTGATGGAGTCGAACGCCTTTCTCTCGATTCATAGGGCTAGTTTTTGCTGTGTTATTTTCCCTTCGTTGCCCTCGCAATTTTGGCGACGAGGACGTGGCGCTAATGCGAGCGTGGGTACTTGTGGTTTCCAGCAACGGAGTTCGCTAGCGACAAATCTCGAAAAACCTACGAAACCTGAACTCCGACCTGGAGGCGCGCTTGGAGCCCGCCAATTTGCCAACAGTTCTCCGGTCACCGCGCTCTACATCGGTGGCCGCATCGCAGCCGCCTGCTCGCCATCGGTGACGATGAACGTATCGACGCGCAATCCCATGGGCAACTGCGCACCGGGATCGAGTTCCACCAGCGTCTCGAGGAACTTACGATCGACGCGCTCAGCGGGCTCGTCAGTGCGAATCGTCTTGGGACCGAGCAGCCCGCCAACCTGCACCACGTGTCCCCATACCTTCTGCTTACCATAGGCATCCGCGGTAACGTAAGCCGTCTGGCCCACGCGCACCTTGTTCACATCGGCCTCGTCGATGTCCACCCGCACGCGCAGTACTTGCGTGTCGCCAATGGTCAGCACGGGATCAGGCGTCGTGGCAGAGTTGGAAATGCTTTCGCCGTCGCGGTGATGCTTGCGCAGTACGACTCCGTCGATAGGAGACTTGATGAAGCTTTTCTCGTATCGCGCTTGCGTTTGGGCCTCATTCGCTTGCGCCAGGCGCAGGTCAGCCTGGGCAAAGGCAACATCTTCTTCGCGCGAACCGTTGTTCAGCAGCGAGGCGTGATTCAACTTCTGCTGGTATTGATCGTTGGCCACCTCGTACTGCCGGGTATACCGCTCCAGTTCCTCGCGCGAGATCACTCCGCTTTGGAAGAGGTCCTGACGCCGTGTCAGCTCCGCGTGTGCATTCGACATCACGGCTTGCGCCTCGCGGACAAGAGCCTGCGCTTCGCCGCGCTCCTGCTCACGCGCTCCGTTCATGATCTTGCGCAGAGTAGCTTCCTTAGTCTCGACCTCGGCCGCGGCCGAAGCCAGTTCGGCGCGGTAGTCGTCGTTCTGCAAGACCGCCAGAATCTGCCCTTTGTGAATCGATTCGCCCTCCTGCACATCGACCGTCTTCAGCTTGCCGCTCAGCTCCGAGCCCAACTGAATCTCTTCGGACACAGGCTCAACCCGTCCGGGTCCGGCAATCATGTCGACCATTTGGGACAACGGTGCATGTCGGTCGGACCGGCCCACTTTGCGAACAGCAGGAAGCAACTTCACCGATATCATCAGGAACGCCAAACCAAAGGCAGCAATTGCAACTCTCTTTTTCACTGCAGTCTCCATCCTCACCCATCTAGTAATAAGGCCCGCCGAAGCGCAGCCGCCTTGCATGGTGAGTACTATGACGGGTCGACCGGGGCCGGCACATCACGAGATAAGAGATTTTTTTGCTACCTCAGAGTGGATGGCAGCAGATAACCGTGGATGGGAGGGGAGAAAGTAACACTATGCAGTTAGGAAGTAAGTGGCGGGCCTCGGTGAGCGTCAGGAAGAACTACACTGCTGAAGATGCGGGCGCGGATTAGACTTTGCCTGCACTACGTTGCGGCCGCAAAGGCTAATACAGATGACGCAAAACCACAGGTTGTGACTAGTTCTTGCTGACCTGTGACGCAATGAGCCCGTCTTCGATGCGAATTGCGCGGTCCCCGAACTCGACCACTCGCGGATCGTGCGTCACGACCACCACCGCGCGTCCACGTTCATGAGCCAAACTCTTCAGCATCTCCATCACGCTGCGTCCGGTGTGCGAGTCCAGCGCAGCTGTAGGCTCATCCGCCAGGATGATCGCCGGATCGCCGGCCAGGGCGCGGGCGATGGCTACGCGTTGTTTCTGGCCACCGCTCAGATTGGCTGGCGACGTGTCGAACTTGTCCGCCAATCCCACGCTGTCGAGCAGCTCGTAAGACTGCTTTCTTGCCTGCGGTCCACAGATTCCTTTAACGTCGAGCATAAGCTCGACGTTCTCTCCAGCGCTCAACGTGGGGAAAAGGTTGAATCCCTGAAAGACAAAGCCCATGTGATCGCGCCGGACCCGAGGCAGTTCGCTTTCCGGCAGGTGGGCGACTTTCTCGCCAGCAATCTCGACGCCTCCCGAACTTGCGGACAGGATGCAGCCCATGATGGAGAGCAGCGTGGTCTTGCCGCCGCCAGATGGTCCGATCAGCATCACCATTTCGCCGCGGTAAACATCCAGGTTCACACCTCGTAAGGCGCTAACTTGGACCGCACCCTCCGCATAGGTTTTCGTTACGTCGCGAACTGAGATCGCGGTGTTCATATCGTCTCCTTCGGAATCGTTAGCCTTTGAATACGGTTGCGGGATCGAGCCGGGTAACTTTGTTGATCGAGATCAGCGACGCCCCGGCGCACATCATCAGCGTTATCAGCAGAGCGGCGAATGCCATCCACCAGTTCATCACGATGGGAGCTCCGGCCGGCTGGCCGAAGTGCACCACCAGGCCGCTGATCACCATGCCCAGCGCATATCCCATCACCGCGGCGATGAGCGCCTGCAGCAGGATTACCTTCCGCACATATCCGTTGGGGGCTCCCATGGCCTTCAAAGTGCCGAATTCCTTGAGGTGGTCCATGGTGGTGGCATAGATGGTCTGGGCCACGACGACGAATCCCACCAGCAGCCCTAGAATCGCACCCAGCAGAATCGCGATTCCTGCTCCGGTAGTGAACGTCCAATAGCGTTGGGTAAGGTGGCTGAATTCCCTGCTGGTGAGGACGTCTACACCTGCGACGCGGTCCAGTATGCTCTGCCGGACGGTTTCGATATCAGCGCCTGGTTCAGTCTTGACCAACAGGTACGTCGTCTGATTTCTTTCGATCGGTACATAGTCCAGCGCGTTGCGGAAGCTGGTGAATACGCAGGGTGACGTCGTAAAGGAGCGGATATCGTGCGTGAACCCCACCACACGCGCCCGGTGCCCGTTGATCTCGAACACTTCACCGATACGGGTTACGCCGAGCTTCTTCTTGTAGACATCGTCGACCATCACTCCATCGGGAATTTTGAGATCTCGGACATCGCCTTCCACAACATTCCACGGGCCGCCCCAACTCCGGTCGGGATCGAAACCAATGACCTGGATCTGGTCCTGGCCACCGTCCAGGCGGTTCCACCGGGTGTAGCGGACGATGTACTTCTCCACGCCGGTAACACCAGGTACCGCTTCCACCTGATAAAGCTTGCGCTCGTTCATTGGCACGCCGAGCTCAAGATAGGGTACGTGACTGGATGTTACCCAGAGGTCCACGTGCGAATGATCGATCAGCGCCGAAGTCGTACGCGTGAATCCAACGAATAGCCCCAGCTCGATGACGATCAGGACGACAGCGAAGACGATGCCGGTCAGCGTCACGGCCAGCCGCAGTTTGTCATGAAAGAGATTCCGCTTCGCTAAGGTAAACACTCGCCACCTCCGCCGTTCGTCATGCAAGTACTATGCGCGAAGCCGTTCCGCAGTCACATCACGAGATAGGCGGTTTCTCTCGTACCCCGCTCCGGTGGTTGACGCTGTACCCCTATGGAGTTATCCGGAATCTCCCCGTGACTTTGCCGGAGTTCGGGAAGGCGCTCGAAATGCGCTCAAATTACGCTCTTTGCGACGGAGATGCAGGGGGGATGATGATCTTGCGGCGGCCAAACAGGTGGGCATCGACGGAGAAGGCGCCGGGACCAAGCATGAAGATAGCGGCGGACATGACAGCCACGTCGGGCGACAAGTGGTTGCCGGCGATTACACCGCCGTTGAATGCAGGGAACCAGGAAAGCCCTGTGCCGCCGATGATGATGAGGGCAACGATCGAAACGATAGGAGTAAGGAAACCGGCCAGCAGCGCCAATCCACTAAGGAACGCGAGCACACCCATAGCCACGACGACGATCGGCAAATCCTGGAGCTGCGGGATGAAGCCGGCATGGGCGATAAGTGTCGCTCCGACTGCCACGCGCAACAGGAGCAATCCTATCCCGGGCGCGCGGTTCGGAAATCACGTGTAGAGTGTTGGCAAACCAGCCTCGTAAGCGGCGGTCTTTGCCGCCTTATCGAAGGCTATCGGCTGCCGAACCAAAAGAAATCCCTAAGGCTCGGAATCTTCTTCTACCACTTTTGCGGTATGCCGATCAGAGATGGATGATGCCTCGTTTCAACGCGATCGCAACGGCTTGCGTGCGGTCACTGGCTCCCAGCTTCTCCATGATGTGCTTGATGTGCACTTTCACAGTCTCTTCGGAGATGAATAGACGATCGCCGATGTCGCGGTTGCGGTTGCCGCCGGATATCTGCTGCAGGACCTCGATCTCGCGGGCGGTAAGGTCTTCCTCAGCATAGTGTTCTGCCAGGTGTGCCGCAATCGCCGGTGGAATCCGCTTCTTGCCTGAGTGCACAACCCGAATCGCTTCGACCAGGTCCTTCGGCGGCATGGTCTTCAGAATGTATCCTTGCGCTCCCGCTCCCAGTGCGCGCTGGATCTCTACGTCGCCTTCGGATGTCGTCAACATGACGACGCGCGCGGCCGGAAACTCGCTTCGAATGGTGATCATGGCGTCGATGCCGCTCTTGTCGGGGAGGCGGACGTCCATCAGGGTTATGTCGGGACGAAGATCGCGAAAGAGCACAAGAGCCTCGGCTGCGCTGGCGGCCTCGCCCACGACACACATGTCGGGTTGACTATTAATAAGCGTCGAGATTCCCTCTCGCAGGAGCGGGTGATCGTCAACGCTCAGGACGCGAATACGATCTTGTTCGGTCACGGATTCCTCACTGTTTCGCCGCCGGAATGTTGCTCTGGGACGCTGCCTCAATCCACGGCATAAGGCGCTTCCACCATTTATCCGGATTGCCGCGATCATATGCCAACTTGCCGGGAACAGACAGCTGCACTTCTGTGCCCGCGCCGGAGAGAGCATCGGCAGGGCTCGTCAGCACTGAGGACGTTCGCCGCGCGGGTGCTTTTTTTGATCGTCATTTGCTCGGGAGTTCAGCTGTGGGCAATACCGGTACGACGTCTGGACGGCCGACAAGAGAAATCGTGGTGTCGGACCGGATCCTGCATTGAGCTCTGTGGCGGTACAGCAAGTATAGGCGGTGGGCTGAAGTCCCGGTAGAGAATTTTGTCGGCGCGAAGGCCTCGCGTACCAGCCATCCATATTAGAAGCACGCGTCTGCCTAACCCCATAGTGGTATGCCCGACCATACCCGAGAAGGTTAGTCCTAAAACCGCTTATACCGTGATGTGCATTCGAACCCGTCAGCCGTATAGTATCGACATACTAGCCGTCGGCGCGCGGCGGGTGGACACTTGAGAGATCGAATGTCCAGCCCACACAGTTCGGTACAAGTTGCGTGCCCCATATACCCATCTGGAGGATGTTATGAAAGCATTGCACGCCATGGCCGTCCTGGCCAGTACAGTTCTGTGGGCTCTGGTGTTGGGCACGCCCGTGCTGGCGCAGCGACCGCCAGACAATGTCGCAGGCAACTGGACGATTTACTCCACCAACATCGAGAACAGCGAGACAGTCGTGAAGCACGTTCAGATCACACAATCTGGCAGCCAGTTGACGGGATTCTTCGATGGCCCTTACCAGTCGGGTCCGATCCAAGGAGAGATCCATGGGAATTACATCCGATTCAGTACGGTTACCAAGAACGTATTGAATTTCGGTGGCCACGTATATGGCGATAGGATGTCAGGCTCATACGGGCTGCATGGCAAGCACGCGGCATGGCAAGCAGTGCGCACAACGCCGGTTGCCGAAAGCGCATCGCCGGTGACGGGAACGGTCTATGCGTACCAGCCGGAGTTAGCACCGCCGGCGGCACCTGCTCCCACCCCCGTAACTCAGTACGTTGCACCACCGCCAACGCCGGCGCCTCTGACGACGGACCAACTCGACGCGTTGGTAGCTCCCATCGCCCTTTACCCCGACGCGTTGGTAGCACAAGTGCTCGCAGCATCGACCAATCCGGATCAGGTCGCTGACGCCGACACGTGGCTCGCTCAGAACAGCAATCTGACCGGAACAGCACTCGCACAGGCTGTCGACCAGCAATCGTGGGATCCCAGTGTCAAAGCGTTAACCCAATTCCCCTCGGTGCTGGACAATTTGGCGCGCAACCTCTCGTGGACCTCAAGCCTCGGGCAGGCCTTCGCTAGTCAGCAAGCCGACGTGATGACAGCAGTGCAAACTATGCGCGCCAAGGCCCAGGCTGCGGGAGCGCTGCAGTCCACGAGTCAGATCACGGTGACGCAGCCGTCGGCTAATACCATCCTCATTCAGCCGGCGAATCCCCAGGTTGTCTATGTGCCGCAGTACAACCCCGCCGTGGTCTACGGCACGCCGATCACCGTGCCGCTCTATGTGCCTCCGCCGGTACCGGTGGCTTCGGCTGGCCTCTATTTCGGAAGCGGGATTGCCGTCGGCGCCGTGGTTGCAGGTGGCGGCTGGGGCGGAGGTTGGGGCTGGAATGCCTGGAATGTGAACTGGGGTGGCTGGGGTGGCGGCGGTTCAACCGTCATTTATAACAACAACACCTACATTAATAATCGAACCTGGAACCACACGAGTTACAACGGCTATCACCCCTGGGGCCCTGGCAACCATCCTGATCCCTATCGTCCCGGCGTGGATACCCACTACGGCCCGAACGGCGCATACCATCCGAACGGTTACTACGGTCCCAACGGCGGCTGGCACCGCGACGTCCCCGGCACGAATCCCGCCGATCAGCCGAATGGCGGCGATAACGGCAATCATGGCCTAATCGGCGGTAACGGCGGCGTGCAACACGATCCCTCAGGCACGGTTGGACCGCAAGTATATAAACCCGCCGGCGGAGCAGAAATGCCTGGGTATCGCCCACCGGAGAACGGTAGTCCGAATCATGGCGAGCAGCGCTATCCCACGGCAATGGGGCGTCAGCAGCAACACCCCCGTTCGGCGATGAGCGGAGACGGACACCAAGCCCGGGCCGAAGCGTATCGTGGGCACGCCAGCATGCATTCGCATCCGGCGCCGCACGCTGCTGCCATGCACCACCCCGCAGCGCACGCAGCCGCCCCTCACGGTGGCGGCGGAGGCCGCAGGCCCTAATTCCCCTTGCCCTCTTCGCACACGAACTAGAACGAATTCTCAAGGAATGGATGGTCAAAGCTATGAAGCTGCAATCCAAAAAATATTCGATGAGCCTGGATGCTCCTTCGATTTACCCGGTGCTCTTTCTCCTGATTTTTTTCGCGCTATCGCTCTTTGCCATAGACGGCACCGCTGCGACCGACGGAGCGGCGACACAAATTACTTTCGCGACTCCCTCGGAGGCCGGTCAGGCTTTGCAGGCAGCGAACCGAGCGAACGACGAAGACAAGCTTCGAGGGATTCTCGGGCCCGACTCGCAGGATGTCATCGGCTCGGGAGATCCCACTGCAGACCAGGCCGCCCGTCAGTCGTTTGTGACGAAATACGACCAGATGAACCGTTGGGTAACGATGACCGACGGCAGCCAGGTACTCTACATTGGCGCCGACAACTATCCTTTCCCAATCCCACTTGCACAGAACTCGAGTTCGCGATGGTACTTTGACACGACTGCCGGGAAAGAAGAGATCTTGGCGCGCCGTATCGGGCGAAATGAACTTCTCGCGATGGATGCGTCCTCTGCCATCGTCGGGGCGGAGCATCAGTACTATCAGACGGCCCATGACGGGTCTCCGGCACAGCAATACACTTCGCGGATCGTTAGCACCGCCGGCAAGCATGATGGCCTTTACTGGCCAGCGGCGAGTCAGGCCCCAAGTCCCCTTGGTATCCTCGCCGAGTTACCCAAGTCCTCGGTTCCTTCACTATCTCCTGGCAAGCCATTTGTTGTGGATGGTTACACCCTTAGGATTGTGGCGGAGCAGGGCGATTCCGTTGCCGGCGGTGCGAAGAGCTACACCGCTAACGGCAAGCTGACAGGAAGCTTCGCCATTCTTGCGACGCCCATGAAGTACGGAGAGACAGGCATCATGACCTTCATGACAGCCAGCAATGGGAAGATCTACGAACAAAACTTGGGTCCCGACACTGCGAAGATCGCGGCATCGATTCAGGAATTTACTCCCACCGACGACTGGTCGCCGGTGCAATAGTCGGGAACAACGTTATTCGAGTCGCTGGAGAAGTTCTTCTTTGTAACCTGAGACTTTGCAGGGTTGCCTGACGCACACGGATACGATCTGCGATCAGAACTCGGAGGGGATATGAGTGCCAAGGAAATTGTAACCAGTCTGTTTGCGAAGTGGGAAGCAGGTGATTCTTCCGGCTTCTTCGACGCGGTAGCTGATGATGTAGTGTGGACAGCTATCGGTAGCACGCCAATTTCCGGCGTCTCGCACAGCAAGAAAGAGTACCTGGATAAGACCTACCTTCCGCTGCAGAAGGTATTCGCTGGCCCCACCTCGTGCAAGGTGAAACGGGTCATAGCCGAGGACGATCTGGTCGTGGTCCAGTGGCATGGCGAGACTCCGCTGACCAGGGGCGGCGTCTACGCCAACGACTATTGCTGGGTCATCCGGGTGGCCAGCGGCAAATTGATTGACGTCACCGGATACTTCGACACCGCTGTTGTGAGTGCTCTATTCGCCTAACATAGTGGCTCGCAATCACTCGGCTGGCCGCCGTTCCCGATCGTTCTTGGGAATTCAAACCTTCACTGATTCGCCGCTATTTAAGCAGGCTGACGGAGGCTTCCTATGAACAACGATTTCGAGCATCCACCATTTGCCGATAATCTCATTCCTCTGAAGGGCGATGTGCGTCAACAGCAGACGGCGGGATGGACGCCCGGGGCTCCGGTACATCAGGGACTCGGTTGCACTCTTCATGCGGACCAGATGATTTCCGTGGCTGAGGGCATATCGCTGGGGGCCGACGTGGCGACACCGAAGAAACAGGGTCGCTATCCGTCGGTTGTGTTGTTTGCAGCCTACAGCCACGAGCTGCAGCAGACGGGCGCGCCAACGGGCACGAACGAAACCGGATCTTCCGCAGTGTTCACGGACCGCGGCTACAACCACGTGGTGGTGTCGCGGCGAGGGATGGGGCGCTCGCAGGGCGAGAGCGGAGTGTTCTTCAACAGCACCGATGTAGATGACCACGTTGCGGTGATTGAGTGGTGCGCGAAACAGCCGTGGTGCGACGGCAATGTGGTGCTGTTCGGGACTTCTTACTACGCCATGGTGCAGCCGGAGGTGGCGGTACGGCGTCCGCCGTCGTTGAAGGCGTTTTTCGCCAACGGACTGGACACGGATTATTTCCGGCAAGTGGTGATGTTCGGCGGCGCGCCGCAAGTGGATTTCCTGACCCTGTGGATGGGCGCGAATTTTACCGAGACGCAGGAAAAATTGCACCTGCCGCCACTCCTGCGAGCTGCCTTGAGCCACGTATTCAACTCGCCGCTGAAAGACCTGTGGGAACCCGTGCTGCAGAAGCGGATGGTGGAAATCCAGAACGGGTTCAAAAAGCATGTGCCGGCCCGGAAGTACCGGGAGTTGTTTGCGGAGTGGATTTTCGATGGCAAGACACGCGCGACGAACAGCATTCCGGAAGGGCCGTGGAGGCAACTGAAGCAGATCACGGTGCCGTTCGTGGTGGTAGAAAACATGGGTGCGCTCAACCTCCACCAGTTCGGAGCGTATGACCTCATGCAGAATGCGGGAACGCCGGCCGATCGGAAGTGGCTCATTATGGCGCCGCCGGAGTATGCGTTGCCTGTGTATAGCTGGCAACTGGAGGCGCTGGCGTTCTTCGACCACATTGTGCATGGGGCGAATAACGGTTACGCGACGCAGCCGCCAGTGCGCTATTACGTGGACGGAACTCCGGCGGACGAGTATCGCGGGTCGACGGCGTTTCCGGTTCCAGGGAGCGGGAAAGTGCGTTATCACCTGTCGTCGGGTGGAGCGGACGCGGCTACCCACCACTTACGGCCGGAGGTTCCGGAGGTCGGAAAGAATTCGTGGGGTGCGGTGCCGTTTGGGGCAATTGTTCCTCCGGAGCTGGCGGAAGTAGCGAACCCAATTCTGACGTTCGAAGCGGTGATCGAAGAGGACGCCGAGTTTGCGGGGGCCCTGACGCTTTCGCTCCGCTTCAGTTGCTCGGAGATTGATTCGCATATCATCGCG
>Ga0265316_10005906_pt1 | contig 11797 bp, 10 predicted proteins | sample 4522metaG_FD_202092 | JGI IMG/M metagenome (GOLD analysis project Ga0265316, IMG submission 202092) | Rhizosphere microbial communities from Carex aquatilis grown in University of Washington, Seatle, WA, United States - 4-5-22 metaG | ecosystem: Host-associated > Plants > Roots > Rhizosphere >...
GCGGTCGGGTACCTGCGCCGGGATTTGCGCGACGGCCGCATCTCGGAGGCGCAGCTCCGCCGGTACTATGTGCTCACGCCGCTGTTTGTGGGCGTCATGCTCCTCGTCCCGCTGGCCGACAATCTCGGCGTCATGTGGGTCGCCACGGAGGGCGCCACGCTGGCCTCGGTGCTGCTGGTGACGTTCTACAATCAGAAGACCTCGTTCGAGGCGGGCTGGAAATACATCATCATCGGGAGCGTGGGAATTTCCCTGGCGCTGTTCGGAACGGTTTTGACCTACTTTTCCGCCGTCGGCGTGCTGGGGCACGACACGGCGCACGGCATGAACTGGTCCGTCCTGGCGGTCATCGCCGGCCAGTTCGATCCGCGGGCGATGCGGCTGGCGTTCATCCTGGTGCTGCTCGGATATGGAACGAAGGCGGGTCTGGTGCCGATGCACACCTGGAAACCGGATGCCTATGCGGAGGCCCCCGTGCCGACCGCCGCGCTGCTCGGAGCGGCCTTCATCAACTGCGCCCTCTACGGCATCGCGCGCTTCGACGTGCTGGCGGAGAAATGCCTCGGCCACGCCTTTCCCGGGCGGCTGCTGGCGGGCTTCGGCCTGGCGTCCATCCTGGTCGCCGCACCGTTTGTGCTGGCGTCGCGCAACTTCCGGAGGCTGCTCGCGTATTCGAGCATCGACCACGCGGGGATCATGGTTGCGGCGCTGGGGTTTGGCGGACGGCTGGGCGCGCTCGGGGCCATGTTGCACATGCTGTTCCACGCCGCGACAAAGCCGCTCCTGTTCTTCTGCGCGGGGAACGTGCAGCAGCATTTCGGAACGCCGTATTTCTGGAAGATCCGCGGGGTCATCCGGACGCTTCCGTGGACGGGAGGGTTGTTCATGCTCGCCGCGCTGGCGGTGACGGGCGCCCCGCCATTCAGCCTTTTCCAGAGCGAGTTCACGGTACTGAGCGCCGCGCTTGCGGCACATCAGGACTGGCCCGCATTTCTTTTCGTTGCCGGCGTGGTGACGATCTTTGCCGGATTCCTCGTCCACATGTCGAAGCTCAACCTGGGCGAGCCGCGGCACGATGCACCCGTGCGCGTTGCGGAGTGTCCGTGGAAGCTGACCGCGATTGTCACGGTGGCGGGGATTGTGATTCTGTTTGGATTCTGGCTCCCGGGCCCGCTCTACCAGCTCATTCAACAAACCGCGCACATCATCGGAGGTGAGTCATGAATATCCGGCCGGAACTTCTTCCCGCCCTGACCGACCTGCAGGACAGCTTTGCCGGGCGGATCGTGGCGGTCCAGGCTCCACGACCTGACGAGGTCTACTTCGATGCGCCGATGGAAATCGTCGCGGGTTTTTGCGCGCACCTGTACCGCAAGTGGAACGCCCGGCTGGTCAGCCTGTTTGCGGACGACGTCCGGGATACGCGGAACGTGTTTCATCTCTATTACGTCTTTGCCCTGGATGCGGCGCATGGGTTCTTCACGCTGCGCGTTCCGGTGGCGGCGGACAAACCGGAGTTCACGTCGCTCACGGACGCCCTCCATGCCGTGAACTGGCAGGAGCGTGAGGTTCAGGACCTGTTCGGACTGAAATTGCTGGGGCATCCAAATCCACGGCGCTGCGCGCTGCACGACGACTGGCCCGAGGTCTATCCGCTGCGCAAGGATTTCGACCTGAGGACGGAGCTTCCGGCATTTCAGGGCGTCCGGCACAAGTTCCGCGAGGTGGAAGGCGAGGGCGTTTTCCAGGTGCCCGTCGGCCCGGTGCACGCGGGCATCATCGAGCCCGGCCATTTCCTGTTCAGTGTCGCGGGGGAGCCGGTGCTCTACCTGCAGTTGCGGCTGTTCTATGTCCACAAGGGCACGGAGAAGCTGTTCGAGAACATGCCGGTCGGGCACGGCGTGCGGCTGGCGGAGAGCATCTCCGGCGACTCGAGCTTCGCACATGCCACGGCGTTCTGCCACGCCGTGGAGCGGGCTGCGGATGTCACGGTGCCGCCGCGGGCGCGGGCCCTCCGCACGATCTGCCTCGAGCTGGAGCGCATCTACAATCATCTGGGGGACATCGGCGCCATCTGCACGGACGTCGCCTTTGCGACAGCCAACATGCACGCGATGCGCCTGAAGGAACGGGTGCTGCGGCTCAATGAGGAGCTCACGGGAAACCGTCTGCTGCGCGGCATGGCCGGCCTCGGGGGTGTGCGCTACGATTTCGACGCAGCGCAGGTGGAATCGCTGACCCGGCTGTTGGCCTGGCTGAAGCCGGAATTCGACGCGCTCGTGGAGCTCATCCGGGAATCGTCGGGCACGCGGGACCGGCTTGAAACGACCGGCATTCTGAAGCCGGAAGTGGCCCGGGACCTCGGGGTGGTCGGGCTGGCCGGGCGCGCCTCCGGACTTGACCGCGACGTGCGGCGCGACTTTCCGCATGCGTTTTACGCCGAGGTGAAATTCACCGTGCCGGTGTTCTCGGAGGGCGATGTGCAACGCCGGCTGGCCGTGCGGCGGGAAGAGCTCTACGAGTCCATTTCAATCATCCTCCAGGTGATCGAGAAGCTTCCGGACGGGCCGGTGCGCGTGGAGGTCGGCGAACCGCCGGCGGACCGCGTCGCGCTCGGCTACGTCGAAGGCTGGCGGGGCGAGATCTTCCACTGGATCCGCACCGCCCCCGGCGGCCGTCTTGCGCGCTGCAAGGTCAAGGACCCGTCGCTCCAGAACTGGCCGGCGCTGACCGAGGCCATCCTCGGCAACATCATTCCGGATTTTCCGGTCGTCAACAAGAGCTTCAACCTGTCCTATTCCGGGACGGACCGCTGACCATGTTCAACGTTCTCCGACAAAGTCTGCGTATTGGAGTCGTCACGACGTCGTATCCTGCCGCGCCCGCGGACGTTTCGGCCCACAGCCGGGGCCGGCCGGAAATTGACTGGGCTGCCTGGGCGGACGCCCGCGCCGCCGCGCGGATCTGCCCGACGGGCGCGATCGCGCTTGCCGATGCCGACGGTCGGCGCCGCGCGACGCTCGATCTTGGCAAATGCACGTTCTGCGGACTGTGCGCCGAGGTCGATCCTGCGATCCGGATGACCCGGGATTGCGAATGTGCCGCGAGTTCGCGCGGCGCGCTCGTCGCCGCGGCGACCTACAGCCTCAAGCCGGATGGCAGTCATGACGCGTTGATCGAACCGCCCTCGGTTGGCGGCTCCGGCGCCGGCGCGTCCCTCGATGCCCGCGCATCCGCCGCGTCTGTCGAAGCGGTCGGCCGGGAGCTGAAGGACAGAACCCGGAAGCTGCTGGGCCGCTCGCTCCACATCCGCGAAGTCGATGCCGGTTCGTGCAACGGGTGCGAGATCGAGATCGTCGGCTTGAACAGCCCGATTTACGACGCGGAGCGCTTCGGCGTCCATTTCGTGGCATCGCCGCGGCATGCGGACATGCTGCTGGTGACCGGTCCGGTGACGCGCAACATGGAGCTCGCGCTGCGGAAGACCTATGACGCGATGCCGGGGCCGCGGCTGGTTGTCGCGGTGGGGGCCTGCGGCTGCAGCGGTGGAATCTTCGGCGTCAACTACGCGACGCGTGGGGCCGTCGACGCGGTGATCCCCGTCGACGTGTACATCCCCGGCTGCCCGCCCAATCCCCATGCCCTGCTGCACGGCATCCTGACCGCGGTTGGGCGCCTGCCGAAAACGAGGTAGGCGCAGCAGGCCGGGCGAGAGCCAGTCCGGACGGTTCCGCAGGACCTGGCAGATGCAACGGAAGAGCGGTTCGGAGTTCTGCGGCCCATCCGGTGCGATTATCGATTTTGACCCAACCACATCAGGCCAGCATAGAGCGGTTCGGAGTTCTGTGATTCATCCGATGCGGTGGGCAGGGGCATCCGTCTCGAGTCAGGGCTCTGCGGTTTGGCATTGTCGGAGACGATCCGCCATCGGGAGCGCCCATCCGGGATATGTAACGTAATACGTGACAAACGGGCGCCGTCCGCTGCTCGGTGATGTAACGTAATACGTGACATTCTCCTTGCGCCGTTTTCCAACGCCTCCTACGTCAAACACCCCATGCATCCCATCCTGCCGGCCACCCCTGCCGGCCCTGTGGCGAAACTGAGGGGCACCCCGCGAGGCGTCCGACCGGCCGGCGGGATCGAGCCGCGATGAGTGCGCGGCATCTCTCGGCATTCGGTTTGCGGCGCGCGCTGATCGCAGGGATCCAGCGCGTCATGGCGCAGCGCGAGGAGATCAACCGCATCAACGTCTTCCCGGTGGCGGACAGCGACACCGGAACCAACCTGGCATTCACGCTTGGCGCGGTGCTGCAGGGCATGCGCAACCCGCGGTTTGCAAGCGCAAGTGACGTCCTGCGGCGGGCTGCCGTCGAGGCGCTCGATGGAGCGCGCGGGAATTCCGGAGCGATTCTGGCGCAGTTTCTTCAGGGGGTGGCGGCGGCATTGGAACCCGGCCGGCAACTGAGCTCCAGCGCGCTGGCCCGGGCTGCGATGAGCGGGGCGGCGCAGGCCAGGACCGCGATGGCCGAGCCCCTCGAAGGAACGATTTTGAGCGTCATCCGGGCCTTTGCGGACGAGCTGCAGGCCCGGGACGGAGCGGGGGAACAGGACATCCGCGCCTGTTTCCGGTGCGCCACCACGCGAGCCCGCGAGGCATTGAGCCGGACGACCACGCAGCTCAAGGCATTGCGCTCCGCCGGGGTTGTCGATGCGGGCGGCCTCGGCTTCGTGGTCCTGCTGGAGGGCATCGCCGGATTCATCGATCGCGGACGCGACGGGAGCAACGACGCACCGCTGCCCGAGGAATTCTCGCTGGCCGGGGTCGACGCCCCGTTGGAAGTCGCGGAGGACACCGGACAGCGGTATTGCGCCGAATGCGTGGTCAGCGCCGAGCGCGTTGATCGCGGGGCCTTGAAGGCGGCCCTCCTCGCGTTGCCACTCTCCCGGCTCGTCATCGCCGGTTCCCTCAGCCGGGTCTGCCTGCACGCGCACCTTGGCGATCCGGCGCAATTCTTCGCCACTGCGGCGCGGTTCGGCGCGGTGTCGCGGGAGGAATCGGATGACACGCTCACGCCGGAGGCTGCGGTCCGGCGACAGCGCGTCGCGATCATGACCGACTCCGGGGCCGATCTGCCGGCCGAGGTGCTCGACCGGCTCGAGATCCACGTCGTGCCCCAGCGGCTTTCGATCGGCGGGCGCGATTTTGTGGATGGAGTCTCCCTCTCGGCGCGGGAGTTCTATGAGGAGATGCGAACCGGACCGGTCGCGCCGCGCACGTCGCAGCCGCCCCCCGGCGATTTCCGGCGCATGTTCGAGCTCCTCCTGGAGCACCACGAACGCGTGGTTGACGTCTCCCTCGCGCGGGCGCTGTCGGGCACGCTCCAATCGGCGGCGGGCGCTGCAGGCCGCACCGCCAGGGACCGGATCAGCGTGTTCGATTCCGGCCATGTCGCCGCAGCCCTGGGCCTGATGGCCATCTGGGCGGCCGAGGCTGCGGAGGCGGGACTCGACGCGGCGCGCATCCTCGACGGTTTGGCGCGGATGCGTCCGCGGACTGCGCTCTATGCGGTCGCCAGGGACCTCAGCCATGCCGTGCGCGGAGGCCGGGCGCCGAAGGTGGCGTTGACGCTGACGCGCCTGCTGCATCTGTCGCTCATGTTCCGGAACCGCGCCGACGGCCGCCTCGGCGTCATGGGCGGGCTGCGGGGGGGCGAGCAGCTGCCGGAGCGCTTCGCCCGCACGATCGCGCGCCGGCTCGATCCGGCGCGCCGCTACCGGCTGATCGTCGGCCATTGCGATTGCGCCGGGGACGCGGAGCGCGTGGCGGCTGTGCTGCGCGCCCGGGTGCGCGGGATCGACCGCATGTGGATCGTCGATACGGGCTCCGCGATCGGCACCCATGCAGGTCCGGGCGCGCTGGTGATCGGCGTTCAGGACTACGAGCCGCCGAAGCCATGATGCCGGACGCCGCCAGGATTGTGCTGGGATACCTGCTCGGGTCGGCCTCCGGCAGCCTGCTGCTCGGCCGGCTGCGCGGGGTGGACATCCGCATGCAGGGCAGCGGGAATGCGGGCGGCACGAATGCGCTGCGCACCCAGGGGCTGTGGTTTGCTCTCGGCGTGGGCGCGATCGACGTGGGCAAGGCCGCATTGGCGTCGTGGATCGGTGGATACGGAATCGCCGACGCTCGTCGCGCCCTGGTCGTCGCCCTGCTGGCCGGTGCGGCCGCGGCGGCCGGCCACGTCTGGCCGCTCTATTTCGGCTTTCGCGGGGGCAAGGGCGTGGCGGCGGTGTGCGGGATGCTGCTGGTGCTATGGCCCGCAGGGCTGGCGGTGATGCTGGCGGTGCTGCTGCTGGTGCTGGCCACCACTGGCTTCGTCGGGCTCGGTTCGATGCTTGGCAGTCTGGCGCTGATCCCGGCGGCGGCCTTGTTTGCCCCCGGGTCGCGGCGCCCGGTGTGGATCGTCGCAGCGGTGGCGATCGCTGCGTTTGTCTGCTTCACCCATCGCAGTAACGTGCGCCGGCTCCGCGCGGGCACCGAGCATCGCTTTGAGCGAGCCCGGGTGCTGGCGCGCTTGTTTTTAAGATAGGGCGGCAGCGGCCCCGGGCTTTTTGAATGGCGCTCGGTCGGGAAATCGCGAGAATCCGCGGGACCGATGCTTTGGGACTTTCGAAATCTGATCCGGCGCGGCGGTGGATTGTGGCCGCGGACCTGGAAGAATGAAGACCGCCGGCCCGTGCGGCCGCCGGAGGTCAAGCCTCCGCCTCCGCCACCGGAGCGCGAGAAGGACGAGCACTGGCTGACCCCGCAATGGCAGCCGCCCAAGGATTCGGGCGACGCGTGGAAGAAGTCGGAGTAGTTGGGGCGAGGCCGTGATGGTCGATGGGCCTGCGGGCGCCCGGCTTTGGATCGTGGCATGGCGACGCTGATCTTTTCGGCGAATTGAATGCAATTGGTTCTTGACGGCTTGGCGGAGAACGCTACCTTGTGACACAAAGGTAGCTGATTCTGATATCCCCCATGAGTCTCGATGAAAAATTCTCCGCTCTCCGAAAGGGCCTGCTGGAGTTTCTACTGCTGAAGATCATCGCGGCGGACAAGGTCTACGTCGCCGACATCCTGAGGCAGTTGAACGCCACCGAGTTCGCGACGCAGGAGGGCACGCTTTACCCGCTCCTGAGCAAAATGCGCCGCGAGGGACTCCTCGATTACGAGTGGCAGGAGTCCGCCGCGGGTCCGCCGCGGAAATACTACACGCTGACGGCCAAGGGCCGGGAGCAGCTGCGCGAGATCTCCGACTACTGGCACAAGATCAACGGGACCGTGAAGGGACTGGGCCTGTGATCTGCGCCTCCGAATTCCAACGAATCCAACGCCCATGAACAAAGTCATTTCCATCCATTTGCACGGGGCCGCATTTCAGCTGGAAGAAGCCGGCTACGAGGCCCTGCGCGCCTATCTCGACCAGGCCGCGCGCCAGTTGGCGGCGAATCCCGATCAGGCTGAGATCCTCGCCGACATCGAGCAGGCGATCGGCGAGAAATTCCGCGCCCTTCTCAATGCCGGCCGCAATGTCGTGCTGGCGGCCGAGGTGAAGGCAGTCATCGCCGAGATGGGGCCCGTCGACGATGGTTCCGCGTCAGCGTCGGACCAGAAATCCGGAGCTGCACCGGGCGCTGCCCAGCAGGCTGCGCAGACGGGACCCGCTTCTTCTGGCCCGCCGAAGCGGCTGTATCGCATCTACGATGGCGCCGTGATCTCCGGCATCTGTACGGGCCTGGCCGCCTACCTTGGTGCCGACGTCGTCCTGATCCGCTTGGCGGCGGTCGTTCTGGGTTGTCTCAGCGGCGGTGCGGTCGCGATCGTCTATCTGGTCGCGCGATTCATCATCCCGGTGGCGCGAACACCGGAGGAAAAGGCCGCGGCCGCAGGTCCTTCACCGACGGCGCAGGAATTCATCCGAATGGCGCACGAAGGCTATTACGAAGGCCTGAAGTCGATCCACGACCGGGAGGCCCGCCGGGAATGGAAACGGAAGTTCCATCGGAGAATGCGTGATTGGAAACGCGATTTCCATTGGGAAATGCGGGGTCACTTCGGCGCCTGGCGGCACCGCTGGGATCCGCCTCCCGGCTCCTGTCCCTCGCAGGTCGGGTCTTTTCTGGTCCTGCCAATCCTGTCCACGCTCAAGGCGTTTCTGGTGTTTGTGCTCTGGTTCGCCATCCTGTCGTTGATCGCAACCAGAGCGATCTGCGGCGTCTCGCTGCCCGCAGGGCTTCCGATCTGGGCCGGCGTTCTTCTTCTGCTTCTCGCCTATCATGTCGTCGTGGCGCCAATCAAGGCGATGAGGCGCGCCCTTTGCTGCCGCAGCATGTGCGGGCCGTATTGCTGGCATCCGTTTGCCGAATTCCGGCACGGGCTTATTGCACTCGGCATGCTCGTGCTGGCTGTCTGGCTTGCCGATCGTTTTGCGCCGGGTTTCCATCGGACGCTGCTCGCGCTGCCGGCCTTCCTGCATCACGCCGCAGAATCCGTGCGCCAGTGGTGGACCGGGCGGTGATTGACTGCGGCCACACCCGTGTTCTGTTGAGAAACAGGGGTGCTTTGTAGCCGGCTTCGCTGAGGCCGGTTCCCCGGGAGTTGAAATTTCAGGCCGGGGTCGGCGACCCCGGCTACAACGTTTTGAGGATCTCCCCGCCTGAGGCTGGATGGGGCTTGCGCGGATGGCGGCCTCGGAACTCCGTCTCAGCCGCGCACGATCAGGTGGACGTGCGGGGCCTTCACAAGCGCGCTGACGCGGACGCCGGGTGCAAGCTGGAGTTCCTCGACCGATTGTCGCGTGAGCATGGCGACCAGCGGAAACCCGCAATCCAGCTCGATGCGCACGATGGGTCCCGCGGGCACGATGGCGCGCACGGTGCCGGTCAGGTGGTTGCGCGCGCTCGTTTGCACCGCACCGGCGTCCTTGATCAGGATCACATCCTCCGCGCGGATGCTCACGAGCACGGCGGTTGTGCCGTGCGGCAGGTCCGTTGCGAGTGCGGAGAGGCTGACCGGGCCGAGCGACACCGTCGCAAGCCCGTCGCGCACCTCGACGAGGCGTGCCGGCTGCACCGTCTCCACTCCGACAATACGCGCAACCTCGGGTGTCGCCGGCTGCCGGAAGACCTCGTCGATCGCGCCCAGTTGCAGAAGCCGGCCGGAGCTCAACACCGCCAGGTCGTCGCAAAGCGCGATCATTTCCTGTGCCGCGTGGCTCACGTAGACCATCGGGACGGCGAATTCGTCGCGGATGCGCTGCAGGTAGGGCAGGATCGCCTCCTTGAGTGAGGCATCGATGCCGGCCAGGGGTTCGTCGAGCAGCAGCAGTCGCGGCGCGGAGACCAGCGCCCGCGCGAGTGCCACCCGTTGCCTCTCGCCGCCGGATAGGTCCGTGACCCGCCGCGACAGCAGTCCGCCGATTCCGAGCACCGTGCAAACATGGCTGCGGGAAAATGCCTCACCGGCCGCTCCTGCCCGGCGCTCGGCGAACCGCAGATTGCCATCGACGCTGAGATGGGGAAACAGCGCGGCGTCCTGCGGCACGTAACCGATCCGGCGTCGCTCGGGCGGAAGGGACACGCCGGAGGCGACCTCGGTGAGCACCGTGTCGCCCAGGCAGATCCGGCCGGCGTCCGGTCGCCGCAAACCCGCGATGATTTCCACAAGCGTCGTCTTCCCGGAGCCGGAGGCGCCGAAGAGTCCGGTGACCCGCGCGGTGAACTCCGCTTCGATTTCGAGCGTAAAACCGCCGGCGCGCAGCCGCACTCCGTGCAAGGCGAGGGTCATGGCGCGTGCCTCCGCGTCAGCCACTCGCTGAGGGCCACCGCGGCGAATGCGAGTGCGACCGAGATTGCGAGCAGCCTGAACGCCGCGCCGTCGTTTCCGAGCAAAACGTCGTTGTAGATTCCCAGGGCAAGCGTGATCGTCCTGCCGGGAATCATGCCCGCGACCATCACGGTTGCGCCGAATTCGCCGAGCGCGCGGGCAAAGGCGAGAACGCATCCGGCCATCAATCCGCGACGGGCGAGCGGCACCGTGATCGTGAAGAAGACGCGCAACGGCCCTGCGCCCAGGGTTCGCGCAACGCCTTCAAGCCGCACAGGAACCTCTTCGAAGGCGACCCGCGCGGTGCGCACGAGCAGCGGGAAGGCCATCACCCCGGTCGCGAGTACCACCGCGCGCCAGGTAAACGCGATCTCGACGCCAAAAACGTTCTCGAAGAGCCGTCCCAGTGCGCCGTGGCGCCCGAAAAGTTTCAACAGGACCAGTCCGGTTGCAACAGGCGGGATGACAAGCGGCAGGGCCACAAGCGTCTCGACGACCGCCTTGCCCGGCCACCGCCGGCGCGCCAGCGCCCAACCGAGCGCAACGCCGGGCGGCACGATCAGCATCGTGCCAAGCAGCGCGATCCCGAGGGTGAAGAGCGTGACTTGAAAGATGTCGGACACCGGCGGGACGATTTACGAGTTGCGATTCATTTACTTCGATCCGTCTCGGAATTTGTTTCTGCCTCTGCAATCGCAGCCCGGCTCATTTGTGGCTGCAGGCGCCAGCGAACCGACTTTGCATCGCAGCCGGACCACGTTCATCTGATGGACAGATCCTGGCAGCAGCAATCGTAAATCGCACCGCGTAATTCCTGCCGGCGCGCCTGCCGGGCCGTAGCCTTGCGCGAAGGCGGGCCGCGCCGCTGCGGTCCACCGTCAATCGGGAGATGTGGCCCATGCCGGCGCCAGATTGGAATTTCCCGTTGCATCGATGCAGTTCGGTGGTTTCTGCTCTCCAGGAACCCCATCGAAGGCCTCCACATGATCGACTACCGCCAGCCGGATCTCACCCAGCATCCTCCCCGCAGCCCGCGCGTGCGCTTGGGCGGGTTCGCCCATCTGCCGCGGTTGCTGGACAAGGCCCGCGCGACGGCTGCCGGCAAAAACGGGCTCTATGTCTATGCCGCGATGATGGACCGACAGTTCTTCAGTTTCACCGGGATCGATTCCGCGGCGTTTCTCGATGCCGTGAAGACTGGGAAGACCGATGGTGAGATGCTCGCCTGGGTGCTGGAGCATCTGAATCCCGTGCGCACGCAGTCCGAGATCGTGCAGTGGTCATCCTGGCTGGAGACGTTGGGGCCGGGCGGCGCCCAGGGGCACGCCTGGCTCGCCGAACGCATCAGCGCGTACGGGCCGAAGCGCGACGACATCCGCACGTATTGCGAACACCTGGACCTCGACGATTATGTGTCCTTTGGCGGCGTCGGGTAGAGCGTTTTCAAATAGAGTGTGGCCGGGAGCGCCAGCGAGTGGACGAACCTTCTGCTCGCCCGTGCGACGGGATTCAGTGCCCCGGAGTCGAGGGGCTGGCGCTCGCAGCTACCGTTTTCTCAGCTACAGTTCGATTCAGACCGCTCTCGGAGCCCGTCGGGCTTCGCCCTCCGCGCTCCTAAACAAATGGCTGGCGCCATTTGGGACGGACTTACGCGTAGCCGTGCGTGAGACCTGAAAAACAGCCAAGTGGGAACGGAGGCGGGAGGGAAAACGAGTTGGAGTCGCATTTCGCCGCCGCCGGCCCGGTTTTTCGACCGGGGAGAGGTTCGGTCGGCGGTTTTACGCCGCGCCCGTGAGGTCTTTGAGGGCGAAGAGCCGTTTGAGGTTATAGCTCACGCAGACCAGGGTCCACTCCAGTGAGACTTTTGCATGGCCCCTTAAGCTGAAGCGCCGGAAGCCCATCACCTCTTTGATGATGCCGAAGACC
>Ga0265316_10005907_pt1 | contig 11795 bp, 11 predicted proteins | sample 4522metaG_FD_202092 | JGI IMG/M metagenome (GOLD analysis project Ga0265316, IMG submission 202092) | Rhizosphere microbial communities from Carex aquatilis grown in University of Washington, Seatle, WA, United States - 4-5-22 metaG | ecosystem: Host-associated > Plants > Roots > Rhizosphere >...
GAAATAAGCGAACTACTTGCGTTAGTTGGGTTAACCCCGATTTAGAAATTGTTTCAAACTCAAACTTTGAGGTTGATTTACAATTTCTTAATCGATTGTTCATTTCTAATGAGCAATTTGGGTTTAAGGAACTGTCCACAGGAATTTTCCAGTATCTAAATAATGCATAATTTGAACTATGCTTTGGCTCGATTTCCTTTCGACCGATTCAAAAGTATTAAAGGCATTATGCGGCGTAAGAATTACATTTTGCTTTTCAGCCAGTTCAAGAGTTGCCATTACTTCTAAATTTTCATTTTTTGTTTTTGCCCTCAGACTATTAGCCAGTTCCTTTTCTTCATTGTAAACATCAAGTCCAATTCCTCCCAGACAGTTTTCATTTATTAATTTTAACAAAGTTTTGGAAGTACAAAATTCCCCGCGTGAAATGTTAATAAAAATTACGTTTTTCTTTGCTCTTTTTAATAGATCATAAGTGAAATAATTCCTGTTTTGCTCAGTTAGGTTCATTGCACAGACAATAATATCAGCCTGTTGAATTCCTTCTTCTATTGAAATATACTCTTCTTCAGGATATTTTTTTACAATATCCACACAAAGCACCTTCATCCCTAGTCCTTTACCTATTTTTATCAATTGGCATCCAATATTTCCAGCACCCACAATAAGCAGCGTCTTGTTCTCACATTCATTGCCAGTTATACCATCACGGAGAAAAGTTTTAAAATTTTGTTTTTGCCGGGGTAACTTTCTCAATAATGCCATCCAGAGCATCATAGCATGTTCTGCTACCGCTCTGTGACAATACAATGGCAAATAACCCAGTTCAATTTTTTTTGTAATTGTTTGTCGAAATTCATTTAAATGATCATATCCTGTACTTCTTGAAAGTATTCCTGAAAGTTTGGATCCCCACTCAACAGGATAAATACTTTGTGTACGGGTTGAAATTAAATGGGAAGGAGGCAGATTTTGTCTGGATTCCTGAATTGTTTTCCAGGTAAATTCTGCCTTTATTTTAGCAGGTAAATATTTCCTGAGCTCAAGTTCCTCTTCCTCGAATGCCTCGTAAAAAAAAACATCCATAAATATTCCCTATAATCGTTACCGGATAAAATTACATAAAAATTATTTAAGCCTCCTTAACACATATTTATATGCAGATTTAATAAAATGTTAAAATATTTTTAACTTTTGTTAACATATTCTAATTTAAAATTAGTATTCTTGTTGTTCGATAAGATATGTAATATCTGATATTTTCACAATTTATTATCGGAACTTCCTGAAAATCCGATAAAAGAGTAAGGAGCGAATGCCGAAAAGCTTAAGAGTAGGCTTATTAAAAACACTATACCATGAAAAAACTATTACTTTTTTCTTTTGCACTTTTATTTGCAGTTTCAACATTTGGTCAAATAAGATTTGGACTTAGAGCAGGAGTAAATATAGCAAACGAAACTTATTCCGCCAGTGGCATGTCGATGAGCCCAAGTTCTATTATTGGGTTTCAAGCCGGAGCTATACTTGAATGTGCTCTTACTGACAATCTATTCTTAACACCTGGTGTCTTATTTAGTCAAAAAGGAGCAAAATTAGATTTATCATCACTTGGTTCAACTGGCACTGGAACTGAAACTTTGAATTATATTGATATTCCTATTGATTTTAGTTACAAGTTTGGTGAAAGTAGTACTAAATTTTTTGTATTAGCCGGTCCGATTATTAGTTATGCTCTAAGTGGATCTGATAAAAGTGATGAAGGCAGTGCAGACGTTGAATTCGGCAGTAATGCTGGTCAATATAAAAGATTGGATTTTGCTATTGGCTTTGGTGCTGGTATAGACATCAGCAGTTTTCAGATTTCCGCAAGGTATAATCTAGGATTGGCAAATATTATTAATAATGGAGGAGCAGATGTTTCAGTCAAGAATAATGTAATTGCAATTACTGCTGCATTTATTTTTGGCGGCAAATAATTGTTAATATCATATTATCAAAAAAATGCCTGCAAATTTGCAGGCATTTTTTGTTTAGGGAAAGACTTTGTTTTCAAATGTCTTTTTCTTCCTAAATTTGTTTTCTAAATATCCTGAAAAATATCATGGCCAATGATTATCTGTTTGCTGATGTTATACTTCCTTTTCCAGTACAGCAATTATTTACTTATTCTGTTCCTGTAAACTTTCGAACACTAATAAAAACAGGAATCAGAGTCATAGTGCAATTTGGCCAAAAAAAAAATTATACAGCTATCATTGCTAATCTGCATTCAAATAAACCTGATAATTTTGAAGTAAAGGAAATCTTATCTGTTTTAGATGAAGTTCCTGTTGTTAATACAATTCAAATTGATCTTTGGAAATGGATTTCAGAATATTACATGTGTTCTTTAGGTGAAGTAATGAAAGCTGCATTGCCTTCAGGTCTGAAACTCGAGAGTGAAACTTATGCAAAAGAGAATCCTTTTTTCGAAAAATTTGATGAACTGAGTGAATCCGAGTTGAATTTATTAGAAATAATTCGGAGCTATGGCAACATTCGTTTAAAAGAATTATCAGGACAAAAATTTAACAAGAATGTCCATTACCTGTTAAAATCACTTTATGAAAAAGAAGCTATTTTCCTGGAAGAATCATTAAAATCAGGCTTTGTACCTAAAAAGGAATATTATGTGAGATTAACCAGTAAGGCACAGGATGAAAACTATCTTAATCAATATATTGACAAACTTAACCGGGCAAAGAAACAGCAGTACTTGCTTTTTGAATATATAAAAGCATCAGGCATATTTGAAAAATCCGCTATCGGGGAAGTGAAAAAAAAAGAATTGCTTGAAAATTCTAAAGTTAATTCAGCCGTTCTTCAGAGTCTTGTAAAGAAAGGAATTTTTGAAATTTATGTTCGTGATAGCAGCCGACTTGAAGATATCTCGAACTTAAAAGAAGAATTGCCTGTTTTGAGTGCTGCTCAAGATTCAGCCTTGAAGTCCATCAAATTTGCATTTCAATCAAAAGATTCTGTCTTGCTTCACGGAATTACATCAAGCGGAAAGACCGAAATTTATTTTCATTTAATCCAGGATGTCATTAATAATGGCAAACAAGTTCTTTACCTTTTGCCGGAAATCGCTATAACTGCTCAAATTGTTAATCGTTTGAGAGTTCATTTCGGGAATAAAGTTGGGATTTACCATTCAAAGTTTTCAGACAATGAAAGAGTAGAAATCTGGAACAAATTAAAGAATGATGCTCCGGATGCTTACCAAATAATACTTGGAGTGCGTTCTTCCATTTTCCTGCCTTTTTCAAACCTTGGATTAATAATTATTGATGAAGAACAGGAAACGAATTTCAAACAATTCGATCCATCTCCCCGGTATCATGCAAGGGATGTTGCTACAGTTCTGGCAAGATTGCATAAAGCAAAAGTACTTTTAGGAACGGCTACACCATCTATCGAAACTTATTATAACGCAATAAACGGTAAGTACAAATTAGTAGAATTGAAGGAAAGGTATAAGAAAATTCTTCTTCCGGAAACTAAAATTGTAAATCTTAAAGCAGCAAAGAAGAATAAACATATGCGATCACATTTTTCAGCTGAACTTATCGATAAAATTGGCGATTGCTTAAAACTTTCCAAACAGGTAATTCTTTTTCAGAACAGAAGAGGTTATGCACCATTTATAATGTGCTCCGAGTGTGGCTGGATACCTCATTGCAAATATTGCGATGTTACATTAACTTATCATAAAAACCAGTGCCAGTTAACCTGCCATTATTGTGGTTTTACGCAGGAAGTATCAGTAAAATGTGGGCAATGCGGGAACCTTGAATTGCAGACCATGGGATTTGGAACTGAGCAAATAGAAGAAGAACTCGCAATCTATTTTCCCTCGGCAAGAATTGCACGCATGGACATGGATTCGACACGTTCAAAACATTCTCATGAAAAAATCATAAATAACTTTGAAAACAGGTTAATTGATATTCTTGTAGGCACTCAAATGATTACAAAAGGATTGGATTTTGATCATGTCGGGTTGGTTGGTATATTAAACGCGGATATATTGTTCAATTTTCCTGATTTCAGGGCATTTGAAAGAAGTTTTCAATTAATGGTTCAAGCCGGAGGCAGGGCAGGCAGGCAAAATGATCGTGGCCTTGTTATTATCCAGACTTACACGCCTGAACATCCAGTAATAAGAAATGTAATTAAAAATGATTATATTGAAATGTTTAATACCCAACTCGAAGAAAGGACTACATTCAAATATCCGCCTGTTTATCGCCTGATCAAAATTACAGTAAAACATAAAAAAAATGATCTTTGTGTCAATGCGGCAAATTTGTTAGCCCGGAAACTAAAAAGTATCAAGGTTGATAATGTGTTAGGACCGGATATACCCTTAATAAGCAGAATTCAAAATATGCATCTGCGCGATATCATAATTAAAATTAAGCGAGAAGCTGCAATTGCCCGTTTGAAAAATCAAATTAATGAAATAATTAAAAGTATACGTGAAGAATTTAAATCAGTGATTATATCTGTTGATGTTGATCCTATGTAGCCAGCTAGTGTCATGTCAAGCGTGAAATGTTGTATAAGATTGCTTCGTTATACCTCCTAGCAATGACACTCCAAATTGCCGTCATTGCGAGCGGAGCGAAGCAATCTATGAAAGTATATAACACTTGTTATCCGATGGCTTTGAGCCTTCGGAAAGCCAGCTTCGAACTAAAATAAAGAGAGACATCGGATGACATGAAGCCATCCGATGTCTCCGGATTGAAAAAATTGTATATTTGAACTTTAAAAAAGAAGTTTTGAAAAAAGAAGAAATCAAAAAATTATTTGAAGTTTTTGCTTCAAAAAAAATCCTGATAATTGGCGATGTAATGATTGACTCTTACCTCTGGGGGAAAGTAGACAGAATTTCTCCAGAGGCTCCGGTGCCGGTAGTCAATTGTACCAAACATGAATCCCGGCTTGGCGGTGCCGGTAATGTGGCTCTCAATTTAATTGCATTAGGTGCTTCTCCTCTATTATGTGGCGTTGTTGGTAATGATGACAATGGCACATTATTCCTGAAGTTGATGCAAAATAATCGTCTTACTAATAAAGGTATTTATATTTCAAAAAACCGTCCGACCACGATAAAAACACGAGTAATTGGCGGAAACCAGCAATTAATCCGAATAGATGAAGAGACTGACAAACCTTTGGAAGGTAAGAATGAATCAGGCTTTGTTGAGCACATAAAAATACTTTTAAATAAAGATTGTATTGATGCTATAATTTTTCAGGATTATGATAAAGGAGCCCTGACCCCTGTGATTATAAATGAAATTATAGCCATTGCGAGAAAAAAAAATATACCTACTTTGGTCGATCCTAAAAAACGGAATTTTATGAGTTATGAAGGTGTAAATTTATTTAAGCCCAACTTTAAAGAGTTTTGTGATGGCCTTAAAATTGATTTAACCAAAGATAACTTCACAAAAATTTTCGAATCAACCAGTAAATTCCAAAAAGAAAAGAAAATTGAATTGATGCTAATTACTCTTTCCGAGAAAGGAATTTTTGTAAGTGATGATAAAAAATACTTTCATATACCTGCTCATATTCGCGATATTACCGATGTTTCAGGAGCCGGTGATACTGTAATAAGCATGGCATGTCTATGCATGACAGCAGGACTTCAGCCAAATATGACAGCATCAATTTCAAATCTGGCAGGAGGTTTGGTCTGTGAAAAAGTTGGCGTAGTTCCAATAGATAAAAAAAAGCTGGAAGAAGAACTGCTAAAGTTGGATTTTTAATAATTAAATTAAATTTGCACAAAAATTCGGGGTGTGGCGCAGTTGGCTAGCGCGCGTCGTTCGGGACGACGAGGTCGTGTGTTCGAGTCACATCACCCCGACTTTTAAATTTGAAATACCATTGTTAATCAAATAATTACAATGGTATTTTTACTTATAGTACAAAATATAGTACAAAAAATCAATATTTAAATTAGATTTTATAAGCCTTGATTTTATTGTACTGCCACAAAGTATCTATCTATCAATTAACACTTTCGTTGCAATTTTTGAAGGACTTATTTATATTATTTTGCTGATTTAGAGAATAATACATATTTATTATTCAAGTTTTATAGTGTTATGCTATATTTTTCCTATTTATGTCTTTTAGTTTATTCATATATTTTTTCATAACATGACACAATCTATCAAACGAATCCAAATCTAATGCTCTTTGCTGTGTTAACATACCTGAAAAAAAGACTTTACAATCGCTATTAATATTATAATAACTAAATTCTTTATTATACAAATTTCCTTTCTTTCTCATATATTTCTCATGCTTAAAGTGCTTATGAAAATCTTTTAAAAAATCCTCTGACTTATCGTCAAAATACATTAATTTAAATATTTTAGAAGCATCTGCATTAGCGACTAAGATTATTTCAGGTTGAATGACATTTAATACTTTTTTAAAAATTTTCAATTGGTCTTCAAAGAAAGTTGGGTCATTCTGAATATATTTAATAAGTTCTTTTGATGAGCAAATTTTAAAACTAAACAAATCAATATGTATATATTTACTTTTAGATTTGTATAGAATTTTTGCTAATTTCTCAAACTTCTTAAAATAACCATGCCCTTTCAATCCAAGTCTTTCAAGAGATTTATATAAAGATAAATTATTTAGGAATGCTTCCTTCCCATTGAATTTAAAAAAATTAGAAATAATCTTTTCTTTTTTAGTATCAATCGCTTTCTTTATTTCTTGTTTTAATTGTTTTTGGTCAGTGATTTTTTTACTAAGAAGTTTTATTATACGTTCCTTATTAATATCAGGTATATGCGATTGAAACTTATTATCTGCCTTTATCGAGTTGTACCACCAGCTTGTATCAAAAGAAGGATTTAGACCTACACACAGAAACTTTTTCCGTTTAAGAGTTGGAAATGGTGTGGGAATTAAGAGTGTACCAAAAGAATTTCTTTTTGACTTATCATTATATATTTCGTCCCATAACGATGCAAGTTCTTTGTTATAATTTATTATTTTCTTTTTAATCATGTGTTATTAGATTACTACAACTTTTTCAATTATCAATTGAAATTGAATACAATAACACTATTCTTCTTCAAAATCCAACCCTAACTGCTTTGCAGCTTCTTTTGCACTTTTGTACTGTTGCTTTGACTCATCTAATTGACTACTCTCGGTTGATTTTACCTTGAATCTAACTTCAATTTCCAACTTATTTCCAGACATGGCAAATGGAGTTATGAAGTAATTAAACAGTTCTGTATACTTTTCTAATGGTACTTTTCCGGAAATGGTAATTGATGAAAACTTTCTGATTTCTGTTTCTCCTTTACCCTTCTTCCCTGATTTTCCTCCATCTGGTTCAGATATAGGATGTGTTCCACCATCAACAGTTGGATATTTTCCGTTGGGAGGAGTAGGCTCTGGAATAATTTGTGGTTTTAAACTCTATTAGCATGTGGCAGGTTTTGTGGTGCAACTCTATCAAACTACACCAAAACATGATGCGAGATTGAATGCTAAAAAACCATATAAACCCCGCCATTGCTTATGAGCGTGTTGGCACTAGTTAATTATTTTTCCAATCAATTTTCATTTCATTCATTATAACTGCTTTCCCTCGTAATAAAACTCGGTTGTTATTTGCAATCTCACACTCAACTATACCAGACCTTTCTGATGCTTGAAATCCTAAAAGTTTTGTTTTATTTAATTTTTTTGACCAATATGGTGCAATATAGCAATGTAAAGAACCAGTTACAGGGTCTTCATTTATACCAACTCCTGGTGCAAAATGTCTTGAATAAAAATCATAATTATCATTTGATTTTGCTGTAATCATGAATGCCAATCTATCAGACTTTTGTAACAAATTGAAATCAGGTTTTAATTTTTTAAGTTTTTCTACATTATCAATCTCTATCAAATATCGTTTATCATTTTTACCAATAAATACAGGCTTTATATCAAATGCCTTTTCAATAATCTCATTACTTTCACATTGCTCAACAAATAATTGTGGAAAGTCCAATTCAACCATTTCATTTGTCAATCTTGCTTTTAATATCCCACTTTTTGTATTAAATTCAATCAGCTTATTTTTATCAATGATACCTGTCTCATATAAAACATAAACTGTTGCAAGTGTAGCATGTCCACATATAGCTACTTCGGTTTTTGGAGTAAACCATCGCAGAGAATATGTGTTATTTTGCTTTAGTAAAAATGCGGTCTCAGAATAATTTATCTCACGAGCAATATTTAACATTAAATTATCAGACAATTCATAATCCAAAATACAGACTCCAGCTGGATTACCAGAATATGGTTTATCAGTAAATGCATCTACAATAAATGTTCTCATAATGTTTTTTAATTGGGCACAACATGTTTATATATCACCTAAAGGTAAATATATTTGACCAATCATGGAGTTATAGCATGCTATAGAATATCGTTTAAGAAACTAATATAATGGATGTAGGAGTTTTTTAAATTCACCACATTTTAACTAATAGCTACATCTAACAAAATATGATGTGGCATATAACTATCTATATGTTTGTTTATTAATATATTATGCAAATATAAAATTTCATTGTTTTCCGAAAACGTTCAAATGTTTTAATCTTAAGGGTTTCGGAGTCATGTCACTATCAAGCTGAACGAACTGCTGTTACGAGTATGATAACTTTAACTTAATAGAGATTAAACAAATTTGATGAAGCATTGTTTTATCTTTATATTGAATTTTAAACTTTTAATTAATAAAACTATGTGTAGAATATTACGTTGGGTCGGCTATGTATCAACTGCTATTGGTGCAATATTAATTATCATGGCTATCATTAGTGGTTTTAGATACCATCATCATTTCATAAATGCTCATGCACAGGTTTGCTGTAATTTGCATCATGCTGGTGACAACATGGCTTCTGCTAAAACTGATTCTGGAAGTTGTAAACAGCACGAAATGATTGGAAAAGACACCACTAAATATTGTAAAAAAGCAATGATGGGTACTCCAATGGCTGCCCCTATGATGTGCAATTCTTGCCAAATGTGTAATCATCAAATCGGATTTTATATTGGTTTGGCAATATGTTTTCTATTGTTAGCCATTGCTTTATTTATGATTTGCAATCATTGCCATTGCAAAAAATGCTGCGAAGAAAAATGTGAATGTAAGGAAGAGAAAAAGGAATAAACTAAATCGTAAGATAAGTCCACTTTTTCATTTGTTGCAAAATATTTCAAAGCCTCATGACTGGTATTAAAGTTACTGTTATGAGGTTTTATTATTTTAAATAATGACGTTCTATTGTATAAACTGTAAAGGTTTCGGAGTTACTTCTGTATCTCGTAACATCAAATTTAAATAATTTCGTGACAATTGCAGTAAATCTCTGAATCAAACTATCAAGTATCTTCTCGACAATCGCTAACCATTTTTCAATTGAATCAATTGGATTTTCAATAATATGTCGCCTCCTTATAAAATACTATTTCATCAAACGAAAAATGATGCGGCATACGCCTATCTATATATTTGTATATTAATATATTAGATAAATGTGGAATTTCAATCTATAATGAAACTGTCTGGTTGTGCTATTTTATTTCTTCATTTTACCATCGGCAGGTATTTTTCTCGGTTCTCTATTATTACCCATATTTCTATACCCAGCAATACGAGCGCTATAGGCAGTCCTGATGGTTCAATTATGATATGAGTTAAAAGTATTCCTGTAAGAACTGGAAAAATAATTATTGCGCCAAGTGCTCTAAATTTATTAGTAATGAATAGTACTCCACCGACAATTTCGGCAACAGCAATGAGCGGCATCAGCCAGCCTATTTCCATAAATGCTGCCATTACTTTCATCATTTTTTCGGGCATGTCTTTGGGCATAGGCATATAATTAAAAAATTTATTAAGTCCTGAGTTGATGAACATTAGTCCAAAAAGTAGGCTTACTACAAATAGAATTTTCTTTTTCATAGTTTTTAGTCTTTTAATTTACAAATATACACACCTTTTTTGTCGATTGATTAATAGTCAAGCTCAATTTTATAATAACCGCTAACGGTTTGAGCTATGAGCATGTGGCGAGTTTTGGAGCGCTTTACTATCAAACTACACCCAAACTTGATGCGGGATTGAAAGTTAAATAACGATATAAACCCCGCCATTGCTTATGAGTGCTTGTTGTATGCGGGCTATTTTATTATATAATCCTAATTTTTTGTGAAGTTTAAATTATAAGACCCATTTGAATCAATCTCTAAATTATTGCCATTTATTGTGTAGGTAAAAGCATTAGCTAAATTACTGGTCACATATTGCTCCCATTCAACATATTTGCAAGCAATCTTTGTAGTTGCTAAATCAGCAATCTTAATCGTCTTGTTATCCGAAGATAAGGTATACTTACCCTGTCCACCATTACAAATACCACTAAAAGAAATGATGCTCAGAGAGTCTGTAAAATCAATAGATATTTTATTATTTGCATCATTAGGAAAGTTTGTTATCACTTTAGACTTTGTATCCTGAATTGAAGAAAGTGTCCATTTAGTTTTTAATATGGAAACCTGTCCTGTTTGAGAACTCTCTTTTTTGCAACTCAATCCAAGCAACAAAAGACCTGAAAAAACAAATAATAATTTTCTCATAGTTTATATTTTATTTAAAGATGGTTTTAATCAAAAAAGGTTGCAAAATTAATTAAAAAATCATCTCAATCTAAGCATATTATTAGCTTGCATACAACGGTTTGAGCTATGAGTATGTGTCGGGTTTCGGAGCGCATAACTATCAAAATACACCAAAACATGATGCGAGATTGAAAGCTAAATAACCAGTTAAACCCCGTCATTGCTTATGAGTGCGTGTTGTGTGCTGTAAATTTTATTACTTCAAATGTTTTCTTTTATAATCAAGATAACAGATTCAATCAATATTTTAATTTGCCACTATTTAATGTTATAACTAATGTATCTGTTCCTTTATAGGCTTTTATAATTGTACTGCTTTCAAATTCATCGCTTGGCGGATTGCTTGAATAGTGCATAAATGAAATCCCAATAGTATCCTTATTAAAAGTCCTTTTTGAATCTAAAACTACATCTTCATCATTTATAATCCCATCTCCAAAAGTCCTAACCGTAACTTTATCAGCGTTAGTTGAACCAGAAAGCAACAAATTCACATATCCAATACTACTACTTGAATTACCTTTTGTGGTCGTAAACCATTGAGAGTTGGTAATACTAATCGTTGTACCTTTTGAATCATTATAAACCTTTGTAGAATCAGTATTGTCATCTTTTTTGCAAGATGCAAATACCATAATAAAACACGTAAATAAAATGCAGTTTTTCATAATTTTAAATTATTATAGTTAATCTTAATTATAAGATGTAAACTATCATAAAAAGGTTGCGTTAGATTTGTGAACGCATCCAAATTTTCTTTTAAGGCACACAACGGTTATAGGCTATGTTTAATGCGGGATTGCGTAGTTGCGAACCTATCCACCGTTACAAAACTTGCAAGCGGGAACTAAACTTACTAAACCTTCTGAACCCGGCATTACATAGCAGCCACTATGATAAAGCATAGGCCCCTGAGTGTTCACCTTCACAAGAAGGGACACAAATTGTTTATTAAAAATGTTTCACATTTAAAACAAGAGCCTATGCAAACGAAAATTACAAAAAAAATCGAT
>Ga0265316_10005908_pt1 | contig 11795 bp, 9 predicted proteins | sample 4522metaG_FD_202092 | JGI IMG/M metagenome (GOLD analysis project Ga0265316, IMG submission 202092) | Rhizosphere microbial communities from Carex aquatilis grown in University of Washington, Seatle, WA, United States - 4-5-22 metaG | ecosystem: Host-associated > Plants > Roots > Rhizosphere >...
GTCGGCCAGCATCCCCAATCGCGCGTCATGCGCATGCTGACGCCCGAAGCCCAGGGGGCGACCCAATCCCACGGGTTGCTGGTGGTCATGCTGTGGCACGAACTGCGCGATTTTGCACTGCTGCTCTGGCTGCGCCTGGCGGGACTGCCCGACATTCCCGATGGCAAGAGCCGCCGCCTGGTCGTGCAATTCCTTTCCGACCGCGCCGCCCAGGGGCGCACGCGCTGCTACCTGGAAAGCGCCAAGAAGATGCTGCGCCACTGGAACTGGGTCCACATCATCCTGACCGTCATCATGTTTGCCCTGGCGGGTGTGCACATCGCCTACGGCTTCATGTACAAGGCAGTGTAGGGCAAACCGCAGACTGGTTTCCCGTGCCCTTTGCGTTCGCCCTGGTCTGGTCTAGACTGATATTGTCTCATGGCGAGAATCCTTGTGGTCGACGATGAATCCGAGATTCGGCTGTTGCTGCGCCAGGCGTTGGAGCGGCGCGGCCACATCGTCGACGAGGCAGCCGATGGCAAGGGGGCCCTGCAACATTTCGCTGAGCAGCAGCCAGACCTCGTGATCACGGATCTTGTCATGCCGGAGCAGGAAGGGATCGAGACGATTCAAGCCCTGCGTCGGAAATGTTCGGGAATTCCCATTATCGCGATTTCGGGCGGCGGACGCGTGGGACCCCAGGATTACCTTGCGATGGCCGCACAGCTTGGCGCCGATCGCACGTTCTCCAAGCCGTTTCGCCTGGAGGATATCGCCAACGCTGTTCGCGAATTAACCGCCAAGAGCACCTGATACGGTCACGAGAGCGGAGCCGGTGTTCTCCTTCCGGCTCCGGGTCTGCCTGCTACCGCTTGGCCTTGAAGGCCTGCGCGCCCGGGTAGATCGCCGCCGCGCCCAGTTCCTCCTCGATTCGCAACAGGCGATTGTATTTTGCCACGCGCTCCGACCGCGCCAGCGATCCCGTCTTGATCTGGCCCGAGCCGGTGGCCACGGCCAGGTCGGCGATGAAGGCGTCTTCCGTCTCGCCCGACCGGTGCGAGATGACGGTGGTCCAGCCTGTGCGGTGGGCCAGCTCGACGGCATCGAGGGTCTCGGTCAGTGAGCCGATCTGATTCACCTTGATGAGCACGCTGTTGCTGGCGCCCTTTTCAATGCCGGTCCTGATGCGCTCGACGTTGGTGACAAACAGATCGTCGCCGACCAACTGAACACTGCCGCCCAATTCCCGGGTGAGAATAACCCAGCCGTCCCAGTCGTCTTCAGCCATGCCGTCTTCAATCGACACAATGGGGAAATCGGCGCATAGCTTGCGATAGAAGGCCACCATGCCGGCCGCATCCAGTTCCTTGTTTTCGCCTTCCAGTGTGTATTTCTTGCTCTTGGCATCGAACAGCTCGCTTGAGGCCACGTCAAGCGCCAGGGCCACGTCCCTGCCCGGCTGATAGCCAGCTTTGCTGATGGCGTCGCTGATCACGGACAGCGCGGCCTCGGCGCCGGGCAGGTCGGGGGCAAAGCCGCCCTCGTCGCCCACGCTCGTGGAGGCCTTGCGATCGTGCAGCAGTTTTTTCAGCGTGTGGAAGACCTCGGAGCCAGCACGCAGCGCCTCGCGGAAGCTGGGCGCACCCAAGGGCACAATCATGAATTCTTGAAAATCGAGCGAATTATCGGCATGGGCACCGCCATTGACGATGTTCATGAGCGGCACAGGCAACACCCGCGCCGTCGGTCCGCCCAGGTAGCGGTAGAGCGGCATGCCCGCCTCGGCCGCGGCCGCGCGCGCGGCGGCCATGGACACGCCCAAGATGGCATTGGCGCCAACCTTGCCTTTGTTGGGCGTGCCGTCGGCCTTGATCATGGCAGCGTCCAGGCCCGCCTGATCAAAGGCATCGCGACCCACCACCTGGGGCGCAAGCAGTTTGGCAACATTGCCCACGGCTGTGAGCACGCCCTTTCTCAAATAGCGTTTGGGATCATTGTCCCGCAGCTCCAGTGCTTCGTGTTCGCCCGTCGAAGCACCGGAAGGCACAGCAGCCATGCCCCACAGGCCAGATTCCAGATGCACCTCGCATTCCACCGTCGGATTGCCCCGCGAGTCGAGGATCTCCCGGGCCACGACCTTCCTGATGATTGCCGTCCTCATGGGCGCAAGCCTACCCCGGCCGCAGCCGTAAGCAAACATCAGGATTTGGAGGTGACCAGCGACAATTTCGTATGGCGAGTCCCCAGGCGAAAGACCGTGTCCGCCGCCGAGAGCAGGTCCGCGCACTGGGGCGGAAGTACGCGATCCAGGACGAAGATCAATGACGATCGCGCTCACGCGAGGTCTCGATATTGATGGCTGCCATTGAGTGATCAAGCGGCGGGTCCCCTTTTTTGACTACCGGCCGAGTTGAGCTTGAAATCGCAGCGGTGCTCGACGATCCTTGTAATCTAGGCCACACCATGCGCGACCTGCCGCCGCTCGACCCGCCCGCTGCCAGCGTCCCTGACCTCATCGGTCGCACGTCGAGGGCGGAGATTCGCCGGTTCAACCCCAACCCACGGGTGAGAATTCTCGCCAAGCTGGCGGGATTCAACCCCACGGGCAGCATCAAGATGATCGGGCAGGCTGAACGCGAGGTGTTTCACTTCAGCGGAACGCAGCTGTTGCTCATAGCGCTTTCTGGTGTCGTTGGCCCTGCTTGCGTTGACACAACCGTGCCTTCGGCTGTAGCAAATTGCGCCGACACATCTACCTGCACCAATGACAGCACGAGGGACGCCGCCGCTGCTGCTGACGGGCACCGTGCTACAGACGACCTGCGCCCCTACGACTCACCCGATGTTCTTGCGCCACCGCCGTCCGACGCAGCCGCGCCGGACCGGGCAATCGGCCTGGCAGAAGCTGGGTTCGACAGCCTCACTACAGAGCCAGCGCGCGAGCCTGGAGTGGAGGCACAGGCGGTCGTTGAGCCTGAGCCACAGCGAGTACCCGACGCCGGACGTGGACCTGAGCCCGGACCGGAAGCGGGATCTCGACCTGAGTCAGGACCCGGGCCGGAAGCGGGGCCAGGGGTCGACTTCGGGCTGGAAGCGGGGCCAGGGCCAGGGCCCGAGTCGGGGCCGGAGCCAGGGGCCGAACCGCCTCGGGATGGTGCCGTGGTCGGCAGCTGCCCCGCCGGTGGAATCTGCGACGACTTCGAGGACGGCGACTACTCTGCGAATCCCACCTGGACCGTGCCCGCCAATTTCGCCGTCGCATCAGATGGGAGCAAGGTTCTGTCCTACACGGGAAGTGCCACGCCGGCTATTGCCACCATTGGGAAAGCGGCCACAGCTCTCACCATCCAAGCCAGAGTCAAGATCACGGTTTTTGGTGGAACCTCCAATTCCTATCGCCTTGGAGTCTTCGCCCGCGTAAACAGTCAGACGGCCCCGTCAGTTTGGTATGGACTTACCATCACAGGCGATGGGTCGCTCCGTCTGCAGGCGACGGACTCCACGCCGTCGGGTTGCGGTGCGGTGGCCGGCGCCGCGGCCGCTAATACCTGGTACATCCTCACACTGACTGTGAGCGGGACAGTGAGTGCCACGACGTTGCAGGGAACGCTGACAGATGAGACGGGCGGAAACGCTAGGAGCATTGGTCCCTGCAGCGTTTCGAACGGACTTGCCGCCGGGTGGCCAGGCGTGGGCGTACGAGGCGCCGGCACGCAGGGCGAGTTCGACGACGTCAAAATCACGGGCATCACGCCGTGAACATAGGTGGTTGGATGCCGTCGCGGCCCACCCGGCGGGCAGCGCCGTGCTCAAGGTGGGCGAAGCGCTTGCATCAAGAACCGAATCTCTGCCCCGTCGCCCCGAAAGCCAATTATCGGCTGCCGTGGCGGTCGGTTAGGCCCGCAGTCCCAGTCGCGCAAGCTGTATGCGAAAGTTCGCGGCGGTGCTGAAGACCTCCGCCTGCACGCCCACGGCGCGGGCGGCGTCCACGAAGGCGGGGACATCGTCGAAGAAGGCGCAGGCTTCGGGCCGATGGCCCACGCGGCGGAGGGCGGTGCGGAAGATCTCGGGATCGGGTTTGGCCAGTCCCAGTTCATAGGACAGCACCCGATCGCAGAAGCGTTCGACTACCGGCAACAGTGGCCGCACGAAACCCCAATGCATTTCATTGCAATTGGACAGGAGTGCGACCTTGACCCGGCCAAGCAGGTCGTCGACCAAGGGGAGGACTTCGTGGTGGATGCGAAAGTGGCAACACCAAGTCTGCAAGAAGGTCTCGGCGTCCATCACGGTAGTCGCGCCCGAGGCCTGGCAGACAGTGCGCCGAAGTTCGTCGCCGGCCAGCGTGCCGCGATTGATGGGATCCCACAGGGCGAGTAGGCGCTGGCGGATCACCTCGGGCGGAGCGCCGCCGTATTCGGACAGGCGGCGGCAGAGAACCGTGTCGTCGTGAAAGGCCAGGACGTTGCCCAGGTCCAGCAAGACGACTTCAATGTCCGCCATGTCAATCAGGCGTCTTGAATCGGCAGGAACTGAACGTCCACGATCTGGTACTCGCGCGTGCCCTTGCCCGTGCGCAGGCTGACTGTGTCGCCTTTTTCGCGACCAATCAGCGCGCGCGCCAATGGCGCGGAAATCGCCAGGCGTCCCTCTTTGATGTCGCCCTCGTGGTCGCCCACAATGCTGTAGCTGCTTTCGTCTCCCGAATCGGTGTCGGCCAGTTTGACAGTGGCTCCGAAGACCACGCGATCACCGGAAAGCTTGGCCGGATCGATGACCTCGGACTGGGCCAGGATGCTGTCAATCTCGCGTGAGCGGCCCTCGATGAAAGCCTGTCGCTCTTTGGCGGCGGAGAATTCCGCGTTCTCCGAGATGTCGCCGTGGGCGCGCGCGATTTCGATGTCTTGCACGTTCTTCGGGCGTTCGACCTCGCGCAGGTGCTTCAGTTCCTCGCGCAGTTTCTTCACCCCGCGCGGCGTGATGGGAATTCTGTCAGCCATTTTGGTACTCCTGCAACGAGCGGACCGACATGTTGCCGGACTGCAGGCGCTGGATAGCGACGGCAGCCGCCCGCGCCGCCGACATGGTGGTGAAATAGGCCAGTCCGCGCATGAGCGCAGTCCGGCGCAGTGAGAAGGAATCGCGGATTGAATCCGCACCCTCAGTGGTGTTGACCACCAGGTGGACGTCGCCGTCCATCATGCGGTCCACGCAGTTGGGCCGGCCCTCACGTACCTTGTTCACCCGCGTGCATTCAATGCCCGCCTGGCACAGACAGGCGTGGGTGGCGTTGGTGGCCAGAATGCGGAAGCCCAACTGGCGCAGGTGACGGGCCAGGTCCACAGCGAGGGCCTTGTCAGAGTCTTTGATCGACAGAAGCACGGTGGCCGGCTTTTCGCCGTCGGGCACGGGCAGGCGCGTGCCGGCGGCAATCTGGCTCTTGGCAAAGGCCGCCTCGAAGCTGGTGTCGATGCCCATGACCTCGCCGGTGGAACGCATTTCAGGCCCGAGCAGGACGTCAACCCCGCCGAACTTGACGAAGGGGAACACGGCTTCTTTGACCGCCATGTGTTTGGGCGCCATTTCGTGAATGCCGAGTTCGCGCAGGGTGCGTCCCGCCGCAATTTTGGCCGCCACCTTGGCCAGCGGCACGCCAATCACCTTGGAAACAAAGGGCACAGTGCGCGACGCGCGCGGATTCACTTCCAGAATGAAAACCCCACGGCCATCGCGTGGCACCGCGAATTGCACATTCATCAACCCGCGCACGTCCAGTTCGCGCGCCAGGGCCCGCGCCTGATCCTTGATGATCTGCACGGTTGCAGCGGGCAGAGAAAAGGGTGGCAAGCTGCAGGCGGAATCGCCCGAGTGGATGCCGGCCTCTTCGATGTGCTCCATCACGCCGCCGATGATCGCATCCTGGCCATCGGCCACCACGTCCACATCGACCTCGATGGCATCGCGCAGGAATTGGTCGACCAGGATGGGCGCGCTCTCGTCGCCCTTGCCACCGCCCGAGGCCAGGCTCTCGCGCCGACCCGCTTCCAAGGCCACACCAACAAAGGTCTTCAAGCCAGCGGCGTCGTGCACGATTTCCATGGCCCGGCCGCCGAGCACATACGAAGGCCGCACCATGACCGGATAGCCGATTTTCTCGGCGATCACGCGCGCCTCTTCCAGTCCATGCGCCGTGCCCCAGGCGGGCGCGCGCAGGTCGAGCTTGCGCACCAATTCGCCGAAACGCTGGCGATCTTCGGCGCGGTCAATGGCATCCGCGCTGGTGCCGAGCAGCCGCACGCCGGCCTTTTGCAGGGGCACCGCCAGGCGCAAGGGCGTCTGGCCGCCGAATTGAACAATCACGCCCTCCGGCTTCTCGGCGTCGATGATCTCCAGCACATCTTCGCGGGTGAGCGGCTCGAAGTACAGTCGGTCCGACGTGTCATAGTCAGTGGACACTGTCTCCGGGTTGCAATTGACCATGAGGGTCTCGTAACCCTCTTCGCGCAAGGCCATCACCGCGTGAACGCAGCAATAGTCGAACTCGATCCCCTGCCCGATGCGGTTGGGGCCGCCACCCAGGATCACGATCTTCTTCTTGCCCGTGGGCCGCGTTTCCGATTCGGCGACTTTTTCAGCCGCGGTGCCAGACTCGATCGCGTGGGGGCGAGACGGCTTTGCTGGCTCGCCCCCATCGCGGGAGGACTGGAACCCTCCCAGGGTTCCAGACTCATAGGTCGAATATAGATACGGCGTATGCGCCTCGAATTCGGCGGCGCAGGTGTCGACCCGCTTAAACACCGGGCGAATACCGTGGCGCAGGCGCGCCTGGCGCACGTCTTCCTCGGCCACGCCGGCCAACTTCATCAGCCGGCGATCCGACATGCCGAACTGTTTGCAGCGGAGCAGGGCGGCGGGATCGTCGAGCAGCGCGGCCCCGGCCAGGCGGGCGGTCTCGTCCTGTTCGATCATCTGCTGCAATTGCGTGAGGAACCACGGATCGATGGCGGTCAGGGACTGCGCCTCGTCCACCGTCATGCCCAGGCGAATCGCCTCGGCCAGTTGCCACAGACGATCCGGCCCCGGCTGGGTGATCAACCGGCGCAGATCCTCCAGCGGCGGCACATGGTCAAGGTCAAAGCCCCAGCGCCCGATTTCCAACGAGCGCAGCGCCTTGCCAAGCGACTCTTTGAAGGTGCGACCGATCGCCATCACCTCGCCCACGGACTTCATCTGCGGTCCCAGGGTCGAATCCGCGCCCGGGAATTTTTCAAAGGCGAAGCGCGGGACCTTGGTGACCACGTAGTCGATGGTCGGCTCGAAGCACGCCGGGGTTTCGCGGGTGATGTCGTTGGTGATCTCGTCGAGGGTGTAGCCGACCGCCAGCTTGGTCGCGATCTTGGCGATGGGGAAGCCGGTGGCCTTGGAGGCCAGGGCCGAACTGCGCGACACGCGCGGGTTCATCTCGATGACCACCATCTCGCCGTTTTGCGGATTGACCGCGAACTGGATGTTGGATCCGCCGGTTTCGACGCCGATCTCGCGAATCACGGCCAGGGCCGCGTCGCGCATGAATTGGTATTCCTTGTCGGTCAGGGTCATGGCGGGCGCGATGGTGATGGAATCGCCGGTGTGCACGCCCATGGGGTCGAAGTTTTCAATCGAGCAGACGATGACCGCGTTGTCTTTCCCGTCGCGCATCACCTCCAGCTCGTATTCCTTCCAACCCAGCACCGATTGCTCGACCAGCACCTCGTGGCGCGGGCTCTGCTGCAGGCCCCACAGCACCTTGCTGTCGAATTCTTCGCCGTTCCAGGCGATGGCCGCGCCCGAGCCGCCCAAGGTGAAAGACGGGCGCAGGATGGCCGGATAGCCCTGACCCGTGCGGGTGGCCAGCTCGTCGCGGATTTCGCGCGCCTCGGCCAGCGAATGCGCGTAGCCGGAAAACGGCACGCACAGGCCGATGTTGCTCATGGCCTGCTTGAACAGATCGCGGTCTTCAGCCTTTTCAATGGCCGCGATCTGCGCGCCGATCAGCTTGACCCCAAAGCGATCGAGCACACCCGCGCGGTCCAGCTCGACCGTCAGGTTGAGCGCGGTCTGACCGCCCAGGGTGGGCAAGAGCGCATCGGGCCGTTCGCGCTCGATGATCTTGGTCAAGAACTCGACGGTCAGCGGCTCGACGTACGTGCGGTGGGCCATCTCCGGATCGGTCATGATGGTGGCCGGATTCGAGTTGACCAGCACCACCCGGAATCCCTCCTCGCGCAGGGCCTTCACCCCTTGCGCGCCCGAATAGTCGAACTCGCAGGCCTGGCCGATGACGATGGGGCCGGAGCCAATAATCAGGACGGATTTGATGTCTGTTCTTCGAGGCATTACTCGGACCGCTTCCGGTCAAGGATGTGGCCCTCGCGGTCGAGCTGGAACCCCTCGGGCAGTTTCTCTTCCACGCCGCCCCGGTGCCCGTGCACCAGCCAGCCGAGTTCGGCAAAACCCTCGGCGACGCGAATGCGCAGGCGCAAGCTCTCTTCGGTGTCGGAGACGAAAATTTGCATGAGCGGCTCGCGCGCCACTTCTTCGTTCTTCAGGCGCAGCAGGCTTTCCACCGCGGCCATGCGCACGCCTTCGTCCATGTCGCCCAGGTACGGCACCACCAGCGACGGCGCGCGCGGATCCTTCAGCTGGCTCAGGTGGCGCAAGAGCTGAATCTTCTTGGTCGGATCGCGCTCATAGCCCGGCTCGTGCTCGGCCAGGACCTGTTCGACCAGGGCGAATTCTTCTTCCTTGCTGGCGACTTTGGGCAGAAGCCGCAGCGGCCACGACACCGAATCCGCGCTGCGCAGGTAGCGTTTGACCGCGGGCAAAGCGGCCGGGCCTTTGGCCGCCAGGGTGTCGAAAACCCATTCCTTTTCCTGCTCGTCCTCGATGGACTTGTCGTACACCATGCCGAAGCGGCAGAGCAGACCATAGAGGGCGGCGTCGGATCCGTCGTTGGCCAGCCCTTCCATGGCCTTGTAGCGCTCGGGCGATTGCATGTACTTATGCGTCGCACGACGGATGAGGTTCGCCAGCGCGCGTTCCTCGCGCTTCTCTTTGGAGAAGATGTCGAGCAGGCCCATGGGTCGGCGGAGTCTATACCATAGCGAGCGCGGGTGCTGGCAGGAGGAATCGGCCAAGTTGGTGTATACAAGCCGGTCACTTGAACCCCAAAGAGTTGAAAACCCGCCTCTGGCGTCGGCTGGTCGACGGTCCGCGCGCGTGGGGAGCCCGCCAGCTCAGCTGGCGGCGCACCATCGCGGGAGGGCTGGACGCGGACGCAAAGGTGTTCGGGATGTGTTTCCTGGCCCTCTTGCCGTTGTACCTGGCGCCGCTCTTCGTCACGGAAATCCTGCCCGGGCTGGACCTGCCGTTCCACCTGGCGATCGCCGACATGCTGGGCAAGCGCGGCTCGGCGGCTTCGCCTTACGCGGGTTTTTACGACGGCAGCCTGCGCGTGGCGCCCTACGCGGCCCACTACATTATGTTGGTCGCCCTCGGCAAGGTGATGAACCTGCTCGCCGCGCACAAGTTGATCGTGGCGCTCTATGTCGCGGCCATGCCACTCGCGACGGCGTCGCTGCTTGCGGCCTGTGGGCGCAGCCGGATTCCCGCGCTGCTGGCCTTTCCGCTCGCCTACAACCTGACCCTGCACTACGGCTTCATCAGCTTTGCGCTGTCGCTTCCGGTGCTCATGCTGCTGCTCGCGCAGGAGGTGAAGCACCTGCACAGCCAACCCGGACAGGTCAGGCGGAGCTGGCTTCTGGCCGCAGCGGCGGCGCTGTTCCTTTTCCTGTGTCACCTGCAGAATTTTCTCTTTGGCGTGGCCGCGGTGCTGGCGTTTGTCCTGCTGGTGGCGGTGCCCTGGCGCCGGCGCCTCTTGGGGGCAAGCACCCTGCTGCCGGCTCTGGCGGCCCTTGCCTACCGGCATTTTGCAGGTTCCACCTCCCACGCGGCCAAGCCCACGCCGGCCTATACCTGGGCGTTGGTGAAGCGCCATCGCCTGGGGGATCTCGGCGGCCGAACCTTCTTGCGCGATTTTTGGGAGCGGATTTCGGTCATTCCGGTGCACGTCATGCGCGGCTTTGTCGACAAGGTCGACGTGGAGGCGTGCAACCGACTGCTGTTGGTGATCGTTGCGTATTTCGTCGCCGGGCTGGTGGCCTGGGTGGTGTGGCGGAAGGCGAAGCCCGCGCGCCCCCAGCCGCGAGTGTGGCCCGCCATCCTGCTCGTGTTCGTGGGCGCGGTGGCTGCCTATCTGTTGTTGCCGCATCACCTGAACGAACTCACCCTCACCACATTTTTTCCGCGTTTTGCCGTGCTGATCCCGCTTGTGGGAATTGCATTGGTGCCGGCGGGACTGGGCCGGGTGCGCGGCTGGCTTCGCCTGTTGGTTCCCCTGCCGGCCGTGATCATCTGCGCCCTGTACGGCTACCAATTGATCACGCACTACCGCGCCTTCGGCAAAGAGACCGCGGATTTCGTCGAGGTCCTGCACAAGACCCCGCCGGGCGGCAAAGCGGTGGGCATGGTGTTCGACCGCGCCTCGCGTGTGATGCGGGTCGAGTCGATCTTCCTTGGCCTGCCCTATTTGTACGTGGCCCGTCGATCCGCAGCCGGCAACATGACTCCTTTGCCCTATTGTGGATTGCACGACATCCCCTGCGACCCGAAACCCGAAGGGGCGGCGCTGCCCAATCCCTGGCGCCCCATGGACGTCGCGGTCGGCAAGACGCCGCCGATTTTTGACTATTTCTTCGTGCGCAGCCCGCCCCCGAACGTCAATCCCTTTGGCCCGTATTTGGCCAGTGTGGAAGTCTTGGCCCGCAGTGGAACCTGGACCGTGTACCGGAAGAAGACTAAAGCGCCATAGCGCCAGGCAGAGATTGTTGAGTGCGAAGACTGCGGCGGGCCCACCGAGCGCGACGGCTTCGGCGTGGCATTGCGCGCGCCTACGTGGATTTAGCGCCAAAGTCAGCTACTCGCTGCCCTGCTTTGAAAGCTCCGTGGTCAAGGGCACAACGTTCAACCTGGCAAACGTACGCAGCAATTCTTGGCCAAGAGGTTGAAGAGGAGGCGATGTCTCCACTTTCTGCTGTTGGATAAGCCGGGTGCAGCGGCTGATCGAATATATTGCAAGGTCAGCGAGCTGAAGACCTGCAACAAGGTGTGAGAAGGTGTGAAATAGGGAGCATTCCAAGACGTTTTCGTGACCGATGAACATTGATTCTTGTACTTGATTCGTCTTCGCGTCTTGGACAAATATCGCGACCTGCTCGCCGTAGTTCGCGTGAATGAAGCGCGCCAGCAGATCAAGCGCCACCCGCCGGACCGCCTCTTCCGGCTTGCGTTGCTTCCCCTTGAGGATGTCGACCTGGCCCTGCTGTGCGTGCCCCTGCTCAAGTAGTTCTTGCCACTGGTCGCGACGCAGGTACAGGTAAGGGATGGTGAGGTGTGCCGACGATAGGCAGGCGCCCCAGCGTGCGAACACGTCCCGCCTCTGCTCCATCGAATAGTTGGTCCATCCCTCAGCTGCCTTGCTCGGATTCATGACCTCGACGGCGTGCAACTCTTTGGCCTTTGGGTAGCCGCTCAATATGCCCGCAAGCGTGGCTTCTACATTGGCATAGTCGTCCGATCTCAAGACCACACCGCCGTATAGGTCCACAGGACCCTCGAAGACACCGCTTAGCTCGGAATCATCTAGGAAGACTAGAATTCGGCCAGGGACCAGCAGAGCTTGTTCAAACTGTTTGAAGTCCATGTGCTAGAACAAC
>Ga0265316_10005910_pt1 | contig 11792 bp, 12 predicted proteins | sample 4522metaG_FD_202092 | JGI IMG/M metagenome (GOLD analysis project Ga0265316, IMG submission 202092) | Rhizosphere microbial communities from Carex aquatilis grown in University of Washington, Seatle, WA, United States - 4-5-22 metaG | ecosystem: Host-associated > Plants > Roots > Rhizosphere >...
TTTGCCGCCGCTACCATCTCATCGCTGCTGAGCGCCGCGGTAACCTACCGCAGCTTGAGCGGATCGGATACCGAAAAGCAGGCGATGAAAGCCACCTCCATCAGTTCCAATTACGGGATGATGACAATCCACTTTGCAACCTCAGATTCGGACTTCAGCAGTCTGTTGCACTCGCCGCTTTTCCAGAGCATGGTGCATTGAGAGGGTTTTCTTGGGGCCCTCTCCAAATACAGTTTTCAGGGTAGGCCGGGGCTTTAGCCCTGGCAATTATCTGGCGGAATCAATGGGGCTTTAGCCCCTGAGGTATAGCTACGGGGAGCAAGAACACACCTCAGGGCTTAAAAGCCCCGGATTATTGCATCCTGAATGTCAGGGCTAAAGTCCTGACCTACCATTGTCTCGGCGTTCAAAGTTTTTAGACAGATTCTTAGGGAATGACATTGTTGGCTACGTACGAGGGAGTCAACCAGGCCATTCCCTTTTCTATTGGGCACTGGCGAGGACTGTAGCAACGAATCCAATATGTTAGCCGCTTAGGGTTGCGGGGTCAGCGCAGGGTGAAACTCTGCCTTTCCTTCAGGTAGCAGCACAATCTCCAGCCGGCCCTCCTGCCGTTCCGCCAACGTAGGCCCGTCGAGTTGTACCTGTTTCCCGTTACCGGCCGTGAACTGCACTTTGAGGGCTCCGCTGCCCCGCAACTGAATGCGGTAGTGGAGAACCGCGCCCGCAGTCAGGCTGTTGGCTCCGAAGCTGGCGCTTGGATAGTCGACTTCGAGTAGTTGAATCGCCGCACCGGTGCGGTTTTCCACCGTCGTTTCAACGTGGTAGGAGTGGCACCCTGCCATCCATGCCAGCACCGCGAAAGCGATTGCGGCGAATATCCCGGTATGAAACTTCATTTCGGGTCGCCAGTTCCGTCTGGCGAGCTCTCCGGCGTAGCCTGGGCGGCAATCTTCTTCTCCACGCGGTCCAGGCGCTTGAGCAGTTCAGGCAGACGCTGAAAGATGGCGACGGCCCGCAACCAGATGCGGTTGTCGAAGCCCGGCGAGCCGGAGATCACCTTTCCCGGCGGTACATCGTGCGAGACAGCCGATTGCGCAGTCAGAATGACGCCATCGCCCACAGTGCAGTGGCCGGCGATGCCCACCTGGCCGGCGAGAATGACGTTGTTGCCGATGATCGATGAGCCGGCCAGGCCGGTCTGGGCGCATAGCAGCGTGTTTTCGCCTACCTTCGATCCGTGACCAACCTGGACCAGGTTATCTACTTTGGTTCCATCGCCGATTTCTGTGGCGCCCACGGTAGCCCGGTCGATGGTGGCGTTGGCTTGCACGTCTACCCGGCTGCCCAGCCGCACTGGCCCAGACTGCGGAATCTTCTCCCATTGCCCGACTTCGTTTTTAGCGAATCCGAAGCCATCCGCGCCCACGATTGCGCCATTTTCCAGCGTCACATAGTCGCCCAGGATGCAGTTTTCGCGGACTACGGCATGAGCATGAGCAAAGAGGAAGCTTCCCACCCGCACTCCGGGGTAAAGCACTACATGGGGCAGCAGAGTGGAGTGCGGTCCGAGCTTTACCTGAGGCCCTACCACGACATATGCGCCAATGTGCGCCCCCTCGCCGATCTCCGCGCTGGGGTCGATCACCGCCGTCGGGTGAATGCCGGGAGTGTAGACAGGCGGCTGATAAAAGAGCGCCAAAGCGCGTGAGAAGGCCAGATAGGGATTTTTGATGCGAAGAGTGGCCGCAGTAATCTCCTGAAACTCCGGCTCCACCAGCACGGCGGCGGCTCGGGTGGTGCGCGCCAGCGCTGTGTAGCGGGGATTAGCCACGAAGGTGATCTCTGAGGGCCCGGCCTCCTCAATTCCCTTCACGCCTGTGATTTCCAGCTTCGCGTCTCCGCGCAGCTCCGCGCCCAGCCTGCTTGCCAACTCACCAAGTTTCATCGATGGAATTGTACCGGAATCCATGGGAACCTAGACTACGCCGTCTCCGGCTCTCCGGGAAAGAGCTCCGGCTGCTTCTCGCGCGGTCCAGGCGCAAAGGACTGCTTGCGGCCCGGAGCGCCGATCAGGCTCACCACTTCAAGCGTTTGAATGGCCTGACGGGGCAGATACATTCTTTGAGTATTCGAGCGCGTATCGGGCGGGGTCATCATCAGTCCGGCCCCCTCCACCAGAGAGCGGTCATTGGCGGCCAGGCCCTCCAGCTCTTCTCCGTCGGTCAGCGTCATGCGCAGCCACAGTCCGGCGGTCCGGGGCCGGATGGAGAAGCGCTTGCGTAGAAGCCGCTCCGGATCGGTATGGTCAGAGGCAGACAATGAGGCCGGGATGTCGCGCACATAGCAGACCCACTTCACCTGATCCCAGCCGATGTGCAACACCTTGCCGGCGAGGTCAAGAATCTCCAGTTCCGCCGCATCCTGGCCGAAGCTGGCTCCCGCGTACCCGGCAAACCACTCCTGCGAGAAGTTGCGTACGATCACCGGTTTGCGAACGGAGGCCATCGCTCTGGATTGTCGCATGAACCGGGGTCCCCACGGATAGGTCTTCGTCCATGGGGTGGAGATGGCCGGCAAGTGCAGCGAACGGAAAAAGCCGCGAATCCGGTGCAACAAGTTCTAGCCAATTGGCGACAGTTGTGTTAAAGTACTGGATGCTGTCTCTGCCGATTTGTTCCGTAAGGCTAACAACATCAGGCACTTGGCCATGGCTGTAGACGGCGGAAGCAGGAAGCGGAATGCCCGATTACATCTACCTTTTGAATAACCGGCTGACGGCCGACCAGCAGAACGCACTGCACCGGATGCGCGATGCAGCCCGTGAAGCCGGAATGCTCCTTTTCTTGACCGGCGATGCCGTCCGCGACCTGACCGGCGGCCATGCGGTGCGCGATCTCGAGTTAGCGGTGCATGGAAATGCGCTTAAACTCAAGAAAATAATTGGAAAACTTGGTGGCAAGGCGTGGGGCGAAGACGATGCCTCCCGCACCCTTTACGTATGTTTTCCGGGAACCGTTCGCGTAGACGTAGTCAGCACCCACCGGAACGAATTTGCCAAGCCGGGCAAACCTGTCTTTCATCAGGCTTCCATCCATGACGACCTGCGTCGCCGGGACTTTACAGTCAACGCCATGGCGATCTCGCTGAACGAAGGATCCTATGGACTGCTGATGGACCCCTTGAACGGGGCAGCCGATATTGAAGCCCGGACGCTGCGCCTGGTCTCGAATTATGGATTTCTTCAGGACCCCTCTCTGCTGATTCGCGCCACCCGGTATCGTGCCCGGTTGGGGTGGGAATTGGACCCCAAGTCCCAGGTTCGATACGAGAACGCCAAGAACGAGGGAGTCATCGAATTTCTCTCCTCCGAAACACGCAGCCAGGAGTTGGAGCAGATTGGCCATGAAGAAGAGGCGCTGAAGGTGATGCGGGCGCTGGAGGCCGAAGGCTGGATGACTCTCCTCTTCCCGGCGTGGAGCTCCGCCAAGGCAGACGAAGAGAAGCTGGGGAGGTTGCACGATCTGGCAGCCGAGTTGCGACTCCAGGGAGTCCATGCCGATATGTCCGCAGCTCAGATGCAGTTGCTGACCGCCAAACTCACCTCCAGAGAACTGACGTCACTGAAGAAGCAGATGCTGCGACCGGGCTTCGTCGAGGAGTGGAATAGTCTTGACTCGTTAGCTTCCGGATTCGCCAAGGTGCTGCTCTCGAAGAAAAATGCTACTCCCTCATCCGGCTTCAAGCTTTTCATGAGCTATGATCCGGAAGCGATACTCTGGCTTGGGTTTACAAGCAAGGATGCTGCCGTCCGCGAGCGCTTTAACCTGTTCCTGAAAGTGTGGCCCGAAGTTCGCCAGCGCATCCCGCACGCCCTCATGCAGGAGATGCGCATTACCCCTGAACTGGCTACGTACCATGAGATTGTGCAGGCAGTCTTCCTGGAACTGATCGACGGGCGGCTGCCCACCCCGGAAGAGATGCGCGCCTTCCTGGAGCCGCATTCGCCGCCTGCCCCGCCGCCGCGGGAGGTCATCAAAAGACCGCGCGCCAAACGAGGATCTGAAGCGAAGCTGAAGGTGCATACCCATGAGGACGACGAGGAGGCAGTGGTCGTCCTGGACGACGATGACCTGGACGATATCGGCGGCGAGGATGAGATTGACCTGGGCCTGAGTTTGCCGAAGGTGGAGCTGGATCAGGAGATAGCGGAGGATGTCGAGGATGAACTGGAGGCAGATGAGCACGAACCGGTTCCCGTCCCTGTAAAACCCGCCTCCAAGGCTCCCGCTCAACCGAAGCCTGCAAAGACTCTGCCCCCCGCACCGGCTCCTGTCCCCAAAATGGCTGAGAAGAAGCCGGTGGTCAAGGCGAAGCCTGTTGCTGCCAAGACAGTCAAAGCGGTTGCCAAGCCGGTAGCCAATACAAAAGCCAAGCCTGTGGCCAAGGCGAAGGCTCCGGTAAAGAAGTCGAAGGCAAAGCCGCCTGTCAAGGCGAAGGCTAAGCCGGTGGTCAAGGCGAAGGCTAAGCCGCCCGTCAAGGTCAAGACGAAGGCTCCCGCAAAGAAGCCAGTCAAGGCCAAGCCTTCCGTTAAGGCTGTTGCCAAGAAAAAGCCGGCCAAATCCGCACCGGCAAAACGAAAGCCGGTTCCTGCGAATAAGTCCAAGACTGTCAAGACTAAGTCCAAGCCTGCCGGGAAGAAGGCAGCTCCCAAATCGGGCAAGAAGCGTTAGGGCTTCGTTTTGTTGATTAGGCCCCTTTGAAGAGGCCGAAAAACCGCCCGTGGTTCAGACCGTAGCTTCCACGGTCTCGGATGTGGCGGCCGCCACAAGCTCTCGGATCGAATCGATGACCAAGTCGGGCTCGTCGAGATGAATCCAGTGCGCGCTGGCCGGGGCGATCACCTGCTGCACGTTGTCCCCGATGCGGCCAAGCTGCTGGTCAGAGAGGGGCGTCGATATTCCTGGGGTAAGCACTACAACAGGAATGCCGCGGATGGGTTCAGCATCCTGCATCTCTATCACGGTATCGGGAATGGCCACGAGGTGGTGGCGCATGCCGGTGTAATAACTGGGACGCGACCAGTGGGCGGCGACGATGGGCCAAACCTCCCTGGGCATCTTGCCAACCTCGCCTTTAATCCGTTCCAGCACATGGCGGCCGCCGACTCCGACGGTGCCGGCCAAATGACCTGATAGTTGGCCCGTGCGGCGGAAGAGAGAGGTTACCGCCAGCCGGATGACGCCGAATCGCGCCAGCGGTATGGCGAAGCGCGTCAATCTGTTGCCCAGATCGACGGCAGACTGCTTGGCGGGGTTGAGCGGAGGCCATTCTTCACAACGCATGGAGTCAACCAGCACGACTCCTGCCACCTCTTCCGGATACAGCACCGCAAAACGGCGCATGACAAGGCCGCCGAAGGAATGTCCGACCAGAATGAAAGGCGGTTTAATCTGGGCGCATTGCAACAGGCCGCGCAGCTCCTCGGCGATGTTGACGGGGGTGCGGGCGGTGCGGCTGGGGCTGCTCCAACCCAGGCCGCCGCGATCGTAGGATGCCGTGCCGGTGAAACCGGCGACCCGCTCCTGAATGTGAAACCAGTTGAGATTGGTGGCCGCGATCCCGGCTTCAAAGAGAACGGTCGGGCCTCCCGTGCCTTTTTCAAGCAGATAGAAGCTGCACCCGTTCCCCACCGTCACCGAGCGCCCGGAGCCGGTAAAACGCAGCCGGTCGCGATGCCCACCGATGAATTGATAGAGAAATCCCACAGCGATCAATACAGCAGCCGAAGAGACGATCCAGAGGAGCAGATGCATGGTTAATCCTAGGGTCTATTCGCAGGGCTGAAATCCCCGAGGCTAAGATGTGCCTTTGTGCTGCCGCGGTCGATGATGAGCAGGGTGGAACCAGCGCGGCCACGCACTTTCACTTCCACCTGGTGCGCCGACCAGACGCCGCCTTCATGGCGCAGGCCGAAGGAGGTGAACTCCTTCACCGTCCCTGTTCCTTTTAGCGTCTTCTCCACATATACGGGAAAGCCGACGCTGTGGTCGAGCCAGCTCCGGACCTCGCTATAGTGGCTCCGGTCCGCCGCCCCCGGCGTGCTTTTGACAACGTCGCAATCGCGGGCGCCGAATTTGGTCTCTTCAACCACTGTCTGGCCCGCCCAGAAATACTGCTGCTCGAGGAAGTCTTCGTAACTGAATCCGGTGTCGAGCAGGCCATCGCTCCACTTGTCGAAGAGCAGCGGGACCGGCGTCTTGTCGTCGGGATGCGCAATCAGGATCGCATTCTGGCCACTGGGGCGCATTTCGAGCAGGATGCGGGAGGGTACACCCGGATGGGTCTCAGGTGGCGGAGCAATCTCTACCAAAACGCGCAGCACGCCGGGAAACCAATGCGCCTTGATGGTGATGGGAGTACTGATGCGGATGCCATTCGCCTGTACACGGATAAGATGGCCGCTGGCGCGGTAGTCCGCGGTCTCGACGAGTTGGCGCGCGGGCGCAAGCACAGTATGCACATCCGCCGCACTTGCGGGGATCGTGAAGAGCAGAGCAGCAGCCAGCGCAGGGGAGAAAAGCCTCATAGCTCGATCCTGTTTTCGTCGATGCGGCCGTCGCGAATGCGAATGTGCCGGGGGGCGGAGCAGGCGATCTCGTTCTCATGGGTAACGACGATCAGCGTCATGCCGCGCTTTTTCTGAATTCCGATGAGCAACTCCATAATGCGCGCCGAGTTGACGCTGTCCAGGTTGCCGGTGGGCTCATCGGCCAGCAGGATGGCCGGATCGTTAGCCAGAGCCCGGGCAATAGCCACGCGCTGGCGCTCTCCCGCCGATAGCTCGTTGGGATACTGGTTGAAGCGGTCTTCCAGACCCATCTCTCGCAACAGGGCCTCGGCCCGCTGTGCATGGTTGTTGGCGCTCTGCCCGGTGGCCAGCATCGGCACCTGCACGTTTTCAATAGCGCGCAGCGTGGGCAGCAGATAAAACGCCTGGAAGATGAACCCCACCTGGCGGGAGCGGTAGGCGTCGAGGTCGATGGCAGAGCCGAGCCGCTCGTTCTGGAAGAGGACCTCGCCGCTGGTTGGAGTGTCGAGCCCGCCTAGCAGTTGCAGCAAGGTGGATTTTCCGCTGCCGCTGGGTCCGCTGATGGTCAAGTACTCCCCGGCTGAGATGGCGAGATCGACGCCGCGCAGAGCCTCAATGCGTCCATCGTCGTAGCTCTTGCACAGGCTGCGCACTTCGAGAATCGAGCTAGACTGGGAGGCCATGAATTTGGGTCTAATCCTATCGTGTTGTGCAATCAATAAAACCTGAAAGGGCAAGTCTATCGAGTGGCAACCTCCATGTCCATAAGCGATCTGGAATTCGGCAGGATTCTGAAGGTGAACACCCCAGTGTACTGGGTAGGCGCGCTTAATCTATCTCTGTTCTCTGCGCTCCATCTGCCCGGCCAAGCGGGCGAAACAGGCAGTCAACATCGACCAGAGAGACATTGTCGAGGCCATGATAGTTCACGGGTTGAATTTGCGCGGGAACAAACCCGGCCTCGGCCATAAATTGAATCGCCTCATGGAATTGCCATTCACCCTCATATACGTGAATAATCGGCAACTCCATTAAAATGCCCTTCACTCGGGATATTGTCAGCTGGCCGCCCTCAATCACCTGCTTCTCATAGCCCTGGGTGTCGATCTTGAGCAGAATCTCCCCGGAGAGGCGGGCCGCAACCTGGTCGAGGGTTTCAATCCTGATCGTCTCCTTGCGTTCCACCGCGGTCCGGCTGTCGTGCAGGGCCGCAGTGCTGGTCGAGGTCAGGATCGAGCTGAAGACGGTGAGCTCAGAGACGTTGATAATGGCCTCGCCCGGAGCCGCGCCCAGGCCGCAGTGATATGCCTCCCAGTTGCCATCGGCTGCCGCCTTCTTTGATAGGGATTGAAATTCCGACTCGACAGGCTCAAAGGAGACGATTCTGCCCCGATACCCGCTGGCGCGGAGGGATTCACCGAACTGGCCGACGTTCGCGCCAACATCGATCACAACGTCAATCTTGCGATCTTCGATGAAATCAAGAAGATCTCGTACTCTCCGCCTGCCGAGGTGAATGATTCCAAGACGTTTATATACGGCTCGTATAACGCGATTCACCTGTCCACACTCTTCTGCTGTTCTTTATGTGTGCGCCATTGGGTGCGTAAAACAGACAAGGATGCAGCCGCCAAAGAACGCCAGAGGCCCGTAGAGCCGAGTCAGCCGTTGCTGTGGAGCTTTTAAAACTCTTAGTGCACAATCGAGGTCCGATGCCGTTTCGGGCATCGAACTGCTTCAAAAGCGATTAGCGGCCGCGGCCTCCGCCGCCACCGCCGCTGCCTTTGCGCGCCTGGTAGCAGTCCCGGCAATAGACCGGGCGATCGCCACGCGGCTCAAAGGGCACTGTTGTAGGCTGGCCGCAACCCGAACAAATCACAGGAGTTCCCTGTGACGGACCCGAACGGTAGCCGGAGCCCCCCTGATCGTTCTTCTTTGCCATGCGGCAATTCTTGCAACGCTTCGGGGTCGAGTAACCACGTTCCTGAAAGAACGCCTGATCAGCAGCTGTGAAGGTGAACTCCTGCTGGCAATCGCTGCACGTAAGTTGAATATCTCCGGCCATGGGACTCCTCGTGGAAATTGTACAACCCAATCTACCTTTTACGCACAAGGAATCTTCTTGAATTGATAAAACTTATGCCATGGGTTATTTATGGCCTCATACACGGTTCCGCGCTGCGGGCAGTCACGCGTCAATTCCTTTGAGGTGTGGGCGACCTGGCCCGGTTAGCGAGGTCTATGTAGGTTTGCGTGCGACTGCAAGAAGGTGGGCGCTGGAGGCAAGGATTGAAGGCTCCGATTCGAGCAGGCGAGCGATGCGCAGCAAATCGTCGCGACGGCGAGCGTCTGCCAGGCGTTCGGCAACGTCGGGAAGAATCCATCCCGGCCCCTCGATTCCAAACAACCCCACCATCTCCAGCCCCGCGTCCAACATTTCCGCGCGAAGGTCCTCCGGGCGATGAAAGTAGGCTGTGGTGAAGTAGTCGAACTGGCCGGTGGGATTGCGGTGCTGCCCGTTGCGGACATCCCGCTCGGCGATGGCGGTAAAGCGTGGGTCCGCGAAGAAGTCTCGCGCCAAGCCATCCAAAGAGGAAGCCCAACGGGAGATGGCGGCGGCGAACAGCCAACCGCCCGGTTTGAGAACTCGATATGCCTCGGCTAGCGCTAAGGCACGGCCTGGCGCCTCGGTCAGGTGGTAGAGCGGACCCAGCAGCAGAACCACTTCCGCGGTCTGATCGGGAAACGGCAGGTTGCGCGCATCGCCCACTGCACAGGAGGCAAGCGGGCGGGGGGCGGCAACGCTGCGCCGCCCGGCCTCGGCTACCAGGCGTGGAACCGGGTCCAGGAGATGAACGGAATATCCGGCCTCCGCCAGCCACAGCGCATAGGCTCCTGCTGCACCGCCGATGTCCATGGCAGTAGCTGGTGAGGCAGGTGCGTGGCGCTCAATCAGCTCGCGCGTGCGCAGGGCCTCAAGCAGGAATGCGCCCTCTTCAAGCCGGCGTTCCTCGGGCGCTAAGGCGTAGTACTCAGCAATGGATGAATCGAATTCAAGCGGTTGCTCGCGCATGATATGCCGCTTCCTTGATGGCCAAACTATACATTACATTCTGCCATCCCGATCAAGTTCATGGGTGCCAGTCTCCTCGATTCCCGGCCTCGCGCGTTATCATCGTTCCACTCGATCTCCCGGTAAGGTTTGAGCGAAATGCGGATTGTCTATGTGCTCAATTCGCTGGGCATGGGCGGAGCGGAACGGCAGGTGCTGGCACTGGCGGGGCGTATGGCCCGACGCGGTCATACCGTTGCCCTGCTGGTCCTCAGGCCAAAATTGGCAGAGGAGTGGCCGACCAGCTTTGATGTCTGCCGCCTGGAGATGAAGAGGAATCCGGCCAGCCTGCTGGCCGGCCTGATGAAGGGGCGGCGGTTTCTGTTGGAGTTCCACCCCGACCTGGTGCATAGCCACAGCTTTCACGCCAACATCATGGCCCGGCTTCTCAAGGTCTTCGTTCCGGCAACGACCGTTCTCTCCACCGTTCATAACGTTTATGAAGGCGGCTGGCTGCGCATGACGGCCTACCGGCTGACCGATGGGCTGAGCTGCCGCACTACCCTGGTAAGCGAAGAAGCTGCGCGCCGCTATCTGCGCCTGAAGGCTGTCCCGCAACGGAAGTGCCTTGTTTTGGCAAACGGGATCGATGCCGCGGAGTTTGCACCCGATCCGGAGCGACGCGCGCGCATGAGGGGCAGATGGGCGCGGGAAGCGTGTTCATCTGGCTGGCGGCTGGGCGCATGGCGCCGGCCAAGGACTACCCAAACCTGCTGCGGGCTTTTGCACGGGTACAGGCAACCTGCCCGGAGACGCAACTGTGGATTGCAGGAGAGACGGCCGGTGCGGAGTTTGCAAGAGTCAGAGACCTGGCGGAGGAGTTGGGATTGGGTGATGGAGTCCGCTGGCTGGGGCTGCGCCGCGATATGCCCGCCCTTCTCGACGCCGCCGACGGATTCGTTTTGAGTTCGGCGTGGGAGGGAATGCCACTGGCCGTGGGCGAGGCGATGGCCATGGAGAAGCCGGTGGTGGCCACCGATGTGGGTGGCGTGCGCGAACTTGTGGGAGATGCTGGGTTGATCGTATCCGCCAAGAACCCGGAGGGCCTTGCCGGAGCCATGCTTGAGCTGATGCGAAGGACGCCCGTAGCCCGGAGCGCGCTGGGCCGTCGGGCGCGGGAGCGCATCGTAAGCAACTTCAGCATGAATGCGAGAGCGGATGAGTGGGAGATCTTGTACTGGACGTTGCTGGAGCGCAAAGGATGAACGGGCCTGCGTCTTCCGCCAATACCATCATGTTAACCTTATCGGCGTATTTCCAAAGGTCCCCTTGCCGGGCGCTAAGGCCTTTCGGTGATGGGCGGTGGAGGAGTGCAATGCGGGGAGTAATTGCCTGGGGAGTGGTGTGCTGCATTTTAATCGGAGCAGAAGCGGGCGTTGGAGGCACTGTGGCACGCGCACAGACAAAACCTGCGCCGAATACGATTCTAGCCTTGAATCACGGCTGGCAGTTCCGGCAGATTTCGGCTGGCGCGCAGGATATCGAGAGCGGCTGGCTACCAGCTACCGTTCCCGGCGACGTTCACCTGGACCTGCTGGCCAACAAGAAGATCCCCGACCCGTTCTTCCGCGACAACGAATCCAAACTGCAGTGGATCGAGAAGGAGAGCTGGGAGTACCGGCTCAACTTCGACGCGACCCCTGGATTGCTGGCGCGGACGAACGTGGAGCTGGTTTTCAATGGGCTCGACGCTGCCGCCCAGGTCTATGTGAACGGTGTCCTGGTGCTGAATGCAGACAATATGTTTCGCGTTTGGCGGGTGCCAGTGAAGAGTCATTTGCACGCCGGAAAAAACCTGCTTCGCGTGGTATTTCCATCGCCGATCAAGGCCGCTGAAGAGGCGGCAGCAAGCGATCTCTTCCGGCTGAAGTCGAAGACCGAGGACAAGACATACATCCGCAAGGCGGCGTATGAATACGGCTGGGACTGGGGACCGCGTTTTGTGACCAGCGGCATCTGGAAGCCGGTGCGGCTGGAGGCGTGGAATAAGGTGCGCATCGCGGATTTTGCCATCCACCAACGCGACGTGAGCAAGGATGTGGCTCACCTGGACGCGGAGGTCGAGGTCGAGGCGGCCAGCGCCGGACT
>Ga0265316_10005911_pt1 | contig 11792 bp, 7 predicted proteins | sample 4522metaG_FD_202092 | JGI IMG/M metagenome (GOLD analysis project Ga0265316, IMG submission 202092) | Rhizosphere microbial communities from Carex aquatilis grown in University of Washington, Seatle, WA, United States - 4-5-22 metaG | ecosystem: Host-associated > Plants > Roots > Rhizosphere >...
GCGCAATCCGTTCTTTGTTGAACTCAGTCAGGAGGCGGTTCTCGCCGGTGCTGGCATCCACCCTCACCACATCGGCCGGATGTACCATGGATTGCCAGCGAGCCACCAAAATCGGTGGCGCCGCGCGGGCTGGAATCACCAGACCGGAGTACCCGCCCTCACCAACGGGAAAGGCGGGCCGCACGTCGCCGCCATCGGCCGGCAGTTGGAAAACCCGGTCGTGGCCCTGGTCCTCGGCGGTGACATAGACGGTGCGGCTGTCGGGAGTAAAGGCAACCGATTCTACGGAACGGTCCCACTCGCCAGTGAGCATTTTCGGGGGGCCGGCTGGCGGCCAGTCGATCTTCACCAGGCGTTCCAGGCTGTAGAGCGAAACCGCCGCGCTGCGTTCGCGGGTGGCGTAGAGAGCTTTGCCATCGGGCCGGAACACCGGATTGTGATAGCTGTCCGGTCCCGAGGTGAGCGGTAGCGGCTCGCCGCCCGCCGCCGGGATGCGGTAAAGCTCTGTGGAAACCGGCGCGGTTATGGAGCCATTCAGATCGGCAGTGGCGGTGAAGACGATGCTGTTGCCGTCGGGGCTCCAGCGGGCGCCCAAACTCGAACCGCCGAGTCCAAACTCCCCTTCGAAGCCGGGCAGAGCGGCCAATTTAGCGCCCGCCAGCAGATCTCGCGCGCTGGCGCCCTCGGCGCCCGCCTCCAGGCCCTGAACAAAGACATGCGGCCGGAGGTCGTCCAGCCAGTGATCCCAATAGCGAATCGGAAAACTGTCGAAGACGCGCAGGTTGTACTTGCGCGCCTTGCGCTCGGCCGCGATTCTGCGGTTGTCTTCGTCATTCCTGGCGCCTGGGTAGACACGGCTCTCGAACAGGATGGCACCGCCGTCCGGACGCCACTGGGGATCCGAAGCACCGGTTGAAATGCTGGTGGCCCGCATGGCCTCCCCGCCATCGAGCGGAAGAATGTAGATCTGGGTGGTCGCGTCGCCCTCGCGTTTGGTGGCGAACGCGAGGCGCTTGGAATCCGGGGAGAAAACCGGGCCGCTCTCGGGAGCCAGGGTGCTGGTCAGCCGCCGCGGCGGCGCGTTTCCATCCAACGAAACCAGCCACAGGTCCGACGCTGTCTTGGCGGCATCATAGGAAGGCTCCATCACGGAAGTTACGGCCCACTTGCCATCGGGACTGACTTCCAGGGCTCCCACGCGTTTCATGAGCCAGACGTCTTCATGCGTAATCGGGCGCTTCTGCGCGCTCAAAGCAGAGGCCAAGAGAAGCAACGCAATAGTGGAACGCATGTGAGAGATGTTATCAAACCTGAAGTGGGATGTCGCTTCAGGGCGGCGTGTTTGTCACTGCGGCAGAAACTTGAAGTCGGAAATCGCGATCTCGTCGTTGCCCTGGATCAGAAACCCGAACTTGCCCTGCGTGAAATCGCGGCCCTGCTCCACAAAAGTATCGAGCACTTTCCACTGGTCGCCCACGCGCACCTTCTGCACCAGGCGATCCGGCGTCACCTCGATCTGAACGGTGAACGCCTTTTGATTTCCCAGATTGTGCGGCGCCTTGACTCGCTCCAGCCGCGTGCCTTTTTGCATCACCCCCGCCCAGAAATTCTTCCGGTCCATCTCATAGAGCAGGTAGTTCTTCGCGTCGAGGTACTGGAGGCACCAGCGGATCTGGCCTGCCCGGAATACGCCGCCGCCTTTGAGCAGTTGCACCGTGAAGGTGAAGACGCCCTTGGGCGCCAGCTTATAGGGCACAAACCCGCCACCCTTGTGGGTCCAACTGTCGCCCTCCTTCTTCCAGCTCTGCGCGTCCTCGAACTCCGCCATTCCGCTGGCCACCACGGGTGGAGGCGCGGCCGGCCGCTCGCGAGCCAGGGTGAAGCCCACTTCGCGGCTCTCGCCCGCGGCCAGTTGGACGCGTGTGGTGGATTCGGCGAATCCCGGTGCGCTCGCCGAAAATGCGTAGCTCCCCGGGGGCAATTCCACCTGGTTTCCGCGGGCTTCGTGCGACTCCGTTTCGTCGCCGCGGCGGTACGTGATGGTTGCCGATGCAGGGTTGCGAGTGAGCCTTACGGTGCCATTGGCGGCTGCCAACGCCGCCTCCGTGCCCGCTAGCACCACAGCCTGGCCCGCAGGGAAGGATCTCTGCACGCGCTTCGGCAGGTACTGTTCGCGCCGCAGTTCGATGGTGTGCTCGCCCGGTTGGATGGCGCTGAGGCTGAACGATCCGTCCGGCCCCACCGTGCCGGCACTTCTCTGATCGAGGAAAACCTCGCTGCCGGCCATCGCGCCGTGGATTTCGAGCGAGCCGAATTGCGGCTGTGGTTTCAAATCGAACTGCAGGCGCACTTCCGCGCCCTTCTTCACTTCGGCGGTCTGCGCGGGCTCGTCCTGAAAGCCGTTTTTGGCCACCCGCACCGTGACCTTTCCCAGGGCCTGGACGCGCAACTGTCCACGCTGGGTGCGCCGGCGGTACTCCTTGTCGTTCAGAAATACGCGCACGTCGTCCTGGCCGGTGGAGACAATCAGCGTGCCCGCATTGACGTCCGTTTTCAGAAACGCGGTCAGCATGGGCGCGGCACCGAAGCTTTCGCTCATGTTACGTCGATCCCGGCCCTCGCCCACTACGATCTCATTCACACCCGGCTGAAAACCGGTGAGGTCCGTCCCGGCCGGACCGGCATCGCTTTGCGCCCGGCCGTTGACCGCGAGCTTCCTGGGGCCCGCGTTGGTCACCACGCGCGCCCGCTTTCCGAGGCTGGCCACCAGCACCAGCATCATGTTCCGCGCGTTCACGGGACCAGCCACGGCCGGCAGCCGCGCATTCGCGATCGCAAACGAGAACGAGGCGTCCCCATTCTGCCCGATGACTTTCACGGTGTGTGTGCCCGGAGCCACCTTATCGAGCACCAACTGACCTTCTTGTAGATCGACCGGTGGCTGATCGTCTACCACCACCTTGCCTTGGTTCAGATCGGTCAGCAGGCGAACCGATTGTGCCTGCGGCTGGAGTGCCAGGCTGACCGCCGCCGGCCGCCGAGCCGTCACGGTAATGGCACTCGCCGCGAACTCGAAGCCGTCCAGAGACGCAGAGACCCGGTAAGTGCCTGGTGCCAGCGCCAGCCTGCAGTTGGATGTGCAGGTACGCTCGTTGCCGCCGCCGGCCACAGGCCGTTCCACAGCCACCCTGATGGACGCACCCGGAGGAGTGGTTGCAATGGCGACTTCGACGACCGCCGCATTGCGCTTGCGAATCTGAAGCACCACCAAGAAACTGAGTACCAGGGCAACCAGCAGACCCGCGATCAATCCGACCCCCAGCACGCGGTTCCAATTGAGGGTGCGGCGCGGCCGTGCCGGAGGGGAAGCCGGAGGCTGCGCGGGCGGTTCAGGCGGATTCTCCTGCGCCGCAACGAGTGCGGGCGGAGGCTGTTCCGGCGGAGCGGGGGGCGGAGGTGCGGAGGTTTCCTGTTGCTTGAGCAGCCTGCCACGCGAGATCAGGTGCTGCTTGATTTCGTCTCCTGTGAGCTGCACGTCGAAATCGCCGGGGAACGCCTCGATGATTTCGCGCAACCGGAAATAGATCGGCTTCAGTGCGGCCAGCCCGGTAGCCGACTGGATCTGCTCATCGAGCCTTTTGAGTTCCTCGTGCGGATTGATGTTCTCCCCTCCCAAGCTGCCTATCGTACACCTTCCGGGCGATACGGGACAGGGATTGGCCGAACAACACCACCTTGGTGCTTTCCGGCCGGTCTGACCTTCCAGACGCCCGCCAGCGAAGCGAGCTACCGCCGGCGCCCGGTCCCTGCTATGCTGGCCCCCATGAGCGGAAAAGTCCTCATTGTCACGGGTGATGGCGGCGACAGCTACGAAGCGCTGTTCGCTTACCACCGGTTTCTGGAGGCGAATTGGGAGCCGGTGTTGGCGGCGCCATCGCGGCGGCGGTTGCACATGGTGTTTCACGACACCGAGCCGGGGTGGGAAACCTACGTCGAGCGCGTGGGCCATTGCGTGGAGGCGGATGTGGCCATTACGGCCGTGGCGGCCAAGGAGTTCGCGGCCATTATCATCCTGGGAGGCCGGGCCCCGGAGTACCTGCGCAACAACGCCAGCCTGCTCTCGCTGGTGCGTGAATTCGCGGCCCAGGACAAGCTGATCTGCGCCATCGGCCACGGCATTCAGGTGCTGACGGCGGCGGGCATGACCAAGGGCCGCACCGTCACCTGCCACGACCACGTGCGCATCGAAGTCGAGCGTAGCGGAGGCATCTACAGCACCAAACCCGCCGTGCGCGACGGCAAACTGATCACGGCGCAGACCTGGAAAGCCCATCCCGAGTTCTACCGGGAAGTCTTCGCGTGCCTCGACGAGCCGTAGCGCCGGGCTCAGGGGGCACCGCCGGGGGCTCCCCCTTGGCATCGGTGCCTTCTATTGCCCCAACTGAAAATCCACCGTAATGGTGGTCGCCACCTCCACCGGCTGTCCGTTCAGCAGCGTGGGCTGGTATTTCCACAAGCGCACGGCATTCAGCGCGGCCGTGACCAGGCGGGCGTCCACATCGGAATTGGCGGCTACCACGTTGAGCAGGTCTCCGGTGGTGGATATGACGGCCCGCATGACCACCGTGCCCTGAATGCCGAGTTGCTGAAGGTCCGCCGGATACTCCGGTCTGGCCATCCTGACAAGCTTGGTGGCTTGCACGTTGCCGCCCACCCTCGGCGCGGCCCCCGCGGGCTTCTGCCCCTTGACCACCACCGTTTCCGAAACCTCGCCGACATTGAGCGTGGCATCCACCCGCGCCGCTTTCCCGGCCTCCACCGCCGTGTTCGCTTTGAGTATCGCGAAACCCGGCGTGCGAAATTCCAGAGCGTAGCGTCCCGGCGGCATGGCGGCAAACCCGTATTCGCCGGCGGCGTTCGAGCGCGTTACCCACTGGTCGGGCCCGTCCAGGCCATCGGCCGTCACCTGGCAATTGGGAACACGCGCCTGGCTGGCGTCTTCCACCACGCCCACCAGAGATCCGCGCACGGCTTGTGCCCGCGCCGTAACCGCGACCGCCGGCAGCAGAACCGCCACAGCCACCGACGCGATGGCGACCGCCGCCCGCCGGCTCAACGGATAGCGGCGGCGAGTGCCGTCCAGCAAGGCGCGCACGCGCGACTCCAGGTCCGACGCTTCGGCCATGGCGGGAGCGTCCCGCCAGCGGGTTCGCGTGGCGGCCAGCGCGCGCACCAGGTCCATCAGGTGGCCGGCATAATCCGGCGCGGCCACGCCGCGGCTCAGCACGGCGTCGTCGCAGGCCCGCTCGCGCTCTTTGCGAAGCTGGCGCGCGGCCATCCAGGCGAGCGGATGAAACCAGTAGAGGCAGCAAGCCGCTTGCGCGATGGCTTGCGCCAGCAGATCCAGCCGCTCGACGTGCACCAACTCATGAAGCAGCACGGAGCGCAGCCGCGCCGGCGGCCATTCCCGGGCCCCTTCCGGCAGCAGTACCACGGGTCGCAGGATGCCCCAGGTGAGCGGCATGGGAGCGTCGGCGCTCTCCAGAACGCGGACCCGCCGGTGAATCCCCAGCGCGCGCCGCAGCTCTTCCAGCATGGCGCCCGCGTGCCGCGCCTCAGCCGCGCGCGGCGCCATCCACGATGCGCGCCCGGCCCCCAGCAAAAACCGCGCACCCACCACCGCGCACCCCACCACCCACAACCCCACTATCCAGTCCGTGGTAGCGCCGGTGGTCTTGCCACCGGTGTTTTCCTCGATCGGTTCCACACGCCGACTCACCGCCACCACAGCCCGCACCGGCTCCGCTGTCGCCACCCGCCAGCTCCACTTCGGCGCCACCAACACAGCCGCCGGCAGCACCACGATCGCCGCCAGCGCCGCCGTCCAGACAAAATGCCGCACCGCCGCCGAAGCCCGGCGCAACCCAGCCGCCGCGGCAAAAGCCGCAGCCAGGATGATGCTTCCTCTCCAGGCGCTCTGCGCCAGCAATTCCACCCACGTCATGATTTGGCTTCTTCCTTCCTGGCCTCTTCGATCAGGCTTGAAATACGCTCCAGGTCTTGCTCCGAGAGATGGGCGGCCGATAGATCCAGCAGCGCCGCCACGGCCTGCTCCACCGAGCCTTCAAAGAAGGTCGACAGCATGTGGCGCAGCGCGGAACGCCGCGCTGTGTCGCGCGCCACCGTCGGCAGGTATACGTAACGCAGCGATTCCTCTTCGTGTCGGACGTGGCCCTTCTCCTCGAGCACGCGGAGTTTGGCGCGCACGGCCGAGTAGCTGGGAGGGTCCGGCAAGGCCGCATGGATCTCGGAAGCGCTGGCGCGGCCGCGCTGGTAGAGAATGTCCATCATCTGGCGCTCGCGCCGGCTTAGATTGCGATGTCCGTCTTTCCTCATGTCAATATGCTGCAAAAGCAGCATGATGTTGTAAAAATAGCATTAGTGCCGCGGGCTGTCAAGTTCTTTTTTGGGGGGCACAGCGCTAGCGGTCTTGCCGCCGGTGGGGATTGTCCGGACTGAAAGAAGCCGGCGGCATGGACCGCCGGCTCTACGGAACTACATCTTGACGCTGTCTACTTTGATGGTGTCGCCGTCCATCTTGCCGGTGATGGTCACCTTTTGGCCGGCGTGTTCAACTACCTTGTCCTGGTCGGCGATCTTGAAGATCTTCCCGTCGTCGGTGACCAGCACGGCGGGCGATCCGCGCTTAATGCAACTCTGGGCACAAGCGACGTTTCCGCGCATCTCTTTCTTGCTCGCGCAGGCCTCGTCGATGATATAGCCAGTCCAATCCGCGGCCATTCCCGACACGGTAGCCAGAGCAAACACAGCAAGCAGTCTCTTCATGTGAATCCCTCCTCGGAATCAGAGTCCCAGTTTAGAATCACTATACCCCAGGACGCGGCTCGGGCACAACCCGGAAGCCCACGCTATCATGAGATTAGAAAGTCCCCCCATGGCTTTGAAATCCGATCCGGAGATGGGTATCAATAGCTGGCTCGAAGAGGAGCTGTATCTACAGTATCTGCACGACCACTCGGCGGTGGATGAGAGCTGGCAACGGGCGTTCGAGCAGCCACGCGCGGCGCAGGGAAACGGCGGCCCGGCCACGGCTCCCGGCGAGCAGCTCCAGCCATTGCGCGGCGCGGCCGGCCGCATCGCCGAGAACATGGCCGCCAGCCTCGCCATCCCGCTGGCTACTTCGCAGCGCACCATCGCGGTCAAGGTCATGGACGAGAACCGGCGCATCATCAACCAGCACCGCACCCTGCTCGGCCGCGGCAAAGTCTCCTACACGCACCTGGTCGGGTGGGCGCTGGTCAAAGCGCTGGGAGAGTTTCCGGGGCTGAATCACGCTTACACGGAAAGAGAGGGGCAGCCGTTCCGCGTGGTGCGGCCGCACATCCACCTGGGAATCGCCGTGGACGTCGCCGGCAAGGACGGCAGCCGCAACCTGATGGTGCCCAATATCCGGAACGCCGGCGCGCTGAACTTCCAGGAGTACGTCACGGCTTTCGACGATCTTGTCAGCCGCGCGCGCGGGGGCAAACTGACGGCCGCAGATTTCCAGGGGACCACCATTTCGCTCACCAATCCGGGCACCGTGGGGACGGTGGCGTCGAATCCGCGCCTGATGCCCGGGCAAGGGGCCATCATCGCCGCTGGAGCCATCGACTATCCGGCCGAGTACCAGGGCGCGGCCGAAGAGACACGCGCCGTGCTGGGCATCAGCAAAGTGATGACGCTCAGTTGCACCTACGATCACCGCATCATCCAGGGGGCGGAATCGGGCCTGTTTTTGGGCAAAGTGCAGGCGCTGCTGGACGGCGCGGACGGTTTCTACGAAGAGGTCTTCGCCCACCTGCGCATGCCGCACCAGCCGGTGCATTGGGAGAAGGACCGGGGGTCCCTGCTGCCGGGCATGACCTCCGCGCGCACGGCGGAGATCGCCAAGGAAGCCGCCATCATGCAAATGATCAATGCCTACCGCGTGCGCGGGCATTTGATCGCCGATTTGGACCCGCTCGGCGCGGAGCCCAGCTACCATCCCGAGCTGGACCCGGAAACGTACGGGCTCACCATCTGGGACCTGGACCGCGAATTCCTCACCGGCTCGCTGGGGGAGGCCATCGGCGAAGGCGGCCCCAAGCCGGTGGCCACGCTGCGTGAAATCCTGGAGACGCTGCGCCAGACCTACTGCGGCAAGATTGGCTGCGAGTACATGAACATCCAGGTGCCGGAGCAGAAACGCTGGCTGCAACGGCGCATGGAGCCGGCGGCCAACAACTGGCCACTGGGCCGCGAAACCCGCCTGCGCATTCTGCGGAACCTGATTGCGGCCGAGGAGTTCGAGCACTTTCTGCATTCGCGCTTCGTGGGGCAGAAGCGCTTCGCCCTGGAGGGCGGCGAGACGGCGCTGGCCATTCTGGAAGAGATCCTCGAGCGGGCGGCGGCCAACGGCGTGCACGAAATCGTGGTAGGGATGGCGCACCGCGGCCGGTTGAACATTCTGGCCAACGTGGTGGGCAAGGATGTCCGGCAGATCTTCTCCGAATTCGAAGGCGAGATCGATCCCGCCAGCACGCAAGGGTCCGGCGACGTGAAGTACCACTTGGGCGCCACCGGCGTCCGCCGGATGGAAGGCGGCCGTGAGATCGTGGTCTCGGTTTCACCCAACCCCAGCCATCTGGAAGCCGTGGACCCGGTGGTGGAGGGCATTGTGCGGCCCAAGCAGGACCGGCTTGGCGATACCCGCCGCGAGCGCGTCATCCCGGTGCTGGTGCACGGCGATGCGGCCTTCGCCGGCCAGGGCGTGGTGGCCGAGACGCTCAACCTCTCGCAGCTCGACGGCTATTCCACCGGCGGCACCGTTCATCTCATCATCAATAACCAGATCGGCTTCACCACGCTGCCCGACGAATCGCGCTCGACGCCCTACTCCACCGACGTGGCGCGCGGCGTGCAAGCGCCCATTTTCCACGTCAACGGTGACGATCCGGAAGCCGCCATTCGAGTGGTCGAAATCGCCTTCGATTATCGCCAGCAGTTTCAGAAGGACGTGGTCATCGACATGATCTGCTATCGGCGGCATGGGCACAACGAAGGGGACGACCCGAGTTACACCCAGCCCATTCTCTACCGCAAGATCAAACAGCACCCCTCGGTGGCCGCGCTCTACACGGAGCGCCTGGTACGCGAAGGCGTCGTCGCCGCCGAAGAGTGCCAGGCCGTGCGAAAGGCGGCGGCCCAGAAGCTTTCGGACGCCTACGACGCCGCGCAGGAACGCGCCGAGCGCTACGAATTGCAGGAGCTGAGCGCGGTGCCGAACGAGGATATCGGCGCCTTCTGCCCGCGGACGGCGGTGAACCAGCAGGTGCTCGAGCGGGTGATTCGCGGGATGACGAATTTTCCCGAGAACTTCCACCTGCACCCCAAGCTGCGCGGGTTTGTCGAGCGCCGGCGCGACGCGATCGAAAAGGGCGGGCCCATCGATTGGGCCTTCGCCGAAGCGCTGGCCTTCGGTACGCTGGCGCTGGAAGGGACGGCGGTGCGGCTCAGTGGCCAGGATTCCGGACGCGGCACCTTCAGCCAGCGCCACCTGGCGTTCTACGACTCCGAGACCGGCCAGCGCTACATTCCGTTGCAACACATCTCGCCCGATCAGGGGCGGTTCGAGGTCTTCGACAGCTCTCTCAGCGAGTACGCCGTGCTGGGCTTCGAGTTCGGCTACAGCGTGGCCGACCCGCTCACGCTGGCCCTCTGGGAAGCGCAGTTCGGCGACTTCGCCAACGGCGCGCAGATCATGATCGACCAGTTCATTTCGTGTTGCGAACAGAAATGGGGGCAGCCCAGCGGCCTGGTGATGCTGCTGCCGCACGGCTATGAAGGGCAGGGGCCGGAACATTCCAGCGCGCGCATCGAACGCTACCTCACCCTGTGCGCCGAGAATAATATGCAGGTGGCGAACTGCACTACGCCGGCGCAATACTTCCACTTGCTGCGCCGCCAAATGTACGGCGGCCACGACCGCCGCGGCACGCGCAAGCCGCTCATCATTTTCACTCCCAAGAGCCTGCTGCGCCATGCGCGCGCGGTTTCCACGGCCCACGATTTCACCACCGGCGGGTTCATGGAAATGCTGGCCGACAACCCGGCCGATGCCAGCCGCATCACGCGCGTGGTGTGCTGTTCCGGCAAGGTCTACTACGACCTCGCGGCCGCGCGCGAAGAGCGCCAGGCCGATCACGTGGCGCTGGTGCGGGTGGAGCAGCTTTACCCCTTTGCGGCGGACCAGGCGCGCGACATTCTGGCGCGCTATCCGGTCACCGCCGAGGTGGTGTGGGCGCAGGAGGAGCCGCGCAACATGGGCCCGTGGCGCTTCATGCGCGAGTGGATCGAGCCGCTGCTCGATGCCACCGGCCGGGAGCTGCGCTACGTGGGCCGCCCCGAGAGCGCCAGCCCCGCCGGCGGTTCCGGCAAGCGCCACCAGCAGGAGCAGGCGGAAATCGTCAACGATGCCCTGACGCCCGGCGCCATTTCGCAAACGAAGCGCGTGAGGGTGGTGGCGCGGCGGAAGAAGTGAGCCAAGTCTCCCAGACCAGCTTCCGAAAAGCCCATCTATCATCCACGGGGCGATTTCCTGCCATTGTCGTGGGTTGTTGTGTTATCTGTTAAACGTGAAGGCACTGTTTCTTCTGGCTTGCTTGGCCGCCGCGGCCACACCCCAGGCAACAATAACAATGCGTCTGGGGCCGACGGGGTCGGCACAATTTGAGGCCAGTTCCAGCGGAGTCGTTATTCGCTACGGCGGCCGGGAGTGGACGGTGGATCTTTCGAAGCTGCCTATTGACCCAGATAAGTGCGAAGAAGCCGGCGCTCAGCAGAGGTGCGCCGGCGGCGGGGGAATTGCATGTTTGCCATGCGTTCGCGAATGGCAGCCCGTTGCCTGGGACGAACAGCGAGAGACCTTCTACATGGCTGCTTCGACCGGCACAGGGCAGAATAGGCTATGGGTCATTCTTATCTATGATCTCCGCAGTGGGAAGCTCACCCGGCTAGTTGACTACTTCGGCGGAGGCTTTGACCGCAGTGGCGTCGTGTCACCGACGGGCAGGTATTTAGCGTACGTACAATACAGTTCGCAGGGCGCATGCGGCACGCCTTCCAGTGTGGCCGTTGTCGACACCCAAACTCGAAGTTCCAGATTGTTCCGGCCCCCCATAGCGGAAAGTAGTGAAAGGGCAATCGTCACTGCTATCCGCTGGACCGGGCCATCGAGACTTGAGTACGACGCTAAGGTTGATCTGTTTTCCGACTGCGTAGCGGGTCTCGAGACGCCGCCACGCTTGTTGACAGCAGAGATCGACGTTACGTTCTCAGTCCGTTGAAGGCCGCCTCTTACGTGTGCCGGTTCCGCGCGTAAAGCTCCCGGCCGATAGCAGCGTTACCGGAAACCGGCGGGGCGGCTTAAACGTGGTCGCCATGTCGTTCTTTTGAAAACGTCTTCTGCTTCAGGGCGCGACATGGCGGCTCGCCATCTTCGCTGATAGAATTGAGGCATGTCGAGGCTGTTGGAGAAAGCACTGGAAAAAGTGGTCGCACTGCCCCTAGATGAGCAGGATGCGATCGCGTCCCAGATCCTCGCCTCGATAGCCGACGAGGACGCCTGGAAGAGGCGCTTTGCCGAAAAGCGTGATGTGATCCGTCGAATGGCGCGGGAAGCCCTGGAGGAAGACGAGAGGGGCGAGACCCTGCCGTTGGACAACCTGCTTTGATGCAGTCCCGCACGACAC
>Ga0265316_10005913_pt1 | contig 11788 bp, 10 predicted proteins | sample 4522metaG_FD_202092 | JGI IMG/M metagenome (GOLD analysis project Ga0265316, IMG submission 202092) | Rhizosphere microbial communities from Carex aquatilis grown in University of Washington, Seatle, WA, United States - 4-5-22 metaG | ecosystem: Host-associated > Plants > Roots > Rhizosphere >...
GGCGGCTTCGATGCAGGCCGTAATTCAGAAGCTCCGCGAACAGGAAAAGGAGCTCGAAGCCCTGCACCGCGCCGAACGCGAGCGCGCGCAACAGACCGAACGCCTCAGCGAAGCAGTGACCCGCAATATGCCCGCCGGACTTCTGCTGGTGAATTCCGCCGGCCTGGTGACCAGCGCGAACCCAGCAGCGGAGCTTGCACTGGGAGTGAACTCCCTTTCCTACCGCCGTTATAGCGAAGTGTTTGGCGCGGATTCCCGCCTTACGCAACTCATCACAGGATGCCTGGAGCAAGGGCGCACGTATCGCCGTGAAGAGGTGGAATATCTAACGCCTTCGCACGATCTCCGGCAACTGGGCGTTACGATCTCCCCCATCCTGCGCGGCGCCGAGGACGAAGTGACCGGAGCCATCTGCCTGCTCAGCGATCTGACCGAACTCGCGGCGCTGCAAAAACAGATTCACATGAAGGAAAATCTCGCCGCGCTGGGAGAGCTTTCCGCCGGCATCGCCCACGAATTCAAGAACGCGCTGGCGACGATTTCCGGCTATGCCCAAATGATCCGCAGCGAGGCGCAACCCGGCACCGAACTGCGCGAGCACGGGCAAAAAATTCTCGATCAGACCCGCGCGCTGACCCATGTAGTGACCGAGTTCCTGAAATTTGCCCGGCCGCTTGAACTGGCAGATGAGCAGGTGGCCCTTCGGCCGATCATCGAACATATTCTGGCCGAAGTGGCCGATACCATACCGGTAGTCCCAATTACCTGCGAGGGAGAGTTTGGGAATGTATCCGGCGACGATGCCCTCCTCCGGCAGGCCCTGCTGAACCTGACCAGGAATGCCGCAGAAGCCGCCGCGGAAGGTCCCGGTGGCGGGCTCGTAATCATTCGAGGAGAAATCGATCAAGCTGGAGTGACTCAAGGCCAGCGAATCTCCATAGCCGATAGCGGGCCGGGAATCCCCCAAGAATCGCTGACTAAGATCTTCATGCCCTTTTACACGACCAAGGCCAACGGGACGGGGCTAGGCCTGGCCGTCGTTCAAAAAATCGTTGTCCAGCACGGAGGGACCATTCAGGCTCGTAACCAGCCTCAGGGAGGCGCCGAATTCATCGTATGGTTACCATTTGTACGCGAACCTGTAAGGAGCGTTGATTCCGCCCCCGCGCGCATCTAAACTAATGGTGGTCGCAATCCGCCGATACCTCTCAGAAAGGCGGCTAATCGCTATGAACCCTAAACCTAAGTTGATTGTTGTACTTATGGGCAGTCTATTGCTTCCCTCGGCGTTACTAGTGGCGCGCCAGGACCAGGAAAGCGCTGCCGACGCGGCCCGCAAGGCGCAAGCAGAAAAGAAAACCCCCGCCAAACCGGCGATGGTCTTTACCAACGACAACCTCGACACCATCAAAGGCCAAATCTCCATTGTTGGAGAAGCGCCCACTCCGCCGCCGGATAAGACCAAGGCGGAAGCTCCCGCTGACGACAAGAAAAAGGCAGTCGCAGAGGTCGAACAGGCTCCTCCTCCCAAGGGCGAGGATTACTGGCGGCAAAAATTCGCGGATGCCAGAAAGAAACAGGCCGACGATGCGCATGAACTGGACATTCTGCAGCGCGAATACAATTTGAAGCAGCAGCAATACTACAGCGACCCGAACACGGCGATGCGCGAACAATACAATCGCCAGGACCTGAACGACACCAAAGCGAAAATCGATGAAAAGACTGCGGCGGTCGCTCAAGACAAACAAGATTTCTCGGACCTGGAAGATGCGTTGCGCAAGGCCGGGGGCGAACCAAGTTGGGAAAATGCGCCCAGTTCACCACAGCCGTAGCGCCAGTTTTTGGATCACATATCTTAGCAACCGATAGCAGACACTACACAAGGCTGCCCGTAGACGCACTTCACGTCACAAAAGCGTGGTAAAACAAAGTTCCGATGGAACCCCTTCTTCTCGTTGAAGATAAACCTGAATTGCGCGCGATGCTGCGTAAGGCACTGGAGCGCGCCGGCCACAAAGTGGACGAAGCACCGGACGGCTCGTCAGCCGTCGCAAAAGTTCGCCAGCGACGCTACCTGCTGGTTCTCACCGACTTGAAATTGCCCGGCTGCTCGGGCCTGGACGTTCTGCGCGAGACGAAGAACGCCGACCCTACCATTCCCGTCATCCTGATCACCGCTTACGGATCGGTAGAGGAGGCCGTGACGGCGATGAAGGAAGGCGCATACGACTTTATCCAGAAGCCGGTGGACCTGGAACATCTGAATTTGCTGGTAGAGCGCGCATCACAACAGCAGGAACTGATGCGCGAAAATCTCTTGCTTCGGGAGGAATACACTGAACGATATGGATTTCCTCGCATTGTCGGCGAACACAAATCCATGCAGGACGCCACGCAGCAGGTGCAGCGCGTCGCTGCGACGGACTCGACTGTACTTCTGCTGGGGCAAAGCGGCACAGGTAAGGAGCTTTTTGCCCGCGCCATTCACAACCTTTCTCCACGGCGCATGCACCCTTTCGTTGCGCTCAACTGTGCGGCGATCCCAGAAGGGCTGGTGGAAAACGAACTGTTCGGCCACGAACGCGGCGCCTATACCGGGGCGGGCTCCCGCAAAGTCGGAAAAATGGAATTGGCTAATCGCGGCACAATTTTTCTCGATGAGGTTGCGGAGCTTCCATTGGCCACTCAAGCAAAATTGTTGCGTGTGCTCGAAGAACGTAGTTTCGAACGCGTGGGTGGAACGCAACTGATCGACATCGATGTGCGCATCCTGGCTGCAACCAATAAGGACCTGCGCGAGGCCGTGCAAGACAAAAGGTTTCGCGAGGACCTCTTTTTCCGAATCGCCGCCGTGCCTATCACCATCCCACGGCTCAGCGAACGCGGCGATGACGTCCTGATGCTGGCGGAACATTTTCTGGAACGCTTCCGGAGGGAATTCCGCAAGCCCGACCTGAAATTCGCGCCCAGCGCGCAGGCAGCGATGCGCGGTTACGCCTGGCCCGGTAATGTTCGCGAACTCCAAAATACGATCGAGCGCGCAGCCATTCTTTCCGACTCCGAAACGATCGATGCCGCATCTTTGCAACTCCCGGCACCGCGCCCCACCGAAAACGAAATGCCCGAGGGGATGCTCGGCCAGCATTTCGATTGGGCCGGTACGTTGCAGGATGTTAGCGCCCGCGCCCTGAATCACGTCGAGCGTTTTATGATCGAGGAAGCGTTGAAATCGGCGAAGTGGAACAAGACACGCGCCGCGGAGCAACTTGGCGTATCCTACAAAACGCTGCTGAACAAGATTCGTTTGTTGGGACTAGAGAACTAAATAGAGTAATTTTCGTAGCCAGTAGAAATCCTAAACAATTTCCCGTCAGTTCTAGCTACTCGTCTTGTGGCCATCGTGCAGCGTAACGATTCCCCCAGTCCAACGTGCGAATCCAACTTCAACGAATCCGGCGTGTTCGAATTGAGCCTTCAAATCCTCGGGAGGCGGGAACTTGCTGACCGAGTTGGGAAGATAAGTATATGCCGAGGAATTACCGGAAATCAGGGCGCCCAAACGCGGCAGGATGTGTCTGAAGTAAAATCGATAGACCGCGCCAAACACTTTGCCGGACGGCTCCGCAAATTCCAGGATGCCCGCTGCCCCTCCAGGCTTTAGCACACGCAGGATTTCCTTCAATCCGCGTTCGTAATTGGCCAGGTTGCGAAAACCAAACGCGCAGGTCACCAGATCGAAACTCGCATCGGCAAACGGAAGATGCAGGGCATCCGCCTCGAGAAATTCAATGGTGACTCCGGCGGCGGTAGCTTTCGCGCGCGCTCGGAGCAGCATTTCCGGAACGAAATCGGAACCGATGATTTCCGCTCCCGCAGCGGCCTCTCTGCGAAGCGCGAATGCCAGGTCGCCCGTGCCGCAACAGAGATCGAGTACGCGGGCATTCGGATTGTGCAGGATGGTGCTAAAATTTCGCGCGACGCGACGCCGCCAGATTTTATCCACGTCGAGTGAGAGCAGATGGTTCAGCAGGTCGTACCGCGGAGCGATGCGCCCGAACATTTCCTGGACTCGTGCCGCCGCCTCGGCTTCATCGCGCACACCGTCAGGACGCGTTCCGGGAAGACTTTGCTGCGAGGAGGAAGTCATTTCCGCGCGCCGGCCGAGGCGCAATCGTTCAGGATTTTTGCCAGCATTTGCGAATCGGCTTCGACTCCGCAGCGAACATTACCGATATTCTCCGGCAGGACAAACCGCAATCGCCCAGCGCGAGTTTTCTTGTCGGATTGCATGGCCTCAATCAAGCGCGCGGCAGGGACGCTTGGCCATGAAGGAAGCGGGCCTACCTTCTGTGTCACTTGGATGATCCGGTCCGCATCAGCAGTTGACAGCATGCCATTGGCAACTGCCAGTTCCGTCGACGTCATCATTCCCCACGCGACAGCTTCGCCGTGCAGATACTTTCGATATTTCGTCACACTTTCCAATGCATGGGCGAATGTATGGCCGAAATTCAGGATTTCGCGCAGGCCGGATTCGTGTTCATCCTGTGAGACGACGCGGGCCTTCTGCGCAACCGATCGCTCGATGACGAAATTGAGCGCTTCGGCATCGCGGCGAAGGAGTTTGTCCATATTCGCTTCCAGGAAGCGGAACAGTTTCGTGTCGCCGATCACGCCATACTTGATGATTTCATAGATGCCGGAGCGGAATTCGCGCAGGGGCAGAGACCGAAGCAGGTTAGGATCGCCGATCACGAGTTTCGGGGGATAAAAGGCTCCGACCAGGTTCTTCCCTTCCGGCAGATTTACGCCGGTTTTGCCGCCAATGGCGCTGTCCACCTGCGCCACCAGCGTTGTGGGGATGTGTACAAGCCCAATCCCGCGAGAGTAGCTTGCCGCGACAAATCCGGCCACGTCGCCGACCACTCCTCCGCCGACTGCAACAAGCAACGCGCGGCGGTCCGCCCCCGCGCGCACCAATTGCCGGGAGGCCTTCTCTACCGTGGATAGATTCTTGGCGGCTTCCCGGTCGTCGAACAAAATTGTCGCGCGGCTTACGCCCTTGAAAATCTTTTCCAGGCGCGCACCGCAGTGCTTCCACACGCGGGGCGACGAAATCAGGAATATCGCCGCGTTTGGGTTTAGCGCGGTAACAGCCTTGGCGGACTTGGCTACCGCACCGCGGACACACATTACTTCGTAAGCACCGTTCGCAGAGCTGACCTTAATTTTCTTCATCGGGATCGCCCAGAGGCGATAGAAAAATGTAACACAGCTGGATGGGCATTTAGCATGGAAACAGTAACCCCACTGCCCCTCAACGCCGTCATTCCGAGCGGAGCGAGGAATCCCCCTTTCTTTTGGCCAACAACCAAGAGGAATTCCTCGCTCCGCTCGGATTGACGGTGGTGTGGTGACGGCATTTATTGAATTGAATGACGCCCTTGTCTCCGATCCGTGTTGCGATGTACGGTGGACAACGTATTTCGCTGTGTGTGCCGGCGCACAAAAGTCCAATTGAGAGGACTTCATTGAAAATACTTTTGTGGGCTCTGTTCTTTGCCGCCGCCTGGACGGCAGCGTTAGCAGTCGTTGCGCACTCGCCGGGATTACATTCCACTCCGGGGATATGGTTGGGCGTCTTTGGATTGCCGGGCGTGGTGATCGCGAACTGGGTACAGGGCTTCGTCTTCCATAAGTTCAGCAACTACCTTGGATATCCCCGGATGTTCCTCGTGAATTGGCTTTTTTATTGCAGCGTGATTCAGGGGCTGGCATCCATCCAGCGGGAATTCCGGAAAAAATGATTAGTGTATTTTCTTTTCTAATTCCGGAAGCGACGCAATCAGGACGTGCCCTGTAATCGCGAGCGTCCGGGGATCGATCTTGTCGAGCGTATCGTGGCTGGTGTGCCAGTAACTCAGCACGTCGTTTTCAAAGTCGATCACGTCGGTCGCGGGGATGTCGCGCTGGAGAAATGGAAGGTGGTCATCTTCAATAGCATTCTTATCGCTAATGAATACCTTCCCGTATCCGAGGTTCGCAGCAGTGGACCATATGATGTCCGTCAGCCATGGCGTGGAATTCGATTCGCGTTTATAAATCGGCTTCGCGGGACCGACCATGTCCACCAGAATCATGGCTTTGATATGCCGCAAAGTTCCGGCCAGCGCAAGACTTGCCGCCAGTTCGCGGCTGCCGTAGGTATTGTCGGGATCGGCCCACTGCATGTTGAACGCTTCTTCACCATCCAGGAATGCCAGCCAGATGGTGTTGGCATTCTTACGGGCACAGACGAGGCGCGCAAATTCCAATAAAACTCCGGTGCTCGATCCGCCGTCATCGGCGCCGACGAAATGTTCAATGCGCTTGGTGTCATAGTGCGAGGCATACAGAATCGTGTTGGGATTTGCCGACGGAATTTTCACGAGAATATTTTTCATCGCGACGTCGCCCACGGGGGTCGATGGCGCGTGGAAGTCTTCCTCCTCCACGGGGCATCCGAAGCTCTTGAGCTGGCCGATGATGTACGCCTGCGCCTTATGAATTCCATCGGTTCCGGCGGAATGTGGCCCTATGGCCACAAGCTGTTCGACGTGCTTGTATGCACGCGTACCATCAAAACCGCCGGTAGTTTCCGCTGCCGGAGCGGAGGGAACACTGGATGCCTGCGGGGACGCTGACTTTCCGTTCGCATCCGCCGAGGAAGCCTCGTGCCCGCATCCCGAGAGGCACAGCAATGCGAGGGAACTCACGACCAGGGCCGCACGGCAGAAAGATTTCCCAATGTGCCGGGGATCAGAAATGAATCGCGCATTCCTCATTGCGACCCTCCTCCGGAAGCAGCCGCAGCTTTATTCTTATTCCGCACGACAAGCGCCGCCACGCCAATGCCCACAAAATAGAGTCCCACCATGGGCGCCATGAACACCAGCATCGTGGTGGCATCCGGCGTGGGCGTCACGATTGCAGCCACAATGGCGATAATCAGAATGGCATAACGCAGGTTCTTCCAGAGAAACTGCGGCGTCACGATATTAAATAGCGCCAGGAAAAAGATCAACACAGGCAGCTCGAAAATGATTCCCAGCCCGAGAAGGACGATCAAAATGAAGTCAAAATATTCGTTAATGCTAATCAGCGGGCGGAATGGGCCCTGAAACCCGGTCAGGAAATTCAACATGTACGGCAGCATCACAAAATAACCGAACGATATTCCGGAAAGAAAAAGGAACAAGGATGAAAAGATGAATCCCGTCACGGCCCGGCGCTCGTGCTTGTAAAGCCCCGGAGCAATGAAGAGCCACACCTGGTACAGCACGAATGGAGCGGCCAGAACAACGCCAATGTAAATTCCAAACGTGATAATGATGTTGATCAACCCGGCCGGACTGGTATAGATCAGACGATCGTCGAGATGCTGCTTGCGCAACGCCTCCTGCATGGGGCGCGCAATGAAGCCGATAACTTTTTGGGAGATGCTGACGCCGACCATCGCGCCCACGGTGATCGCCAGCGCGGAGTTGATCAGGCGTTTCCGCAGGTCCACGAGGTGGTCAAAAAACGACATCTTCCCTTCCGCTTCCTGCCCGGCGGGAGATGTGGTCGAGTCAAACCGCGGGATTGGCATCAGAAGGTTTCTCGTGGTCCGGCGTGACGGCTTCAGGAACGGCAGCCACAGGCTCAGTTTCCGATGGGGTCGGCGGTTCGGTTACCGTTGGGGAGGCTTCGTCATGCTCTGGTAATGCGCGGGGGACGACGCCCTCCGGTTCTACAAGAGCTGGCACCGGCTGCGTGGGTGCGGCCGCTGCGGCCTCCTTAACGCGAGTCTGGCGCTCCAGTTCGCGCACTTCCTCTTCCAGCGCGTAACGAAAATCGCCGCTCATTTTGCGGAAATCCGCCGTGGCTTTGCCGAGCATCCGAGCCAACTCCGGCAGCTTCTCAGGGCCGAAAATGACCAATGCCACGACGAAAAGGACGACCAGATGTGGCAGGCTCAACATAGCCGGTTATTTGCTTTCTTTCGTTGGTTTCAAGGTTTTCCGGCGCCCCAGGAAACGAATTATCCTGAGTCCCCAGGCAAAATTCTGACCGAATTCGGGTCCGCCCCGTTGCGCAGATGGAATCATAGTGGACAGTGCGGGGGGTGTCAATTCAACCGCCATGCTATGCTATACTTTACGCATTAAGGATGCGGGAAAGCGAGGGCGAAATGCAGGGTGAACGACGCGGGGCGCTGCTCGTCATTGGAGTATTAGTCTTCTCAGCCATTTTAGGGGGCATCTACGGCCCGCCTGTCCGGGCAACTTCCTCGGACGTGAGCAGCCTGCAGGATTCGGTTAAGTCCTTCACGCGCGTGCTTTCCGTTGTGGAAAAGAATTACGCCACGCCTGTAGATATCGATCATGCCCTCTACTCCGGTGCTATTCCGGGAATGTTGCGTGTGCTCGATCCGCATTCCAGCTTCTTCGATCCTCGCGCTTACGCTAATCTCCGTGAAGACCAGCGCGGCCGTTATTACGGCGTCGGCATGACCATTGTTCCGCGCGAAAACTATACGTACGTGCTCGCTCCTATGGTGAATTCGCCTGCCTATCGCGCAGGCATACGTCCCGGCGACATCATCACGACGGTGGACGGTAAGACGGCGGAAGGGCTCAGCAGCTCTGAAGTTGCCGACATGCTGAAAGGCCCTAAAGGCACCACGGTCCATATCGCCATGAAGCGCGTCGGATATGATGACCTGCTCAATTTCACGGTCACGCGCGACGAGATTCCGAAGCACTCGGTGGACATCGCCTTTCAAGCGAAGCCTGGCATCGGATACATCAAGCTTTCCGGTTTCAATGAGACGACGGAAACTGAACTCGCCGACGCCCTCAAGGATGTCAACGCCTCCACGCTTGACGGGTTGGTCCTCGATCTCCGCGGCAATCCCGGCGGACTGCTGAATGAGGCCGTGGCAGTTTCCGATATGTTTTTGGACAAGAACCAATTGATCGTATCGCATCATGGCCGCAGTTCGCAGGAGCGGCGCTACTACGCAGTGCGCGGCAATCGCGGCGTTACCGTGCCGCTGGTCGTTCTGGTGAACGGCGGATCGGCGTCTGCATCGGAAATCGTCAGCGGCTCGATTCAGGATCACGACCGCGGGCTGGTGGTAGGCGAGCAGAGCTTTGGCAAAGGCCTCGTGCAAACCGTCTCCGGCCTGGGCGAAAACACAGGTCTGGCTCTCACTACGGCACGTTACTACACGCCCAGCGGACGCCTGATTCAACGCGATTACAAAGATACTTCCCTGTACGACTACCTGTATAACCACAAGAACCCTCCGCCAACCGAAGTGAAGCTCACTGACAGCGGACGGCAAGTCACTGGCGGCGGAGGCATCACTCCTGACGTGCTCGCACAGCCGGCCAAGCTTGATCCGTTCCAGGAGCTGCTGCTGCGCCATGACGTGTTCTTCGCTTATCAAGGCGGCGTCGGCGGATTCACCACGTACTTCCTCGGGTCCAAACCAGAGATTGCCAAAGATTTCGTGCCGGACGAAGCCACTATGAAAAAGTTTACAGCGTATCTGGACAAGCAGAAGATCAAGTACGCGGACGCAGATATCGCCGCAAATCTTCCCTGGATCAAGCGTGAGATCCGGAAAGAAGTCTTCATTTCCGTGTTCGGATTGACCGAGGGCTATAAGGTCGATCTCGAAGACGATATGCAGCTTCAGAAGGCAATCGAATCGCTACCCCAGGCGCGCGCGCTATACGACAATGCCCGGAAAATCGTGGCGCAGCGCACATCGGGGAGCGGCATGCCGCAACAGCAATAATTTCCCTATTTCACCTTTTCCTAAAATTCTTGCTCGAGCGCGATTGGAAACCGGGCCGTGCCCTGCTAACATAGGGAAGTTCCCGGGGGCTTAGTTCAGCGGGAGAATAGTTCGTTCGCAACGAACAGACACGGGTTCGATTCCCGTAGCCTCCACCAATGACTTCACTTCTCGAGTCTCAAGCACGTTTTAATCTAACTTGCGAGCCTTTCAGTTGTTTTTGAAAGGGTTGGGTCTTCGTGTTTACTTTGTTGCACACGTTCAAGTGCGGCGTCGGTTTTCATCACCCTGTCGGATGTACAATTCAGGTATGGTGATTTCGTTGGCTGGGCTGCAGTCCTCTTGTTTCCTGCGCCTTCGCATTTCTGGGCAACTACTGGGCTTGCTAGCAGTGTGTTTACTCCCCGGTGCCTGTGCGAAAAAGAGCACGCCAGCGGTTCTCGCACCCCCTCCATTCGGCCCTCATTCAGTGACAGTATCTTGGGCCCCGAGTACGTCATCTGTGGCCGGCTATTACATATACCGCACGACGATTCCCTCAGGCTCCGTTGTAAAGTTGAATTCCACTCCCGTCAACTCCACACAATATGTTGACCACTACGTTGAGGCCGGCAAGAAATATAGTTACTCTATAACCTCCGTCGACTCCAAGGGGATCGAAAGCAAACCCTCGACGGGAGTTTCCACTTCCATTCCCACCCCTTGAAATCAGACTGTTTGGAATAGTAGTGTCTCGGCCGAACACAAGTTAAGAATCCGCACATGACCCTCCCCAAATGTCACGGTAAAATGAGTATATGGCAATCAAGCTCATCGCGCTAGACATCGACGGCACGCTTCTGGACGGCCAGTCCCAGCTTCCGGAGGTAAATCGGCGGGCGATTATGGACGCAGCGGCACGAGGGATCGAGATCGCTCTTGTGACCGGACGACGCTACGACTTCGCCATGCCCATCGCCCGGCAGATTCCCTGCCCGCTGACGATGATCGCCAATAACGGCGCGCTGGTGAAGTCCAGCGACGGTGAGACGCAGTTGCTTTATCGCCTCCCGAAAGACGTTGCACGGCGCGTGCTCGATGTTACGCCGGAATTTCGGGACATGGCCTCGGTTTGCTTTGACCGGCCGCGTGAAAATCAGATTATATTCGAACAGATTGCCTGGGACGATCCTTTGCGGGGGCCCTATTTTGAGAGAAACAGGGAATTCATCGCAGAGATGTCACCTCTCGTGGATTGCTTGACCGAAGACCCCATTCAGGTGATGTTTGTCGGCCCGGTTTCAAGCGCCAAGGACGTTAAAGAAACGCTCCTAGACCTGTCCTTTGCCAACGAGTATTCGCTGGCGGCGACGCTCTACGAGAACCGCGACTTTGGCCTGGTGGACGTCATCTACCCGAGCTGCTCGAAAGGCACGACGCTGGCGGAATGGGTGCGGCGGCGTGGCTGGTCGCGGCAGGATGTGATGGCCATCGGAGACAACCTGAACGATATCGAGATGCTCCAATATGCGGGACTTCCCATCGTGATGGCGAATTGCGTTCCGGAGTTGAAATCGCTCGGCTGGCGTGAAACGCTCACAAACGATGAAGGTGGCGTGGCAGCGGCAATTGAGGCTTATGCGCGATAAGTTTTACAAGCGGATGCGATTGACTCGGGCCGCGTTACAAAGTGCGGCGGGCGTAGCCTTGTGCCTGCTGGGCGCGCTGGCGCCCGCGGCTCGCGCGGACTACGCGGTGTTGCAATCGGGCCAGCGGATACACGTCACCGGCTACGAAAATCTGGGGGATACAGTCCGCCTGACGATGGTCGGGGGAACGCTCGAAATTCCAGCCGATTCCCTGCTGAGAGTCGACCCGGAAGACACGTTCCTGCCGGTCAAGGTGAAGCTGCTGGACGTTCCGTTTGCCACTTTCATCGCCTCTTCCGCGCGAACACACGGCGTGGCTCCCGAACTT
>Ga0265316_10005915_pt1 | contig 11786 bp, 8 predicted proteins | sample 4522metaG_FD_202092 | JGI IMG/M metagenome (GOLD analysis project Ga0265316, IMG submission 202092) | Rhizosphere microbial communities from Carex aquatilis grown in University of Washington, Seatle, WA, United States - 4-5-22 metaG | ecosystem: Host-associated > Plants > Roots > Rhizosphere >...
TGGATACAAGAACCTCCGCTACCTGCTCCTCAAAGCACAGCGGATGGTCGCGACCCGAACCGAACTCGTCGCATTCAGAAAGGTCGCGTAGAATGGGGGCCGCTACAAATTCCTGCTCACAGCCAAAAAAACTACAGCTACATGAAGGGGGACCCGTTCGAGGTCGAGGAGTCAGGCAACGAGTACTCCGAGATCTCGATCACTCTCTACAGAGTGGCGGACGGCAACTACAGCACGCGCGCCGCGAGCAAAGAAGAGTTCGACAGGGCGAAATCCTATTAACCTGCGGAGGCGCCGGCCTTGGCCTGTCTCCGTTGAGAGAGGAGTGACAAATGTCATTACGAGCCATCCATAAGAAGAGCACCATTCTGAACGCCTTGCTCTGCGTGAATGCGGCATTCGGCCAGAGTTCTCCCGTCTCGCCGCCCGATATCGGAGGTGCCCAGGTCGCCTTCAAACTCAAGAGCTCGCAGACCGCGGGTAAACCTGCCGGCGTGCTGACCGTCGACGGTTCGTCGGTTTCCTATGCCGAAGCGAATGGTAAGACGTCCAAGTTTATGTGTGCGGATTTCCTCGCCGGTGCCTCGGTGAGGAAGGATAAGACCGGCTCCATTCTCGTCATGCCCGCGAGCTTGCACGCACGCGAAATGTGGCCCGATGGCTCTATGGGGATCTCTCCCGAAGGGGTACTCGGCAGGATCAAGGCGGAGTGTGCCAAACCTGGTGCCTCTGCCGATCTCGCGTTCTCGGACGGTGTGACCTATCAAATCGCATGGATGGAGCACGGCCAGGGCCGGGGCCGTCTCAAGCGTTCCGATGGAACCCTTTCGGTCAGCCGGTTCAACATTCGCCTTTCCGACAGAACATACTCTGCACGGAACCTTAATTATTCATGTTCAAACGTGGATTCCGTAAAACAGCGCACCACGCGCGATTGCAAGGATTGCCTCGCAACATCCGCGGATGGGTACGCATTCAGATCGGCCGATAAGGCGGTGTCGAGCGGTACCATCCTCCAGCACCTTAGGGATGTTTGCGATTTCCAGGAAGCCGGTCACAATAAGGAGCTAGAAGCGGAGGCCCGAAGGGAGGCCATCCGCAAAGAGGAGGAAGCCCGACGGCAAGCGGCGGAACTTGCCCGCCGCGTTACGGAATTCCGGGACGCTGTCCGATCCGCGGTGCGTTCGGCCGAAGAATCTGATCCCTTTTCGAGCATCCGTTCCGGCCTAGATCCTATTGGCCCCGGCGGTTTTTATTGGCAAGCGACTCTCAAGCTTCCCGGTGCCGAAAAGTGCGCCCTGCTGAATGCGCCGACTTCGATGGGGTCAAATGTCCCAGTATGGGCTTTCGCTAGCATTTTCACTTCGGGTTGGCCTTCGCCATCTGACCTGGGCGAAGAAATGATGGCTAAGTCTGTGGAGGCGGCACTAGGTTTGCCAGGCCGTGCTGACGAAGGTGCCAAAACCAAGCAACTGGTCTTTGCAGATCCGGCGAAGCCGACTTGGCGGCTTTACGTGTCGCGGACCGACGTGAACACAGTGGGAATCTCGATCGTGGCCGCCCGGCTCGACGCCGTGAGGCCGGCGGCCACGACGATGCAATGGTTCGCACCTGCGATGATGCTGGTATCCCCCTCACCCTGCCAGGAATACACGAAGGGAGAAGATGACAGGGCCCGCCGCGTGGAACAAGTAAAGACGCTTTCGTCTCAGCTAAGCAATCTGATCAGCCAGTACCAGAATGCTGTCGCACAGGCTAACCAGGCCGCACAACAGGCGAATATCAGTTGTCCTCTTGCGTCCAATAAGGGCCTCGGAGTGATCAATGCCATGGGGTGCATCGCTGCCCAAACTAACTATCAAACCAACTTGGCTCAAGCACAGAGCCTGGCCCCACAAATCACGCAAACACAATCCCAGTTGACAAGCGCACAGACCACTCTCATTACCGTTGCCCCTTCTGTGCTTCCTGCCGGCTGTCGCACTGATGGCACTGCAATTGTCGCCGTACCTTCCTCCGTGAAACCCACCACATCGGTCAGCTCACCGGTCTACACCACCGCGCGCGCTTCCACCGCTGCAGTTTCGATTGTGCCCGTGGAACCCCCTGTCCACGACGTGGTTGAAAAGATCCGTTCCGGAGACCATGGTCCCATGCCGGTCGCACAACGTTCCGGGCGCGTGGGGAGCGGTCGAACGACGATGACGATCAGAAACTCCACGGCTTATGAACTGTCCGTTTTCTTTGACGGTCCGGTTTCCACGAAGGTCACGCTGCCACCGGGCGCATCTCAGGATTTGGATTTGGCGCCAGGTCTGTTCCATGTGGCGGGCCGTGTTTCTGCCTCCGATGTTTTACCGTTTTATGGCGAGGAGACTTATGAGGCTTCCGCACGGTATTCAGTCAGCTTCTATATTGGGCGCTAGAGAAAGGATGGCCGATCAATGGAAATGCTCGCCTATGTTGGAGGTCACCGTTCGCAGGTGCCGTTCAGGAAGACGGCGGCGATTGCAAGATCAATAATATCTGGCTTGGCGTCTTGGATTTTTCTCGGAAGTCTTCTTCTTTTGGGACAATCACACGCGTTCGGGCAAATCGGCAGCGCGACGAGCATTGGCCCGCCACGGACGACACCAGGCCCTCATTGGTGGGATTTCGTTTACAGTCCTGCATTTCCGCCCGAGGCGCGCCGCGCACTCATTCCGCTTTACCAGAGAATGGACGATATCTCTCGGCAAATAGTGATCGGTCGTAGGATGAATGCGCAGGAAATAGCGGATGCGATTCTCGGGGCGATTGGAGGCGCCGCGGAGAGTAAGGCCGCAGGAGTTGTCCGGCAATCCGCAACCGGTCGACTGCCCGGTTCGTCGCCGCCCGATGCTCCTCCGAATTTTGAAGATTTGAGCGCCTTGCTCCTTGATCTCCGCAGCACCGGGTTCCGGATTGCAGAGATCCGTCGTCAATATAACGTGGAGGCAACCATTGGACCAGCCCCGAAGCCTTTCGATCCCAGTCGCGCGTTCCAGCCGGACCCCGCACAAATCAAGAAGTGGATAGCCGAGGTGCAGTCGGAAACCCCGGCTCGTCGCCCTACGCCGCCGCCGGACACGGACAAACCAACGGACAGCACGACTGGTCAAACATTCAACCCAAATGCGCTGACACCCGCCGAGCAAGCGGCACGAAAACAGAACGAGCAGATCGTCGCTAATGAGACCTTGAAGCGCTCTAGTCAAGGCGCAACGCGGCCGCCAACGGATAAGCGACCGAGCAGCATCGAAGGCTCATGGTCCGTCGCAAGCTCATCTAATAGCTGCGGCGCTGGCGGCCCGAGCGGCTACCGAATAGTACGTCAGGGCGTAAGCACCTATGCATTTGCGGAAGGCGGTCCCCCAATTATTGAGACCGGTCCAGGTGAGTACGCCTGGCACTTTCGTCAACCGGAGACAAGCACGGATGTTGGGTGGGCTACTGATATGACATTTGCACTCGTGAACAACGATACTTTGCAAATAGACGGTCAGGCTCAGGTCATCGCTTCCCAGGCGGATAGCCACCCTGGGCCATGCATCCTTCAATTTCTTCTGAAGCGTGACAAGTAAACGGTCGCGTTCGGCTTTGTTATGGGGAAGAGACGTGTGATGCCCACTGTCCGTGCCGTGCTACATTGCGCCCAGGGTATATGTGAGAGATGAGGGTTTAGGAGAATTCCATGTTCTGCCTTAAGTGTGGCCAACAGATTCCGGAAACCAGCAAGTTTTGCTTTCGGTGTGGGGCCGATTTGCCGGCGGTTGCCGGCTTCCGTGCGGGGTGCGCCGACGTTCCAATTCCGCAAACCTCAGTGCCGTTGTCGACCGAAGCGGCGCCATCGAACATGGCTCCTTTGCTTGGTCAAAGCACGGGGAGAGAAGCCACTGGGACTCGGAACGAGCCTGCCGTGCCCATCGAATCAACCGGTACAGGCCACATTCCAGACCGGCCGGCTCTCACCGGCGAGGCCCAGCGGACAAGGACCGTCACGACCACCGATAATTCACTCCAGATATTAGCGGATCGAGACCTGAGTTCGGATGTCGTGGTTTCACTTCCCAGTGGCACCGAAGTTGAGCTTGGTGGGACCAGTACAGTCGAGGGGCGAGAATGGATTCAGGTGACAATCAAGGACGGTCGCTCAGGCTTCATTCTTGCTCCGAGCGCCCGTGGACACACGACGCTCCCCTCGGAGGGGACGATTCTTGCTGGTTCGGCTATTGCTGAGGCCGACGCAACGCCCTCGCCCGCCCCTGCGTCGAGCCGGCTCTCAGACATACTTAAGGGCGTACGAATAACGGCCGGCGCGCTGCTGGTCTTAATGGGGGTGATTGGGGGCTTGGGCTCTCTCAGCGGAGCGCCGGGGTGGACCACCGGGCCAGGGGCTTGGTTCTCAGTGCTAGTCATGATCGGCGCGGGCATCGCGATTTGGAACTCGGAAAAGGCGAAGCCGATCGGAGGGCGGCAATATCGGTGGGGTACCTATGTCGGTATCATGACCGGCATAGGGGCAGCGGCGTTCTTTCTTTGCATCTTAGCCTATGGCGTCTTATTATCGGAACGAACCCCATCTCGGTCAGGCATCGGCTTTGGCTTCGGAATTGTATTTGGTCTGATGTTCTGCATACCATACGCTGTTGCGTCCGTTGGTATCCTTCGCCGGAGGCGTTTCGGGGTGGTCACGTTTTTGGCGATGTGGACCCTCACAGTTCTCGGAATGTTTGCTCCCTTGCTATCAATGGGAGCCCGATCTGCCGACGCGCGTCTGAGGATGGGCCTTTCGGGGCTCGTCGCATTGCTCGTCCTGGTGGCACCCAATTACTGGTACTTCGGGAAACGCTGGAAGCTCATGGCAAAAGGGGAGAAATGACTGCGCTGTCGATTCGTCTGGCGCGGATATGGGGATCGCGGCTAGAAAGGCAAGACCCAATTCCGGTGGTCCGCGAGACCTCGCGATGGTTTTAGCTCTGGCTTAGGTGGTTTACGCATAGGAGATTCTGATGTTCTGTCCAGAATGCGGCATCGACATCCCTAACGAAAGCAGGTTCTGCTTCCGTTGCGGACACTCGCTCGAACGCGTGGTGGCGTTGAGTCAGGAACCAAGCCAGACTGAATACGATGTTTTCACGCCGGCTAAGCGACCCGAGCCTCACGAATCCTGTGTTCGGGAAGAGGTCGGGTGCAAGGGTCCGGCCACTGTGGATACCCGCACTCTGCCCGCCCAGTCTGAAGGGACATCGCACCCCACCCTCGAACGTTCTGACCAGACGGGATGTTTCACCTGCGAGCATTGCGGTGCTACTGTGTTCCGTGGACAAGGTTACTCAGCATATTCCGAAGCCATTGAAGGTCGTACCTCTAATTCTCGCTATTTCGTGGCAATTGGGCCCGGCGGTGTCGAAGCGGCTGACAGGTCGGCCGAGTGCTTGGGTGGGGTGTTCTACTGCGACAGGTGTGGTGATACCTTGTTCACCGATACGGTCTGGGAGAAGGCTGCGCCAGTCCGGATCGAGATGGACCCGGACGACGTCAACACGGTGGAAGGGAAGGCTGCTCGGTCTGAGGTGATTGCCTTCGGTATCGCCCTCCCAGCAAAGCGTAGAGGCTGGGGCGCAGGAGAGACTCGGGACCGCTCGCGCAAGTTGGCCGTGTTGTGGTGGACAGATCGGGATGCGGCCACCAACTGCCTTCAAGAACTTGGCCGAACTGTTGCGTCGGGGCGGTTCGTCAAGAAACGTGTGTTGCCCCTACAGGGGCAAGGCCAGTACCGTGGCCAAGGCCGCCTAGAAACGACTGCTGCGGGTCTTCGGGTCGTCGGCCGCCATGTATACCCTGTCAGTTGGAGACTGACCCTAATCCTGACGGTCTTGGCAGGCGTCTTTATCATCACTCGTGGCGCGGTTTTCGGAGGCTTAATCCCCACCCTCCTCGTAGCGCTAGTTGGCGAGTACCTCTGGCTGAAGGAAGAGACTCTCGAAATTCCGTTCTCCAGAGTTACGGGAGTCGCAGCAGATGCTCAGAGCGAACTGGTGGCCGTGACCTTCACGGGATGTCCCAACTGCAGCCCTGTCGTTCTTCAGTCACGCGACTCTCAACTCCTCGCCAATGCGTTGCGGTCTGCAACAGCCTCACGGCCGCCCAACGCGAACGCGAATCGCCTTAAGAACTGCGACCTTGACAGATACGCCGCGCCTCAGAGCGAGCCGGAGCAAATCAGCGGAAAAGACCGCCGCCTGAAGATGATAGGCGTCATTGTCCTGCTGCTCGCCGTCGTTGTGTTCTCCGGGTATCTTTTCATTGTTGCCTCTCGGCTTCCGCCAGCGAAAACACAGCAGACCCAGGCCCTGTCAGAGAACCAAAAGCCTGCGGCGAGCCCGGTGTTGGAAGAACTCTCGGTCGATGGGACTCGTAAACTAGACGCCTTTCGTAAGCTCATGAGTGCCATTGGTGACGTGAACTTCGAACCGCGAGAGCTTACCTTCAAGAAGATGGTTCAGATTCTTCACAGCAAGCCCCAGCGAATAAGATATCGGATTGGTGGCCTTATGCGCTATTCGTGGCTGGACGGGGCTGTATTAGCCGACTTTTTGGGGGGTTCTGATCCTCTCGGCGAGCTGGTGTTCATTGAATTGCATAAAAGCATAGAGTCACCTTACAACCGAGCAGATTGGCAGTCTCAGGTATCGTTATGTGGGATCCGCCTGAATAGCAATAAGCCGAACGTCAATACGCATTGCGAGGACCGCTGGAAGATGGATGGGTACTATTTCCAGTCGGCAGATCTGAAGCCAGATCTACAGTCGCTCGTAGCGTGGAATGAGCGCTATCCGCAGTTTCAGCCCCAGCCGAGTCCCAGGTTCGATCCGTCTGAGTTTCAATCACTCTTGGATGCGATAGGGCACGTAAATCTCGAGCCAGATGGAATGACCTACTCAACATTGGCACGTATTCTTCGCAGTGCCGGCCAGGACTTCCAATCCAACATCGGTGGGGTCGTCAGCTACTCATGGCTTCATTCTGCGGTGGTGGCCAGATTCTTCCGGAAGGATAATGGCGCCCCAGGTGATCTCTACTCGATCGAGTTGGCTAAAGATATCTATCCGCCCTACAATCAGGTTGACTATTCTTCTCACATCTCTCTCTGCGGACTGAAAGCGTTCCTGGGAGATAGTGACTTATCTAAGGCAAGGTGTACTGCGCCTTGGAAGATGCTACAGACGGATGTCGATATTGAGGTTTATGACAGTCGATACTACCTGAGGCCGTTTTGATTGGTTTGTCGGCTTGGTTAGTGCATTGTGGAATAGAGTGGCCCTGGGGCCCGGATGTGCCTTCTGACTAATACGAAGAGCCCGTCATGGTGCTTGTCGCTCTCGATTTGGGAGGTGCTGATGTTTTGTTCTCACTGTGGACGGTCGATCCCGGACGAAAGCAGGTTCTGCTTCAGCTGCGGAGAGTCGCTTGACGCCATTGCTGAGTTAAGCCGACAGCAAAGCGAAGCTGAGGCCACGCGAACGCCACTCGGCCAGCCAAGTGTTTCGACGGAGACGAGTGGAACAGTACTGGGATCACTCAGAGCTGAGAATTGTGCGGCGGAGCCTCCCGTAGCTAGAAGCGAGCGGTCGGGAATCTCCTTCCGGCGAATCGCTCCATGGGTGCTTATGTTGGCCGCTGTAGCAGGACTGGGCCTTCTGAAGCACCGGGCAGACCTGCGGGCGAGCGCCGCTGCGGACGCCCGCGAGGGGCAAGAGGGCGAAAACCGTGCAGAGTTTCGAGCGGTCATCGACCGCTCGATGACACTCGTCCTTCCGAGGGCCAATGCAAGCGAAGGCTCACTTCCATTCGGGAGCATTAGCTATCCTTGGCTGGAGGGATGCCACTCGGAGACTAACCAGGTCAAAGAGACCATCCTTTTAAGCGACTGTAGAGTGGGTAGTCTATTTAAGGAGTCGCACTCTAAACAATTCGAGTACCGTGATGTTGATCAGTACGTTCGGACCGGCGCCTCTCGCCAATTGGCGTCTGTAGTGTTGAATATCTATCGTCCAGATTCGGCGAAGCGATACAATTCAGGCAACCAGCCCATCGACGTGTCAACCTATTCTCGCGACGTGTGGGTCGTGGATCTCAGGCACGATGCTGTGACGGCGCACCGAACGTTCGAGAGTGAATCCCCGGGTTTCATGATCCCCGATCTTGATGCTTTCGAAAAGGGGAGGGCTGGTGCCTTGGCCGGCCGAATTAAGTTGTGGTTGGATAGCCTGGCAGCGGTTCAGTAGTACCCCAACGGGGCATGTCCCGGGGACGAGGCGAGTGACGGCTCGCGAGCGGCCGCGGGGGGGTGGTAGGCATGGCTTGGTCAATTGGCGCTTCGGGCAGGTTCAGCCCCGCAGAGGCATCTGATCCAGCAGCGGTGAACTCTTTGAGTCGATAGGAGAGGTTCGCGCCAGCGCCGGAGGCAGAACCTCGACGGGCGGTACCGTTAGAAATATTGAAATGTTCGCCCTCGACGGGTCATGGTTGGACGAGGGCAGTATGCTGATATGGGTTCGTTGTTTACCAGTATTGCTTCTATTGGCCGCGCCAGGCATTTCACTCGGGCAGTCGACTGGACCGCGCGATAACATTTGCCACGACTCGCAACGGCCGCCGAGCGCGAAATGTGATAAGACCGGTTCTCATGAAGCGGATGTCGCCGTCGGCGGCCTGCCGGTGGGCGACGCCATCGCATTGCGCGACCTCGCCGCGGAGAACTCCATCATCGGGTTAGCCCTTCCTTGGATCAACGCTCAGATCGCTGCCGCCCAAGCCAGCTTCTACGTCTATAAGGACGCTGATTCCGGCCTGAACCACGGTTTTCCGTCCGGCTGGTTCCCTAATCAGAGTGTCGACCCGACTGCACTGACCAAGCTCCACCTCGATACTGCGTGCTTGTACGACCCGACATCGGCCCTTGGGTGTGCAACAGACATCACGAAGATGGACAGAGTGCGCGGCACGGTGTTGCGCGTGACTTTCGATCTGCTTGCTCCGGGCCAATTCGTCGGTTTCCACTTTGAGGAACCGGAAGGCTACATCACGAATTTCAACCCCAACACGAATTCATATAGCTGTATCGGATCAAGCGCTACGCCTCATTGCCCGCCGAGAGGGCATGATCTCCGCGGCGCTACGCAGGTGTGCTTCGATGTCTTGTCACCCACGTCCAATCTGAAGGTACTCTTCGGCGTGAACGGTAAGCCCGCCATCCAGGCAAACGGCCAGGAGATGTTTTTGGCTTTCCCGAATCAGTGGACCCATCAATGCTTCGGTTTGTCCACGTTCGGATTGACGCAGCCCGATCTGCAAAGCGTTCATTACCTGTTCATGGTCGAGTCCAATGACCAAAACGCGTCGCGCGGTGGAACAATTCTGCTCGACAACATTCAGTTCCTGCCTGTGCCAGCGGCCCAAGCCAACGCGGTGTCGTTTCCCCAAGCAAACGAGGTGCTTGGCGTGGTACACGCTTCGAACGTCGTCTCCGGCAGGGTTCCTATTCCCCCCGATCAGGTACTCGCAAACCTGACTACCACGTATGAATCCGCGCTTGCGGAACTCGCAATGCTCGCCGGTGGCAAGCCGGCGGCGGCCAGGCTTGTCGCGGATGCTTTTGTTGCAGCACTCAATGGGGAGAATCAAGGCGCCCCTCTCCCCAAAGCGCCCGATGGCTCAACCGGCATCCACAACGGCATGTTCTCTGGCGACCTGCTGCTGTACAACGACCAGGCGCCGGGCGCAGGATTGCAAGGACAAGTTCGGCTCGCTGGTTTCAGTCTCGCGGGAATGGCGGATGGGAGCTATTCGAACCTTTGTGGGCCATCGCACTTCTGCCTGGTGCTCGATGGCGCAACCGGCGGCAACGCTGCCTTCGCGATTATGGCCTTAGGGGAGGCATATCGTTGGTTCGATGATCCGCGATACTTAAACGCTGCCCGGACAATCGGCAACTGGATCTATGGGACGCTGCTCGATGATTCCGGCGGTTCGTTCGGCGGCTATTTTGCCGGTTTTCCAGACGAAGGAATCGTGCCGAAGACCGTTGAACAGGGTAAGTCCATCGAAAACAAAGCAGATATTTTCCGGGCCTTCACCACGCTTGCGACCCTCACCCGTGCAAACGGCTCGACACAGGAAGCTGGCGAATGGGATCGACGCGCAGCAATCGCCGGCGATTTCGTCATGAAAGTCTATGACACTTCAACCGGCCGTTTCTTTGCGGGGACTACGGGTACCGGGAAGCAGGAGACGATCAACCCGACTCCATTCCTGGATGCGCAGACGTTCGTGACGCTGGCCTTGGCGGATTCACCCAGGTATCGCGACGCCGTAGACTGGCGCGCGCCAATGCAATGGATGCTGAACAACTTTGCCGTCTCTGTGAGCACATCCTCGAACGCCCCGGGCGGAGGCCAGTCCTTCGATGGACTGAACCTAGTCACATCTCCTAACGCGGGCCCTAATGCCGTCGCGTGGGAATTCACCAGCCAAGCTGTGGTCGCTATGCGCCTGGTGGACCGGATCTACGGTGAACAGCGCTTCGAGGCGCAGGCGCAACACTTCCTCGCACAAATCGCATTTTGACCGGGCGGAGGAGTGTTATCGAGACGCACTGACGATCCGCGAGCGCGCGCCCCGCGAATTGCATCGGATTGGTGCTGATATAGCCGAAGGGCCTTGCCTTCGCCCTTGTCCTTGCCTGCCCGAAAAACCCTCGAGCATTCGGAATGCAGGACTCCCTCGGCCACCAAATCGTCTATTGTGCCTGCGTATTGAAAGGAGGGGTTGAGTTGGATCAACGGGTCCGGCCAGAGGCGGCCTTGATCGAGACAGGAGGTGACAAGCGCATCGACGCGCTCGTCTCGAATCCTGATAAAGCTCCGGATGTATGAGGAATAATCGTCGATCAATCGCTCGCGAAGTTCGAATACGTTCATGTTGTCGCCTTAATCCCAGTCCTTTTGTTGCCGGGGCCCGAACGCCAGCCTGCGGCCCGAGCCAAACGGCAGCACGCGATGGTAAGCGCGTGGCAGACCACTGCTTAGCTGCAGAGAGCTGCTGTTTGCCCTCGCTCCGCGAGAACAACCATTCTATTCCTCAGCGAGTTGCCAAGTCTTCAGGAACCGGCGGCGAGCAGTTTTGAACAGAGGCTCGCGAGGAGTAGGCTCAGAGTCCTATATTCAATCGCAAGGTCCAATCCAGGTCAGATCCGACCGGCGTTGCTCCTGCCGGCTGCCCCACTTTTCCCGAAGCGCACCGGCCTGATGGGATGATTGCACTGCCGAGACAGTCCATGACGATGTTGCCAAGTGCTATGATTTCATGGACCTTGGTCGCGCAATGAAGACAGATTCACCTCATAGTTTCTTCGACGCGGACCGCCGAAAGGCGGAGCAATCGTGGGATCTCCTCAAGCGTAACCTGATCTTTCGCTTCCAGCACCATCTGAGCTGGGAAGCCGAGGATCTGGCCCAGGAAGTGATCGTCCGAGTGCTTCAGAAAGTGCCGGAGCTGAAGAAGATCTCTGAAAAGGAGCTCACTGCCGACGACGTGATTCAGTTCAGCTTTGGGGTGGCCAGGAACGTTGCTTTGGAAGCTCCTAGGTCTCAGACCGCCTGAAAAGGTTCTATAAAACACTTCCATTCGAAAATGTTTTGCGACATACTGTTGGTATGTCACGGCGGACCATTCCGATCAAAGTCAAGTCCAAGGATGTCTCG
>Ga0265316_10005916_pt1 | contig 11785 bp, 10 predicted proteins | sample 4522metaG_FD_202092 | JGI IMG/M metagenome (GOLD analysis project Ga0265316, IMG submission 202092) | Rhizosphere microbial communities from Carex aquatilis grown in University of Washington, Seatle, WA, United States - 4-5-22 metaG | ecosystem: Host-associated > Plants > Roots > Rhizosphere >...
GTGGCAAAAAACCTCCGCGAGCTTTCCGACAAGTTGAGGCAGGGCCAGGGCACGCTCGGCAGGCTGTTCACCGACGACAGCCTCTATTTGCAGGCGCAAGCCACGCTCAAGAAGGCCGACCGCATGATCGAGGGCCTCGACGACCAGGGACCAATCACCGCCGTGGGCCTCGCGGCCAAATCGCTGTTCTGAACGTCGGTCAACTTATGCCAGCGGATCGTCCCGAGACGCCGATCTCCACAACGGAAATCGCAACGTAGATAACCAGCGAGCCAACCGAACCACCATGTCACCTATTAAGTGACATTGCGTTTCGGCGTTGTCCCCGTTTTCCCTTTACGAAGGGCGTCTCCCTTGCCGCGCGGCCATCAGCCAGGCGAGAAGTTGCAGGGTGCGCTCGGCATCGGGCATCTGGCCGCCCCCGGTGACAAACGCGTTTACCCGCTGCCGGGGCAGGCCCAAGATGCGACCGAGATTGGCTTGATCGCCATATTTGACCAGATGCGGTCGGATCTGCGCCCGGAGTGCGTTCCACAACGGAGTTTCCGTGCCGGGACGCAGCGTCACGCCGCGTTTCGGCCGGCCGCCGATCCGGAAAGCCTTGTTCGACTGCTTTGCCATCTCCACGGCGGCGGCGATGATCATCAAAGACAGCTCCGCCGGTAATTCCAATTCTTTGGGGAAAGACATGGGATAGGACATGTCACCTATTAAGTGACATCGTAACTCTAAGGCAAGCCGTGAATCCGAGTGGAGCGGGATGCAATACCAGTGGAGAGCGAAAAACTATGTCACTTATTAAGTGACATCGGACCGATGGACAGCGACGGAGTTAAACCCGGTGGCAGGGTGTGACAAAAGGCCCATGTCACTTAATAGGTGACATTCCCTCTGGAAAAGAGCCTGTCGATGGGGGTGCACTTCAAAAGAGGCGACGTTAGCCGGCCGGTGTTGGCGCACCGAAGGCCTGCACGGACGTAGGCAACGCCTCGTCCGCCTTTCCGAGCGCATTCAGGCCGGACGATCGCCGGACGGCGATACGTCCGCGCTCCGTCACATCTTCGCTCAGAACTTCGCGGTCTTCAGGTCGAAGAAGCCGGCGGCGTTCTTGTAGCAAATGTTTTCCACCAGCGTGCCCAGCGCCTTCGCATCGGCCGGGATCAGCCCGGCCTCGACGTCCGCGCCGATCATGCCGCAGAGCAATCGGCGGAAATATTCGTGGCGCACGTAGCTCAGGAAACTGCGCGAATCGGTGAGCATGCCGACAAACCGGCTGAGCAGGCCGAGTTGCGAGAGCGCGTTGATCTGCCACTCCATCGCCTCCCGCTGATCGAGGAACCACCAGCCGGAACCGAACTGGATCTTCCCGGCGATGGACCCGTCCTGGAAATTGCCGATCATCGTCGCGAACACGTAATTGTCGGCCGGATTGAGATTGTAGATGATGACGCGCGGCAGATGGCCCTCGGCGTCGAGCGTGTCGAGGTAGCGCGAGAGCGAGCGGGCCTGTGGGAAATCGCCAACCGAGTCCACACCAGCGTCGGCGCCGAGCCGCTTGAGCAGGCGGGCGTTGTTGTTGCGGAGCGCGCCGAGATGGAGCTGCTTCGTCCAGCCGCGCTTGGCGTCGAAGCGGCCGAATTCGAGCATTAGGTACGCGGCATACTTGTTCCATTGCTCCGGCGTGGCGGCGCAACCGGCGCGCGCCTGGTCGAAGATCGCGGCCGCTTCGCGCTCGGTGCAGGATTCGAACGGCACGTATTCCATGCCGTGATCGGAGATCCGCCCGCCGAGCGAGTGAAAGAAGGCGTGGCGGTTGTCGAGCGCCTCGATGAACGCGGAGAAATTCTTGATTTCGATTTTGGCGCGGGCGCCGAGCTGCGCGCACCAGGCGTTGAACGCGGCGGGATTATTGACGAGCAGCGCCTTGTCGGGGCGGAAGGTCGGGTAGACACGCGTCTTCAAACCGCTCTTCGCGATGGCGACATGGTGTTCGAGGCTGTCGACCGGATCGTCCGTCGTGCAAACGACTGCGACCTTGAACTTCTTGAGGATGCCGTGGGTCGAGAGGTCGGGCTTGGCCAGCCTGGCGTTGGCCAGCTTCCAGATCTTCGGCGCGTTGGCTTCGTTGATCAGGAGATCGATGCCGAAATAGCGGCGCAGCTCGAGGTGCGACCAGTGGTGGAGCGGATTGCGGACGAACTGCGGCATGGAGCGGGCAAAGCAGAGAAATTTGTCGTAGTCGCTCGCGTCGCCGGTGATCAGGTTTTCGTCGATGCCGTTGGTGCGCATGGCGCGCCACTTGTAGTGGTCGCCCCACAGCCAGATGCGCGTGAGGTTCTCGAACTGGCGGTTGGCCGCGATCTCATTGGGCGGCAGGTGGCAATGGTAGTCGAAGATCGGCTGGTCCACGGCGTGCTCGAAGTAGAGCCGGCGGGCCCATTTGGTGGTGAGAAGATAGTCTTCGTGGAGAAACGGCTTGGTGGGCATGGGGAAAACGGGGAGAAGGTTTAGGTTGAGGTTTAAGTTTAAGTTGAAGCGAAAACGGACGGAGACACTAGGTTGGCTGTAATCGGAGGGAAACTCGTATTGCGAGGGAAGATCGTGGCCTGTCGTCGTCGTCAGCGGCCGAAGGACTTCGCGAAATCGCCGGAACCGGCGCGATTCGCCCCGAGCTTCTTTTTGAATTTCGAGTCGGCGATTTTCCGCTGGAGCGCCCGCTCGTAGCGTTTGCCATCGAGCGGCAGTTCCACCGTCCGGCCCGTCCATGCCGAATAGAGCATGGCGTTGGCGAGTTCGACCGAATGGATGCCCTCGGCGGCCGGCGCGAGGAGCGGCACACCGTCGAGAATCGCATCGGTGAAATTGCGAAGGATTTCGTTGTGCTGGCCGCCGTGGTTCAGGGCCGGCATCGCCACGTCCCGCGTCTTGGGTGAGGCGAACCCATCCTTGGCCTTGCGCGAAAATTCCGACATCGGGACGGTATTGCGCGTGAAAGTGATCCGGTCGTTTTCGTAGACGAGCTTGCCGTACTCACCTGCGACCTCGAGGCGATTGGTACCGGGCGCCTCGCCCGTCGAGGCGATGAACACTCCGGTTGCCCCGTTGGGAAATTCCAGGTAGGCTGTCACGTCGTCCTCGACCTCAATGGCGTGGTACTTGCCAAAGTGGCAGAAGGCCCGCACGCGCTGCGGCCGGCCGAACATCCACTGGAGGAGATCGAGATTGTGCGGGCATTGGTTGAGCAGCACGCCGCCTCCCTCGCCGGCCCAGGTGGCCCGCCAGCCGCCACTGCCATAGTACGCCTCGGTGCGAAACCAATTTGTGATGACCCAGTTCACCCGGCGGACCTCGCCCAGTTTTCCGTCGCCGATGAGCTGGCGGATTTTCCGATAGTGGGGATCGGTGCGCTGATTGAACATCGCTCCGAAGACCTGCCGCCGCTTCGTGTGGGCGGCGAGGAGGCGATCCGCGTCGGCCTTGTGCACCGAGATCGGTTTCTCAACCATCACGTGCAGGCCGGCCCGCAATGCCTCGATGCCCAGCGTGGTGTGATCGTAGTGCGGCGTGGAGATGAGGACGGCATCGATGAGCCCGCTGCCGATCATCTCGCTGAGCGTGGCGAAGCCGGCCACGCCGGGCACCCGCGCGCGTCGGGCGGGATCGCGATCCGCCACCGCGGTGAGTTCCAGTCGCGGCACTTTGCCGGCGAGCACGCTGGTAGCGTGACTGGTGCCCATGTTGCCGATGCCAACGATACCGAGGCGGACTTTTTTCATGTGGACTTCGGGTCAGAACCGCCCGGAAGGGCGGGAACGGACTTTTTGATGCGAATCCTTGCCTTTTGCGAGCGCGACGGTGAACTTCCGCAAACTATTTCATGGAGCCTCATCTCGCCCATGTGCCCCGTGTGACGCTCAAGGACGTCGCCCGCGAAGCCGAGGTGCATATCTCGACCGCCTGGCGCGCGCTCAGCAACGAGACATACGTCTCGGCGGAGAAGCGCACGCGCATCCGCGAAATCGCCAAACGCCTCGGCTATGCCCCCGATCCGATGCTGTCCGCGCTCAGCAGCTACCGCCGCAAGCAGCGCCCACCGGCCTACCGTTCGACCCTGGCCTGGATCGATAATTTCCCGACCCGCCGCGCCTGCCTCGACACGTTGCACATCCGGGGGTATTTCGAGGGAGCCCGCGCCTACGCCGAAAGCATGGGTTACCGGTTGGAGGCATTCTGGCTGCGCGAGCGCGGCATGACACCGAAGCGTGCCCGCGAGGTGTTGCTCGCGCGCAGCATCCGCGGCCTGCTCTTCGCGCCGCAACCGGCGGCCAACACCCGGCTCGCGCTCGATCTCAGTTCGTTTGCGTGCGTGAGCATCGGCTACTCCCTCGCGGAGCCGCGCCTGCATGTGGCCGTCAACGACCAGCACGCCTCGACCGTGCAATGCATGCGCCGGCTCGTGCAACTCGGGCACCGGCGGATCGGCATGGTCAGCGCGAGCGACACCCTGAAACGCACGGTGCATCACTTCGAATCCCCCTTCCACGTGTTTCAAGACGCCCTGCCCCCGGCGCAGCGCATCCCGCTGTTCCAGATCGAGGGTGGAGATGAGCCGGCCAACGTGGCGCCGTGGCGCGAGCGCTTTGCCCGATGGTTCGGCGCGTACCACCCAACGGCCATCCTGGCGACGTTTGCAGAAGTGATCCCCTGGTTGCGCGAGCTCGGCCAGCGCGTGCCGGACGACGTCAGCGTGGCGACGCTCTCGCGCACGCAGCAACCGGGATGGGCCGGGATCGACCAGCAGGAACGCATGGTTGGCGCCCGCGCCATCGAACTGCTCATCAGCATTTTTCAGGCAGGCGAACGCGGCGTGCCCGACACGCCGCTGCGCCTCCTGGTCGAAGGCAAATGGTTCGACGGCGAGACCGCGCGCGCGGTGGGCGAGCCCCAGCCGGAACTGCTCGTGGCGCTGGAGTAGGCACTGCGCCCGCCGCGGCGGCGGCACCACGCAGACGCGAGGTTTAGGTTGAAGGTTTAGGCGCAATCAGGTGACTGACGCCCACCGTCTCCCGCCTCATTTCTTCGGAGGGGTGAGGACACTGGTCTTGCGGTTGTTGGCGGGAACTGCGTCGGTGACGCCGGGCGGGTTGACCAATTGAGCGCGGTAGACGATCTGGCCGGCCGCTTCCAGGTTGGCCTGGTCCACCGGGACTTTCACCACGTAGGTGGCGCCGACGTCGAGCGATGGGATGGAAAACGGTGTGTTGGCGCCGCTGGCGTCAACGTTCAGTTGCAGGCCGCTGACCGCGTGCCCGCTGCGGTTTTGCACCACGAACTGCATCTCTCCCGTCGTCGCGTCGTAGTAATCACTGGAAACTGCGGTATCGACGCGCGCCGTGTCGGTACGGTTCATGGCCCAGCCGAGATTGAGGATGCCATTGCCGTAGGCGGGATCGGGTCCGGGCGGGCCGCCGTCGCTGGCGTACTGCTGGAGCGTTTGCCAGGCCTGCGTCGGCGTCATGCCGGGGTTTTGCGACATCATGGCGGCGACGGCGCCGGCGACGATGGGAGCGCTGGCGGAGGTACCGTCGAAAATAACGCGCTGGCCGTCCAGCCAGGCGGTTTGCACGCCGTAGCCGGGCGCGGTCATCTGCAGCTGCGGACCGGAGTTGGAGAAATAGACCTGCTGGTCAGCCGCGTCGATGGCGCCGACGGAGATGACGCGCGGATCGGCGGCGGGCCAGGTGAGCTGGGCCGCCTGGTCGTTGCCGGCGGAGGCCACGATCACCGCGCCTTGCGCATCCGCGTAGGCGATGGCCTGATTCAACATGCCCGTGGTCGCATAGCCGCCGAGGCTGATGTTGACAATGCGTGCGCCCGCGTCGACGGCCGCCACGATCGCCTGCGACAAGGTGAAGATGTCGCTCGTGCCATCCGTGCCCGTGACCCGGATACTCAGGATATTGGCGCCCGGGGCGACGCCCGGGGCATCGGCTGCGGCGCCCGCCGCCAGCGCAGCCACGGCGGTGCCATGGCCGTCTTCGGTGCCGTTGCCGGCGGTGGTCCCGAGGCCGATGTCGAGCGAGCGCACCCGCCCCTGGCCGAACGTGCTGTCGGGCATGACGCCGCTGTCGAGCACGGCGATGGTGACGCCCTGGCCCCACTGGCTGGTGTCGCCGGCAACGCCGAGGAAATCGAGCATATGGTTGCCGAACGGCACCTGGTTGACTGCAGCGCGTTCCTCGACGGGCGGCGCATGCGGAATCTGGATGCTAAAATTGGCGGTAGCGTCCTGATAGTCGGCAGCGTTCTGCAGGATGTCGACCTGCACCGCCGAGGCGGAATCGAAGCCGACCCGCACGGTATTAAAGGCATCCAGCTGCCCGAGCACGGTCAGGCCCGACTGCTGGGCGCGGGCGAGGAATTTCCGGTAAGCGTCGGCATCTTTGAACGTAAGCACGCTTTCGTTGCTGCGCACGTCGCTGCGTGCCAGCTGCCGCTTGAGCTGGGCCAGCAACGTCAATGCCGCAGACTGAGCCCGGAGGGCCGCGAGTTCGGCGACGGTCCGCGCCGCCGGTGTGGCGGTGGCGTCCAAGCCCGCCACCTGCGCGGCGGCCTTGTCGCGCTTGGCCAGTGCGGCCAGACTGTCGCGCTCGACGACGACCAACCGCCAAAGCAACAGGACGGCCAAAAGGATGCCCACTGAGAGCGGGACGAGATAGGAGAGCTTTTCTCTCATCGGGGATGAAGGCGAATGCGTTGCGACTTGGGCCACCCGCCAAAGTGTCAACGGGAGGAAGAATAGCAATACGCCCGTGCCCGCCGCCACGGCGGGCAAGCGTGGGACGGGCGTCCCGTCCATGCCGAAGGCAACGATTCCGTCGGCGTAGCAGCCGACATCAGGAGGCTGAGGAACAGGGAAAGGGAAAGTGACGGAGTGCGGCAGCACGGAGATGGCACCACGGAACGTGGTGGCGCGAAGCGCCGACCGGTGACGGGAGACGTGGAAAACGACTGAGCCCGAAGTTGGAAGCTGGTTTACCTGTAGCGGCGGTCTATGACCGCCGACGCGAGCCCTGTTCGGCGGTCATAGACCGCCGTTACTGAATGCCGATTGGGCGCAGCGTGATTCCTCGGGGTCAGGATGTTTGAGCCTCGTGACCTCGGCTGCTACGCAGTTCCAAGCCCACAAGCGGCGCCGCTGGTGGTGCGGATGTCTGACCGCACGTTAACCCGTGCGGCCACGAACAAATGCCTTCCGCATCCGGCGGCGGAAGGACGGCGCTTGGGGAGGAGCGTTTTCGCGGTGAACGCGTTTACGGCTGCGGCTTCGACTCTTCCTTGCAGCAGCAGCAACACTTGCCGTAGCACATCACGACCAGCGCGAGCAGGAACAGCACTTCGGCAAACCGGAGCCAGCCGCTGGCTGCCACACCATCGACTTGAAACGAGAGCAATTTTTCGACGATCGCCAGAACCAGGGCGAGCACGCCCACGACTGCCACCGATGCGGATACCATCTTCATGAAATCCTCCTTGGAAACGAACGGGGTTTAGATGACGAAGCGCGGCCAACATACTCGCGCGCGGAAGCGATACAAGGGCAGAAAAACGTTTTGGTCGCAGCGCCCTAAAATTTCTCCCAGTGCAACACCTCCGCGAGCGGACGGTGCGGCGGTTGACGGCCGGGCGCGATGGCGTGGCCGATCGCGAGCATCGCCACAAGTTTGCAGCCGGCCGGCACGCCGAAGTGGCGGAGGATGTCGCCGGCATAGCTTTTCTTGTCACCCGCGACCCAGCACGACTGCAGACCGAGGGCGGTCGCGGCGAGCAGGACGTTCTCCACCGCGGCCGAGCCGTCTTCGAGATAGTAGGTCGCCGCGCGGGCGACCACCACGATGCAGGCGCCGGCCTGGGCGATGAACTTCCCGGCGGTCGCGATCTGTGCGAGGAAATCGCGGTCCGCCGGTCCGGTCACCACGATGAATTCGACCGGCTCCTCCTTGCGTCCGGAAGGCGCACGCCGGCCGGCATCGACCAGTTTCTCCAGCAACTCACGGGGGACGGGTTGGGCGTAGAAGTCGCGGCAACTGTAGCGCGCTTCGATGCATTCGATGGGATCCATGAGCGCGCATTTACCGGCGGCGGCGGCGGAGTGTCAACGCGGGCGCGGCGGCGATTTGGCCGGCGGCACGGAGATTTTGGTTGGCCAGGGGCCTGTCGTTTGCCGGCAATTTTTCGTCAAAATGAAGTGTGCCTCGGGCAGTGTTACCGCTGTTGCGTTAATTGCCGCAGTACGTCATTTACTCGGTATTTAATCCCCTTCAGTGTGGGTATGCCGATATAGGAATAGAATGACCAACGTCCCGGCCACGCTCCCGCTGCACGTCTGTACGTCGCCCGACCAACTCGTCGGTCAACTCCGGACGTTGCCGCCCGTGCCCAAGGTAATCATGCGGCTGCAGCCGATGCTGGTCGACTACAACACCGATTTACGGGAAATGGCCGCCGTCATCCGGCTCGAACGCGCCCTCGCCGCCCGCATCCTGCAGGTGAGCAACAGTGCCTACATGGGCCTCGGTTCGCGCGCCCGCAGCATCGAAGAGGCGATCACCCGCCTCGGCTTCCGCGAGGTGCGGCGGCTGGTGACAATCGTGATCGGCATGCAAATGATGGAGAAACCGCTGCCGGCCTACGGGCTCGACGCCAAGGAACTGTGGCGGCAGGCCGTGGCCTGCGCCATCGCGGCGGAACAGATCGCCGGCTGCATCGATGAGGACCCCGCGGCCGCCTATGCGCTGGGCTTGCTCCACAGCGTGGGGATGGTGGTCGTCAACGCCTGGGCCGTGATGGTTTCGCCGAAGGAGAGGCTTGTGACGACCGGTTTTCCCGACGATTACACGACTGCCGAACGCGCGTTGCTCGGGTTCAACAATGCCGACACGGGGGCGTCGCTGCTGCGCATGTGGGATTTTCCGCCGTCGGTGGTGGAACCGGTGCGGGCGCAGTATCAACCGGTCCTTGCGGCCTCCCATCCGCGGCTGGCCAACTTGCTCATGGTGGCGCGCTGGCTGCGCAGCGCGGTGTGCACCGGGAAGACTCCGGCGGTGCTGCCCGAAGCGCGCGGCATGGCGTCGCTGGGAATCGACGAGCAGATGCTCACCGAGATGGTGCCGGAAGTGACCCGCCGCCTCAGCGAGGCCAGCGAGTTGCTGACGGCGATCTGAGAACACGCGGCGGAGCCGCAACCAAACCGGAATCGGATTTCACAGGAGGTAACGGAGGCAACAGAGGAATGACCTTCCCGCTGATCACGCGGATGAGCGCGGATTGGATGCTTCAGAATCCGCGACCATCGGCGAAATCCGCGGAAAAATTTGTGGTCGAATTGGATTTCTGGATCGAAGCCGACTCCATTCTCTCAGTTTCCCTCTGTAGATTCCTGTTCGAGTTGCTGAAAAATCTTCTTCCGGCCTCTGCGGCCTCTGGGTAAAACTGTGTTTTCTGGGGTTTACGCGCAAAAAAACATGGTGGCTTGGGACCACCATGTTTTGCAAAAGGCCACCGGCCGCCGCCGCGCCACGCGTGGTGTCGGGCGGACGCGAATACGTCAGCCGCGGAAGTAGAGGTACGCGCCGAGAATGCAGACGAGGATGAGCCCCGATGCCGCCACGTCGTGCCAGCTCCAGCTGGCGTAGGTCTTCGCCTTGTCCTCCGCCGTCGCCGTGCCGAAGGTCAGACTCTTGATCCGGTCGTAATCGGGCACGGCCGTTGCGTAGCTGACCGCGACCATGACCATCGCCGACACGAGGGTGATGAGGATGCTGAAGTACTGGAAGTTGATGTTGTTGATGACCCAGAGGAACGAGCCTTCGGTGTAGCCATGCTGGAATCCGGTGAGCTTCATCGTGACGGGCGTGTCCACCAGCATGCGGAAGAGGCCCAGCACAAAGCCCACGATCATGGCCCAGAGGCAGCCCTGGGCGTTGAGGCGTTTCCAGAAGACGCCGAAGAAGAAGACGACGAAGATGGGGGGCGCCAGGTAGCCCTGCACCGATTGCAGGTAATCGTACAGGCCATGGGCGCCCTGGATCACCGGGATCCACGCCAGGGCGATAAACACCATGAAGGCGGTGGCGAGCCGGCCGGTGCGCACCAGCTGCGATTGGGAGGCCGCGGGCCGAAACTTCTGGTACAGGTCTACCGTGAAAAGAGTAGAACAGGCGTTGAATACGCCCGCGAGCGAGCCCATCAACGCGGAGAGCAGGCCGGCCACGACGATGCCCCGCAGGCCCGCCGGCAGCAGGTGTTTCACCATGAGCGGAAAGGCGCCCTGGGCGGCGTTCGGGTCCGCGGCAAAGGCCTCGTTCAGTCCGGGAACCTTGTTGGCCTTGACCAGGGCGAAGCAGATCAGACCGGGGATGATGAACAGATACGGAGGGAAGAGCTTGAGGAAGGAGGCGAAGATGCTGCCGCGGCGGGCCACCTGTTCGTTCGGGGCGCCCAGCGCCCGTTGCACGATGTACTGGTCGGTGCACCAGTACCACAGGCCGATGACCGGCGCACAGATCAACATGCCGAGCCATGGGTAGTGGCTGTTGAAATACCACGCTTGCTTTACCATGTGCCCGTCGGCCGCGTGCTCCAGCACCGGCGCCCAGGTCGACTCGACGCCCGGCGGCGTCATCGGCTTCCAGAGGTTGAACATGTCGGAACCGCACAGATCGCGCAGCGCCTGCCAGCCACCCAATTTGAAGAGACCGTAGAAGGTCAGCAGGCTCGAACCGCCGATGAGGACGACGACCTGCACAGCGTCGTTGTAGGCCACCGCGCGCATGCCGCCGAGAGCGGTGTAAAGGCCGGTCAGCACGATCACCGAAACCGATCCAATCCAAAACGCGTTGATCTCAATTCCGGCGATGTGCAGGTGCATCTCCGGCAGCAGCGTCGAGAAGACCACACCGCCGGCGAAGATGCCGACCGCGATCTTCGTCACCACGAAGGTGATCAACGACACGACCGACAGCATGTAGCGCGAGGCGGGGGAGAATCGGCGTTCGAGAAACTCCGGCATGGTGAACACCAGCGAGCGGGCGTAGAACGGGACGAAGACCCAGGCGAGCACGAGCAGGCACCAGGCGTGCAGCTCGTAATGCGCCATCGCCACGCCGTCCGTCGCGCCCGAGCCCGCCAGACCCACGATGTGCTCCGAGCCGATGTTCGACGCGAAAATAGAGGCGCCGATGACCCACCAGCCGAGATTACGACCGGCCAGGAAATAATCGGCGGCGGTGTCCTTGCTCTTCCTGACCACCCACCAGGCGACGCCGAGCAGGATGCTGAAATAGGCGGCGATCGCCAGCCAATCCAAACCGTTGAGGGTAGAGGTGGCAGACGATGCCACCGCCAAAACAGGGGTTAGAGAATTCATGGATGCGGGGAAAGAATCGAGGCTTGCGGACGTTGCGAGGGGGACGGGTGACTTTTTTGCTGGAAAACCGAAGAAGCAGAAGCGCCGGGGGAGTCGATTTTACGCCAGGAAGCTGCGGAAAACGTCGGCGGCAAGGGACGTTTTTCGGACGCTGCGGCGAAGCTGGTTTCGACTGGCAGGAGCCATGGCGCGAATCGGGCGGCAGTTTGCCGGGGCGGAATAGGCCGGCGAGCCTAATCCTCCTTGACCGTCATGTGGGGGCGGGCCCCCCCCGGCGCGCCCCCCAGTTGAAAAAGCAAAAAAAACGAAAAGAAGCCCCCCCGGGAAGGGGGTAACCGGGGTTACGCGCAAAAGGCC
>Ga0265316_10005921_pt1 | contig 11774 bp, 10 predicted proteins | sample 4522metaG_FD_202092 | JGI IMG/M metagenome (GOLD analysis project Ga0265316, IMG submission 202092) | Rhizosphere microbial communities from Carex aquatilis grown in University of Washington, Seatle, WA, United States - 4-5-22 metaG | ecosystem: Host-associated > Plants > Roots > Rhizosphere >...
GCTGATGATCACCGTGGTGGAAGCTGTGAAGGCGTTCGTTGGCAAGGACGCCAGCTAGGTCAAACGCTTCCATACTCAGCCGGGTTGTGAGCTGCGAAGAACTCAGGTTTCGTATCGGGGTATCGCTTTAGCGATACCGTAAGTCCTCGAAATCAGGCAGCCCCTTTTGGGGACTGGCCGTCGAGATTCATGCGATGCTAGATACATGATCCGTCCCGACTACAAAGAGTTCCTGCGATTGTCGCGCGGAGCTACGCTGGTTCCGGTGGCGAAGTCGATCGCCGCCGACCTGCTGACGCCGGTTTCCGCCTTCCTTGCCGTGGCTGACCAGGAGCCCGATGCCTTCCTGTTGGAGTCGGTCGAAGGTGGCGAGAAGATTGGACGCTACACTTTTCTCGGCGTGCGTCCGTTTCTGCGCCTGGAGTCGCGCGGCGCCGAAATCAAGATCGAGCGTGGCCGAAAAGTCGAGCGGCGCCAGGGAAATGTTTTCGAAGTGATCAAGGAACTCTTGCAGCAGCACCGTCCCGCGGCGATGGAAGATTTGCCGCCGTTCACCGCCGGCGCCGTCGGCTATTGCGCGTATGACATCGTGCGCCAACTCGAGAACATCGGCGAGCACGCTGTCGACGACCTCGACGTTCCCGATTGCGTGCTGATGTTTTTCGACCGCGTCCTGGCCTTCGATCACCTGCGTCACCAGATCCACATCGTGGCCTCGGCGGACGTGACCCGCGAAACGCCCATAGTCGCCTACGAACGCGCCGTCAAGGACATCGAGCGCATAGAGAAAAAACTCGCCGCCGGATGGAAGCCGGCATACTGGCGCAGACCTGCCACCCAGTCAAGGCTGGCTAAGTCGAAGTTGAAGACGCACGCACGCACTTCGAAACCAAAATTTCTGGAAAGCGTCCGCCGAGCCAAGGAGTACATCACGGCCGGAGACATCTTCCAGGTCGTGCTTTCGCAGCGCTGGGATTTCGAGCCCGGAGTGGCTCCGCTCGATCTCTACCGTTCGCTGCGCACGGTGAATCCTTCGCCCTACATGTATTTCCTGCGCTTCGGCGGAGGCCTGAACGCAAGCAAGAAAAATTCCGGAGGAATGCACGTGCTCGGCTCGTCTCCAGAAATGCTGGTGCGTGCCGCCGGACGCAAGCTCGAATACCGGCCGATTGCCGGCACGCATCCCCGTGGGCGCGACGAAGCCGAAGACGCGGCGCTCGAACAGAAAATGCTCACCGACGAGAAAGAACGCGCCGAGCACGTGATGCTGGTCGATCTAGGCCGCAACGACCTTGGCCGTGTAAGCGAGTATGGCTCGGTAAAAGTTCGCAATCTCATGTATGTGGAGCGCTACTCGCACGTGATGCACCTGGTCTCGGCGCTCGAAGGCCGCCTGCGTCCCGAACTCAATGCGATGGATGCCTTCGCCGCCTGCTTTCCCGCGGGAACGCTGAGCGGCGCCCCGAAAGTTCGTGCCATGCAGATCATCGAAGAGCTGGAGCCAACCCGCCGCGGCGTCTACGGCGGTTCCGTCCTCTACGCCGATTTCGCCGGCAATCTGGATTCGTGCATCGCCATTCGGACGCTGCTCATGCAAGGCAAGAAGGCATACCTGCAAGCCGGAGCCGGGATCGTAGCTGATTCCGATCCGCAGCGTGAGTTTGAAGAGTCGGAAAACAAGGCGCGAGCCGTGCTGCGCGCAGTGGAGATGGCCAGGGGAAGTGGGTAGGACTTGATCTTGGATCGTGAGTGAGATCGCTGATCTCATCAGTTATGATGATCGGCGCGTCCAAGTCAGGCGAGGAAGGCGGCTAGCAAACGTGACGACGCAGCGCTCGTCAGTGTCTGCTCTCGTGGAGTTCCCGTTTGCCGCCAAAAGTACACGATGGAACCCAGGCTCTGCGACGCCCGATGTGCTTCCGCAAGCATCGATTCAACAAGTTGCGCGTCGCTGCCGACGGCCACTCAAGTGCACCAATTAGATTAGAGTGAGCATTGCTTCTCCTCTTTCAGGTTCCCTGAGCTAAGTCAGCCCATCTGAAGTTGTCCCTCTTAGTCATGGTCTTGGTCTCGCTATGAAGGAGGAACTGCGTTATGACACTAGTGACGACGGACTTCCGAGTTAAGTTCGACCAAATGGGCAAAATCTCGCTGATGCGAGTCGAAGGGCAGCTCACGGATGAATCGCTGCCGGAACTTTACGAGGTGAGTCGACAATATTCGGGCGCGATCGATGCCCGCGTCAGTATTGTGGACTTGTCATCTGTTAGCGAGTTTGACGTATCCAGCCAATCTATCCGGAAACTGGCACGTCAGAAACCGGGCAGCGTCGACCCGACGCGCGGTTGCTTTATTGTTGCCCCGGAAGGATATGCATTTGGCCTATGTCGCATGTTCCAGATTCTAGGGGAGGCCACACGGCCACGACTGCAAATCGTACGCACCATGGGCGAGGCGTTCGCGGAAATCGGCATTCAGTCCCCATGGCCCAACTCAGAGCGGGATAAGAGCGGCACAATCACGTTGCAACAAGCCAGAGCAGCGTTACAAATCGCGATTCTCTAATTCTTGCCCGTTAAGCTTAGTCAGAACTTACGCTGCCGCTTCCCCTTGCATGGCTTTTGTAAAACCCATTATTGCCTGCGTCAGTTGTGCATCGACTTCGTCCGCAATCTTCATGACGTCGGGCAACAGCAAACTGAAATCAATATGGCTCAGGTTGTTTTGCAATGTCCCGAACAGGGTCACCTGGAGTATGCGCGATTCATGCACCAGCATTGCGGAAGAGTACCCCTGCCGATGGCGCAATTTCCCATGTTCCACGGCGGAGTTGGAACTGGGTGCCATACCATTCAGCGAGGAGGTGCCAGTCGTATCGAGTCGGGCAATAAGGTCGGCAATCAGTTTAGGGAGGTATCCGGTACGCTCCTCGTCGGTGAGGTGAAGGTGGTTGAGTTCCTTGCTCAGTTTCGCCTGCGCTAACCAGTCCGCCAGGATAGTGGGCAGACAGCGGTTCAATATGACGCTCACTCTCTGCTTCTCTACGCGGGGAGACGGTTTGCGAGCCAACAGTTTCTCGCTAAGAAGTTGGGAAAGCACTCCGGTCTCGAACGGCTTCACGATGATTTCATCCGCCTCTAAAGCAATCGTGGCCATAGCTCGCTCCACATCTGGATAGCCACTCACCAATAATATAAGTACGTTAGGTTGGGAGTGGCGCATTGCTGTGACCACCGTAAAGCCATCACCGGAATTTGGCATGTTAAGGTCTGTGATCAGCGCGTCAAATGTTTCTGTAGCGATGAGTCTAAGAGCCTCAGCCACGCTGGCGGCAGTGACCACTTGAAATCCCTTGCCTTCAAGCTGCAGCCTCGTCAGAGTGCGAATCGCTTCATCGTCATCCACAAGCAGGACTTTATGTGGGGTACCGGTTTGGGGGAGGGCCATCCGTGACCTCATTTTCTAGTGGGAGCACGAGCAGAATGACTCATCTCGATCTGTCAAAACTGTGCAATACTGCTCAGGCCTGAAACTCTAACGATCTGTCCAATTACTGCTTTAGTTGATGTGATCACGTTTGCACTCACTGGGGATTGGCCGGTCCGGGTCAACGAGTGAGATGGGAGTTTTGCATCAACATTACGAGTGCCATAGGTCCCTGCTGTCGCCATCCGAGGCAAAATTTGAATTTTCAACATCTGCTTCCGCTGTGTGCTGTCTCAAGCGGCGCGGCAATCCAAAACAGGATGACTTACCGTTGAACTTCGGAGAATCTGGCAAGAAGTTCATCGAAATGGGCAAGACGCTTAAGGTTCAGGGAATTATTCTCAGGCTTGCGGTGCCCTTGAGGCAGACCGAATTTCGCGGCATAGGAGAATCGATGCAAAAACGCAAACTTGGAAAAAGCAATTTGGAAGTCTCGGCTCTCGGCCTCGGCTGTATGGGAATGAGCTTTTCCTACGGTCCTCCCAAAGACAAGCAGGAGATGACCTCACTTCTCCATGCCGCCGTGGAACGCGGCATCACATTCTTTGACACCGCCGAAGTCTACGGCCCGTTCACGAACGAAGAACTCGTGGGCGAAGCGCTCGCTCCGTTCCGCGGAAAGGTCGTGATCGCCACCAAGTTTGGATTCGATCTGAGTGGCAGCGATCATCGGCCGGGAGCGGCGGGTCTGAATAGCCGGCCCGAGCACATCAAGGAAGCCGTCGAAGGTTCGCTCAAGCGGCTCAAGGTCGAGACCATCGATCTGCTCTATCAGCACCGGGTCGACCCGAACGTGCCGATTGAAGACGTCGCCGGGGCGGTGAAGGGACTGATTCATGCAGGCAAGGTCAAGCACTTCGGGCTTTCTGAGGCCGGCGCAAAGACAATTCGTCGCGCACATGCTGTCCAGCCGATCACCGCTCTTCAGAGCGAATATTCGCTGTGGACAAGAACTCCAGAGAAGGAAGTGATACCAACCCTCGAGGAGCTCGGGATCGGTTTCGTACCGTACAGCCCTCTGGGCAAGGGATTCCTGACGGGAGCGATGAACGAAAGCACGAAATTTGAGAGTACCGACTTCCGCAGCACTCTCCCTCGCTTTACGCCAGAGGCTCTCAAGGCGAACCATGAGCTGATTGACCTGCTCGGCAGCATTGCGAAGCGGAAGAAAGCGACTCCTGCTCAGATCGCGCTCGCCTGGCTGCTCGCGCAAAAGCCGTGGATAGCTCCGATCCCAGGCACAACGAAACTAACCCGCCTCGAAGAGAACATTGGGGCGGCGGCAGTCGAGTTGACCGCCGATGACCTCCGCGATATCGATAGCGCGGCCTCAAAGATCAAAGTGGAAGGCGCTCGATATCCGGAAAAACTCGAGAAGATGACCGGTCTCTGAAAGGTAAGTGCATGTACAACGCGAAAGCTTATTCGGCTGCTAGTGCGACATCGCCGCTGGAATCGGCCACGATTACGCGGCGCGATCCAACCGAACACGACGTTCAGATTGAAATCCTGTTTTGCGGCATCTGCCACTCTGACCTCCATTCGGTCCGCAACGAGTGGAGCGAGTTCATGCCCACTGTCTACCCGATTGTCCCGGGCCATGAGATCGTCGGCCGCGTCACCAATGTTGGCTCGGCAGTCACCAAGTTCAAGCGCGGCGACCTCGCCGCCGTCGGCTGCCTGGTCGACTCGGATCGCACCTGCCCCGAGTGCAAGGCAGGTTTCGAGCAGTTCTGCCCGAACCTGACGCTCACTTTCAATTCTCCGGACAAACATCTCGGAGGCGTCACCTATGGCGGCTACTCGGAGAGCATCGTCGTGGACCAGAGGTTTGTGCTGCGCGTGCCGTCGAACCTGAGCCTCGCCGGAGCGGCTCCTCTGCTCTGCGCCGGAATCACGACGTACTCGCCCATGCGCCGCTGGGGAGTCACTGGGGGCAAGAAAGTTGGTGTGGTCGGTCTCGGCGGATTGGGTCACATGGGCGTGAAATTTGCCCGCGCGTTCGGAGCCCACGTGGTTGTCTTTACCACCTCACCGAACAAGAAGGAAGCGGCGCTCCGCCTCGGCGCCCACGAAGTCGTCGTCTCCCGCGATAACGACGAGATGCAGAAGCATGTGGGCAGCTTCGATTTCATCCTCGACGCCGTCTCCGCCGATCACGATATCAATGCCTACATCAACCTGCTTCACCGCGGTGGCAACCTCACGATTGTCGGGGCACCGCCGAAGCCTCTCGCCGTCACCGCTTTCGGGCTGATCGTGGGCAATCGGAGTTTTTCGGGCTCGATGATCGGCGGCATCGCCGAAACCCAGGAGATGCTCGACTTCTGCGGGCAGCACAACATCACCGCCGATGTCGAAGTGATCCCTATTCAGAAGGTCAACGAAGCTTACGAGAGAATGCTCAAGTCCGATGTGAAGTACCGCTTCTCCATCGACATGGCTTCGCTCAAGTTATAGAGGTGAATCAAGGAAAAGGAAGTCAGAAGATGGACATCAAAAGAAATGGCACGCAACCTTCCGCTAAGGGGCCAGCAGAGTGGTTCACTGGCACGGTGCGGATCGATCCACTATTTCAGGCACCCGATCCGGCACTTGTTCAAGGCGCCAGCGTAACTTTCGAGCCAGGCGCGCGGACTGCATGGCACACGCATCCCCTCGGTCAGACGCTGATCGTAACGGCCGGTTGCGGCTGGGCACAACGTTGGGGCGGGCCGGTCGAGGAAATCCGCCCGGGTGATGTGATCTGGTTTGCGCCCGGTGAGAAGCACTGGCATGGGGCCAGGCCAACCACGGCCATGACGCACATCGCCATTCAGGAAAAGCTCGACGGGAAGGTTGTCGAGTGGATGGAACAGGTCAGCGACGAACAATACCGGGCCGGAAAATAAAGGACATTGCGATGAGCAATAGGCCAACGCAGAACGATGCTCTAAAAGACCGCCTTTCCCGATCTCGAGAAATTACGATCACCGTGACGGGCAGAAAGTCAGGACGCGCCATCTCAATCCCAGTCTGGTTCGTATGGGAGGACGAGAAGCTTTACCTCCTGCCGGTGCATGGGTCGGATACACAGTGGTACAAGAACGTGCTCATCAACCCGACGATTCGGGTCGGTGCGCGGGGCGCAGAGGCTGAAGTCAAGGTTGTACTTGTCACTGAGGCCACACAGGTGTCGTCGGTGATTGAAAAATTCCGCGCCAAGTACGGGACCGGCGATGTGAAGAAGTATTATTCAAAGTTCGACGTTGCCGTTATAGCCCAGATGCAATAAGCGCCATCATGATTGCAAAGGAGGTATTCTCGAAGGCGTGAAAACCAAGGGCAAACCTGCACTTGCGTGGCCGGCAGACAAGATTGCGGGCGCAAACGAACCGGACACGGCCAAGTTAGCCCGTTTGATTGCCGCCTATGCGCCTCACGACGATAGTTTTGAGCTGCGCATCCCTGGTTTGCACGCCAGCCGCTTTTCGCGAATCAACACCGAGTGTTTTCATTCCGTCCGGTCGCCCTCGTTGTGCATGGTCGCCCAGGGAGCGAAGACCGTCATCGTGGGACAGGAGGTCTACGAGTACGATGCGTCACGCATGATCGTATTCTCCGTTGCCCTGCCAGTTGCTTCCCAGATCACGCGAGCCAGCCACTCCGAGCCCTACCTGGCGCTACGGCTGGATCTCGACCCGCGCAAGATTGCGGATCTGGTTTTGAAGGTGTATCCGCACGGTTTGCCTCCAGTGCAGGAGAGGCGCGCCGTTTACGTCACTCCGGCCGATGCGAGCACGGTCAACGCCGCGACGAGGTTAATGGAGTGTCTCACGCAGCCCGGAGATGCTGAACTACTCGCCCCGCTTGCGATCGATGAGATTCTGATCCGGCTACTACGCAGCCCAATTGGGGTTCGCGTAGCTCAAATGGGCTTTGCAGAATCTAACGTCCACCGCGTTGCGAAGGCCATCTCCTGGGTGCGCGCCAACTTCTCTCAACCCATGAAGGTGGAAGACCTGGCCGGGCTGGTGCACATGAGTGTTTCGTCTTTCCATGAGCACTTTAAGTCCGTCACTTCGATGAGCCCACTGCACTATCAAAAGGTGCTGCGACTCCAGGAGGCGAGGCGTCTCATGCTGTCGACAATTATGGATGCAGGTACAGCGAGTCAGCGCGTGGGCTATCTAAGCGCTTCGCAGTTCAGCAGAGAATACAGCCGCTTCTTCGGGAGTGCGCCGACCAAGGACATCGCCAGGTTGCGTCAAGAAGCTGGACTTTGGGCCTGACCCTCGGGAGTTATTGGCGATAACCTAATGAGACTTCCTGGTGCCTGGTTCGTGGCGGCGGGGTATTGCGCCACTGAGACCGGGCGAAGCTCCCTCTCCACACATGCTAGAATCGATACTGTGATGCCCCGGACCGATGCTTCCTGATATCGACAAATTGCTGGAACTGCAGATCGCGGATAAAGAGATCCGCAGACTGCGGGACGAAGTGGCCGCGCTGCCGAAACGCGTGGCGGTGATCGAGCAGAAGCTGGCTGGAACCAAGGCGCACCTGGAAAAGGCGCGGACCGCAGCCAAGGGCGACGAAGCCGACCGCAAGAAGTTCGAAGCCAACATCAAAGACCTGCAAGGCAAGATCTCCAAGTATCGCGACCAGTCCCTGGACGTAAAAACCAACGAACAGTACAAAGCCATTCTGAGCGAGATCCAGTTTGCGGAGCAGGAGATACGACTTAACGAGGACCGCATCCTGGAAGTGATGGTCAACGTCGAGACGCGCGAAAAGGACGTCAAAGCGGCGGAGGCGGAGCTCAAGGCGGAGACGGCCGAGATCGAAAAAGAAAAAGAAGAAGCGCGAAAAGTTACCGCCGAAGATCAGAAGAAGCTCGCCGAGTGGAACGCCAAGCGCGACGGCCTGCGCCATGGGATTTCCGAAGATATTCTTCGCCATTATGAGCGGGTGGCGAAGTTCCGCGGCACCGGGCTCGCGGAAGCCCGCGACCACAAATGCATGGGCTGCCAGGTGATGCTGCGTCCGCAGACCTACAACGAAGTGCGCAACAGCGAGAAGGTAATGGTCTGCGAATCTTGCCAAAGAATTTACTATTACGATCCCGCGCACGAAGTGAAGCCGGAGCAAGAAGTGGTGACGGTTACCGGGAGGAAACGGGCGCGCCCCAAGGCCGATGCGCCGCAGGCATGGTTCTACCGTCCGGACTATGGCGAGGAAGGCGAAGTGTTGCTGGCGTTTATTAATAGCGACGGCAGTTCGAGCCGGCGCATCTACGAACTGCACACTGGGCGCCAGGTTGGCGGAGTGCTGCTGCGAGAAGGGGCTTATCGCCTGGCGTTTCCCGAGGACCTGACCGACGCCGCTCTCCGGCTGAATGGCCACTGGGAAGAAAAGGAAATCGACGAGTGGGGTTCTGAGATTCCGTCGAATGCGCTCGATCTTCTTCACAAAGATCTGCTGGCCATCCGGCGCGAGCACAAAGCGAGCCACAAGCAGTCCGCCCCGCCGGCGGAACAGCCCGCCGTCCACTAAGGCTCGATGAAATCGATGGATTCGTTGGAGGGACTCGTTGGAGCAGAGCCATAACCAGCGCCCGGCTGAATCCTACATTTTTCAACTCCCGCAAAAACGAAGATTGATTTTCTGCCTGTTGCTTGCTCTGGCAACGATTGCACTCTATAACCCGGTTACCCGCGCTCCATTTCTCAACTTCGACGACGTTGTTTACGTTACCGACAATCCCCAGGTTCGCGCCGGCCTCACATGGAGTACGGTGGTTTGGGCTTTTCATACCTCGGAAGCCTCGAACTGGCACCCGATCACGTGGCTTTCGCATGCTCTTGATTGCCAGATTTTCGGCTTGAACCCGGCCGGCCCTCATTTCGTCAACATGCTTCTCCATGCGGCCAACGCGGTGCTCCTGTTCTTGATTCTGGAGAGTGCCACGGGCTTGGCTTGGCGCAGCCTGATGGTCGCCGCGCTCTTCGCTCTGCATCCCATCAATGTCGAGTCGGTGGCATGGATCGCGGAACGTAAAAACGTCCTGAGCACGTTTTTCTTCCTCCTGGCCTTGGCTGCGTATGGCTGGTACGCGCGCCGGCCCGGCGTTGGACGATACCTGACGGTTACCCTTGCCTATGCTTTGAGCCTGATGACCAAGCCGCAGGTGATTACGTTTCCGTTTGCTCTGCTGCTGCTGGACTACTGGCCGTTGCGTCGTCTCGGGCGCGCTCGCGAAGTTGCAGGCGAACCGGCAGGCTCAACTGTTGACGAGCCGTCGTTCTGGAGTTTGGTTGGGGAGAAAGTGCCGTGGTTTGCGCTCTCGGCGGTGAGCGCGGTCATCACGATGAAAGTGCAGACCGACGCGACCCAGGTGAAACTCCCGCTCTGGATTCACCTGGGAAACGCGGCTCTTTCATACGTCAAATATCTCGGAAAGGCTTTCTGGCCGCTGCATCTTGCGCCCGTGTATCCGCATCCAGAGCTTTCGATCGGTGTCACTGCTGCCGCGCTCTCCGCCTGCGCACTCGTCGCTGTCTCCACTCTCGCAGTGCTCTTCCGCCAGCACCGTCCTTACTTTGTGGGATGGTTCTGGTTTCTGGGAACGCTGGTGCCGATGATCGGACTGGTGCAGGTTGGCGTTCAGGCCATGGCTGATCGCTATGCCTATATCCCAATGCTGGGAATCTTCGTGATCGTCTGCTGGGGTGCGGCCGATCTGATGGAAAGCTGGCATATTCCCACTGCGGTGTCAGCCGTCGCCACTGCAGCCATCCTGCTGGCGCTGGGAATTGCGCTTCATCGGCAGGTGAGTTTCTGGACTGACAATCTCACGCTGTGGACCCACACCCTCGAAATCACCGAGGGAAACTACCTGGCCGAGGATAGCATTGCGACGGCGTTGCTTGCCGAGGGCAGGGCGGACGAAGCCCTCCCGCACCTGCAGCGGGCACGAGCCTTGCGGCCCAGTGACCCGACCGCCACGCTCGACATCGCAACCTACGAGCAGATGCACGGCAACTATCAGGCCGCTCTCGAGGGCTATGCCAAAGTGCCGCAGTTCACCAGCAACCCCTATTGGGTGGCAATGGCGCGAGTCAACAGCGGATATGCGCACTACTCGCTGAAACAATATGACATCGCGAAACACGACTTCGAAGCCACGCTGAACGTGCAGCCTGGGGATTCGCCGGCCTATCGCGGGCTGGGCTTGCTGGCACAGCGAGCGGGCAACATCGCGCAGGCCACCGAGGATTACCAGCGGTCGGTCGAGCTTCAACCGACGCCGGTCGGGTATCTGCTCCTGTCACAAGCCCTTGAGCTTGGGGGACAGGCGGAAGCGGCCCGTGCAGCGCAATCCCAAGCCGCACGCATGACTCCGCATCTTGACGACGATCTCGCTGTCGTGAAGCAGTTACTGGCAAACTAACGCAGGTCTCACAAATGGTGACGGCTGGATTTTGGGAAGGGCGCGGATTCAGCCGTGCCCTTCCGAGCCGCGATCAGTTGGTGCCGTATGGATTTTTATACCGCAGTATCTTGTTCAGATTTTTGCCGCGGATGATTCCAGCCTGGTGATAGGTCAATCCCCAGGAATCGATCGACGACATATCCGGGAAGATGCAGGCCTCAAGCACGGTATCGACCGGGTCCGACTTCTGCACCCATCCACCGCCGTTCAGGTTGATTCCACCAAACAGATCGGTTCCGCCAAGCTGGGAGCAGTAGCAGGATGCGGGATTGCCGTTGCAATTGCCGCTGTACGGAACCTTCGCGTAGTAGGCCAGCGCCGCCAGCGTGGGCTTGTCGGTGTAGAGCGTCGAGAGCAGCACGTGAATCCTAGACCCATCTTTCTTGGAGGTGAACTTGCAGAATTGGCGGTCGCCGGCAAGACGAAACCAGTTCTGTTCGGCGTCGTTGGTGTTGTAGAAGGGCGTGCGAATATCGACTTCGCCGCCCTTTTTGACGCAATAATTCTGGGCTATGGTAAGGTCGCTGGCCTCGTCCGAGTACACATTCGGGACGCTGCCGGCTTGCACGGGTCTGGTGGCGGGAAGAAACGCAATGACGAATGCGATACAGGTCAGCGTCATCAGCGCGACGAGTGGACGTTTCACGAAGGGCCTCCTGGAAAGGACGGGAATCGAATTCTTCGCCGGCAGTTTCTCGGCGAAAAAATCAAGGCAGGAAGGGTAACACAAAAACGCGCGCGTCGGGCTGGAACGTGAGTTGCGGTAGTGGCTCAATTTGAAATTCCACAGGGTAGCGGTTGGCGCTGAGTTCAA
>Ga0265316_10005922_pt1 | contig 11773 bp, 6 predicted proteins | sample 4522metaG_FD_202092 | JGI IMG/M metagenome (GOLD analysis project Ga0265316, IMG submission 202092) | Rhizosphere microbial communities from Carex aquatilis grown in University of Washington, Seatle, WA, United States - 4-5-22 metaG | ecosystem: Host-associated > Plants > Roots > Rhizosphere >...
ATCATCTCGTGCCTCCTTCAGGGCTTGTGCTTCGAGCACGTACTCTACCCTTGGAGGCACGCCTTTTTTGTTTTCATTACATCTGAGCGCAGCGAAGGACCTTTGTATTTGGCCGCGGAATCCACAAGGTCCTTCGCTTCGCTCAGAATGACGAACCCAGTGGCTCGTGCGAGAAGGCAAGAGCCACTGGCTTAGTAACCTGAGGCCAGCAGCGCATCCTCCGCGTCCCACGCACCGTCGCGAAACGTAACGCTCTTCCCTGAGATCGCCGGAATGCGCTCGCCGGGAACAATGATTCCTACGAGGTTCAGCGGATCGGCGGCCGCGATGACGACGCGCTCGCCACTCGCATTCTGTGGCAGCTTGCGATGGGCACGCAACGATTCGACGGCGACCGGAAGCGCGAACTGCTCTCCCAGAAATCCATCGACGAAGCGCCCGCCGCGAACTTCGCCGCGATCCTCAAGCCGGCGGTAGCCGATTTGCAATTCACGCCATCGCGGCAGATTCGTTTCCCGCGCCAGCACATCGCGGAAGACGACGCCATACCGCCGCAACAACACCCAGCAGCAGGACTCCACGCTGCGGTCGCGATCGGCGCCTTCGGTGTGCAACAGCGACCACCGTCCCGGCGCATGACGCGGCCGCCGCATCTTCCCAATCCCACTGCCCGACGTGCCTTTCGGCGTCACCAGCGCGCGCAGGTTCTCGAATCCGTCAGCGGTCACCAGGCCCGCAGCGACCAGTTCCCAAAGTCCGGTTTCGATTTCCGCTTTGAGCCGGCCCGTCGCACGCACCATGTCGGGAAAGAACAGCGCGCCTCGCTGCTTCAGAAGTTCGAGCACCGCCTGCGCCACGGGACTTAAGAACGAAGTGGCAGAATCGTCCGCCCCAGGGTGGTGTGGACGAAGCCAGTCGGCGTCTTCGCGCACAAAGAACGCAATCGGCGCGACGCGTGTCGGGATGACTCGCCGCCGGTGTTCATCGTTCCCCGACTCTTCCAGAGTCGCGGGATGCGGCGACAGGCGGCCCCATCCGACCACGCCGGTCAGACACAACTGATCGAGGTGCGCCGGATCATAGTCGGAAATTCTGCGTGCCAGCACAAAACGTTCCCACGCGCTCGCGGGAATCTCAAACCCCTGCAACTGCCGGATCACTTCCAGCGTCCCATGCTCGCCCCGCACCTGAGTGCCCGGAGCGATGTGCTGCCAGCGTAAGAGCCAGTTCATGAACTGCGCTGCCGGGACAGGCTCGATCTGCTTGCGCAAGGTCGCGACCGTCAGCCGATGAATGCGAGCCAGCAGACGCCGCTCGCACCACTCTGTTTCGGATTCGGTGGACCTCGCTGTGCGCGAATCGGCGGGACGGAACTGGCCGCGGAGAATCGCCCCACTGGCTTCGATTCGGAGTAAAGCTTTCTCAATCTCGGCCCCTGGCAGCCCGAGCAACTCGCCGATTTCCAATGCCGTGGTAGGGCCGAGATGTGACATCCATCCTTGAACCGCGGCCAGCACGGCATCATCAGCTTGTGTGGTGGCGGGGCTCTGCCCCGCCGGGACGGAGCGAAGCCTCGTCCCCACAGGATGGATTGCTCGGAACCATTCGAGCCGCTCAGCCGCGACCCAATATTGCCGCCCCCCCGCTTCCGCCACAATCGCGCGATTCTCTCGTTGCAGGCGCTCGAAGAATTCAGTCCAGTGCGCGGTAAGCTTCGAGCGCGTTTCCTGAGAGCTGAGAGCTGATGGCTGCCAGCTTCTGTTCTCCGGCACCATCACCAGCGTATGCAGCACATCCTGCAGTTCATCCGAGTCGCGCACATCGGGCCACGCCTCTTCCTGCACCTGCGCGATGGCCACGGGATCGAGCGCGCCGACTTCTTCGAGTACGGACGCGGGCAACACTCGCCGCATTTCGACCGCGCGAGCGCGCCGCTCTTCAAGCGGCGCATCATCCAGATACGCGTACGGATTCGCATTGAGAATTTCGTGCGAGAACTGCGAAGGCACGGGCGTATCCACCGCCAGGCAACGAATCCGTCCCTGTTCGATTCCGCGCAAGACCTCGGCGAGCCCTTCCATATCCATCGCCTCGGTGAGTACGTCTTTCATTACCTCGGCGACCAGCGGATGGTCGGGAACCTTGATGTCGCCTTCGATGTTCTCGAAGCACGCTGCTACATCGGGAAAAACCGAGGCCAGCAGATCGTCGGAGCGCATGCGCTGAATCTGCGGCGGAACTTTCTTGCCGCCCTGAAAACGCAGCAGAGCCAGCGATCTCGTCGCATCCCAACGCCAGCGCGTCTGAAAGATCGGCGAAGCCAGCGCCGCCTGCTCCAGGATCGGCGGCATGCTCTCTGGAGCCAGAAATTGAAAAACATCTGCCAGCGGAAAACTGTGCTGCTCGGCGAGCGCGATGTTCAAGCCATTGTCGGTGGCGGCGGCCTGCAGTTCGAAATTGAAACCGCGGCAGAAACGCTTGCGCAGAGCCAATCCCCAGGCTTTGTTGATGCGCCCGCCAAAGGGCGCGTGGATGATCAACTGCATCCCGCCACCCTCGTCAAAGAATCTTTCGGCGATGATCGTCGTTTGCGTCGGGACATCGCCCAGCACGGCGCGGCCTTCGAGCACGTACTGGATCAGTTGCTCGGCGCCCGATAGATCGAGCCCGCATTCTTCGCGCAGCCAACTCACGGCATCGGCCACCACGGGCAGATTTCGCCATCCTTCCACCGGAACCACTCCCGGCAAGCGGTCGCTGATTTCTTTGCGCAATTCGCCGAGCTGCAACGAGAGTTCCGAAGTCCGCGCCAGCCCCTCGCCTAGCCAGAACGGAATGCCCGGCGCCGCGCCATGCGCATCTTCCACCAGCAAACGCCCCGTCCGGTACTCGATTCGCCGGATGCGCCACGACGTGTTCCCCAGCAGCATGACTTCTCCCGCCATGCTTTCGGTGGCGAAATCTTCATCCACCGTGCCCACGACAACGCCTTCCGGTTCCGCCACCACCGTGAACAGAGCGTTGTCGGGAATCGTGCCGCCGCCTGTGATCGCCGCCAAGCGCGCGCCGCGCCGCGCTCGCAGCTTGCGGTTGATGCGGTCGTGATGCAGGTAAGCACCATAGCGGCCTCGTTGCGAGGCGATTCCTTCCGAAAGCATTTCGACCACGGCGTCGAAAGTTTCGCGCGCGAGATTGCGATAGGGATAGGCGCGCTTCACGAGCGCAAATAACTCATCCTCGTCCCATCCGTCGCTTGCATTAAGTTCGGATCGATCACTCGATTTGTTCGCCGTCGCGGCGCTGCCCGAAGCCGCGCAGCACGCCACGATCTGTTGCGCCAGCACATCCAGCGAAGCTTCCGGAAAAATCAGCCGGTCGAGTTCGCCCAATCGAATTGCCCGCACCAGCACGGCGCATTCCGCCAGATCGTCGCGCGTGGTGACAAAAAATCTTCCCTTGGGGATCGCGCCACGCCAGTGGCCCGACCGCCCCACGCGCTGCAAAGCAACCGCAATCGAACGCGGCGAACTGATCTGGCACACCAAGTCCACCGTTCCGATGTCAATGCCAAGTTCGAGCGATGCCGTCGCTACCAGAACTTTTATCTGGCCTTCTTTCAGCTTTCGCTCCGCCTCCAGGCGCAGCTTGCGCGACAAACTCCCATGATGCGCGGCCACGTTTTCTTCGCCCAGCCGCTCGCCCAGGTGATGGGCAACGCGCTCGGCGAGCCGCCGCGTGTTCACGAAGACCAGCGTCGAGCGGTGCGCATTCACCAGTTGTACCATGCGCTCGTAAATCTCATCCCACATCTCGTTCGAAGCAACCGGGCCCAGTTCCGAAGACGGAACTTCCACACCGAGGTCGAGCGCGCGTTTATGGCCGACGTTGACGATCACCGGCTCGGGCCGCGGATTTTGAGGATCAGAGCTGCCCGCAAGAAACCGCGCCACTTCTTCGATCGGCTTTTGCGTCGCGGAAAGCCCGATGCGCACCGGCGGGCGATGAGTCAGCGCATCCAGACGCTCCAGCGAAAGCGCAAGATGCACGCCGCGCTTGTCATCGGCGACGGCGTGAATTTCGTCCACAATCACGGTCTCCACATCGCGCAGAATGGCACGGCTCTTCTCCGCCGTCAGCAGGATGTAGAACGACTCGGGCGTCGTAACCAGAATGTGTGGCGGGCGTTTCAGCATCAGGCGGCGGTCTTTCATCAGCGTGTCGCCGGTGCGCACCGCCGTCCGTATCTCCGGCATCAACAGCCCGCGATCGCCCGCCATCTGCAGAATTTCTCCCAGCGGGATTTCAAGATTTTTCTGGATGTCGTTGCCGAGCGCTTTGAGCGGGGACACGTAGAGAACTTCCGTCCGGTCGTGCAGTTGGCCCGCAAGAGCCTTGCACACGAGCCGGTTAATGCAGGCCAGGAAAGCGGCGAGAGTCTTGCCCGATCCGGTGGGAGCCGAAATCAGCGTGGTGTGTTCGGCCAGGATGTGGGGCCAGCCCTGTTCCTGCGGCTCAGTTGGTGTCGAAAAGCGCGCGGTGAACCACTCCTGCACCAGCGGATGAGCCCAGGCGAGCGAAGGAGAGACAACGGACGGCATGGAGGTGATTGTAGCGAGAAATTATAGTTTCGTAAAATGTTCGCCCGACGAGAGGGGCAGCTACCCTTTGCCTCATGAACAGCCTTTCAGCGTTAGCGGGCGCAAACGCCTGTTCTCGGGTGGCTCTTTGGTGAGCGTTACAGCGACCATAGCGCCGGCAGCAGTTGCCGCCGGCGCCAAAGTTGGAATCATTACCCACTCCGCCTAGGCAGCTTTGCGTGGTCCTCCCTGGTCGCTCTTGTTTTTGACCGAGCTCTCTTCACGGTTAAAGGAGAGATTCTGGGCGCCCGTCTGCGCCAAAAGTCTCCGTTTTCTCCATTTGCTGAAGAGAGGAAACATCGTGCCAAGGACGATTACCAGCACGGCAAACGGAATCAATAGCCATGAGGTCCAACTCCTGGCAGGCGCAGTCGGCGTAGTGTCGGCTGCAGCCGGGGTGCTGGCAGCCGCAGCGGGTGTAGCGGCGGCCGTAGTCGGCGTGACGACAGTCTTCGCGGACGTGCTGGCAGTCACATCGGGTGCAGTGGCGGCTGCGGCGGCAGCAGCCGGTTTTGCTGACAGTCCGCGATGACGTGGCGCAGGTGCGCTGGCAGTCTCCGCAGGCATGATGACAGTTTCCGAGGGCGTGCTGACAGTCGCAGCGGGTGTAACGACAGTCTCCGCAGATGGAGTCGCAGCCACAGCGGGCGCGACTACGACAGTCTCCGCAGATGGAGTCGCAGCCACAGCGGGCGCAACGACGACAGTCTCCACAGGTGGAGTCGCAGCCGCAGCGGGCGTGACGACGACAGTCTCCGCAGGTGGAGTGGCGGCTGCGGCGGGTGTGACGACGACAGTCTCCGCAGGCGGAGCGGCGGCCACGGCCGGTGTGATCGCAGTCTCCGCAACGGTGCTGGTAGTGGCTGCGAGTGCGGCATCGGCCGCAGGCGGTGTGCTGGCAGTTCCCGAAGGCGTGCTGACAACCGCAATGGGTGCAGCGGCGGCCGCAGCGCAATGTTCGGAGATCATGTTCAGTTCGGTGACAACAAAGCTGTCAGCAGCAGAGCTCGCCCCACTTGCTTTGTGTCCGGCGAGGGTTACGTCCTGGCCGAGATGGGCCTTGAGGTCGACACTGCCGCCAGTGATCTTGAAGATCTGGCCGGTCTTGTCTTGCACAACTGTGTAGTTTCCATCCGAGCCACCCAGGCAACCCTTAATGTTGGTCTGGTCTGTGTTGATGCTTGCCGCGGGAGTCTGTGCAAAACCCAGCGCGATCAGCAGGGCCGGTATAACGATCAACAGCAATGCTCTTTTCATGGAATCCTCCGGGGATTCTCGCCTTGTGGCGGTCTGAAATTTCGCTTGGGATTTGATTCTGCTTCCGATTCTGGTGTCGAACCCTCGAGGCTTTCGGGCTCCGGCCTGAGAACTTGGAGCATCCAGGTGAAACCAGATAATCGTATTCAGTAACAATCTGGCTGTCTGTTCCAAACGGCTCACATTCAAAGAGAATTCGGCCAAGACGCTGATCGGATCTTTCCGAAAAACCAGGGGAAAAGGAAGCAGGACGATCGAGGAATATATTTCACAGAGAAGCTAAGAGGTCCGTCATTTGCTGTTCGCGGGAACCGCTGGCTCGGCGAAAAGCGAATGACGAACAGCGAGACTCTAACGGCCACATCCCAGTGGCTTCACTTCACCCACCGGCTGCTTGCTTGGGGCGTGCTCGGGTTAGCAACCGGTGGGTGTTGTTCTCCCTACTCACCCTGTTGTTTTCAGGAGGAATGATTCTAAGAACCCCGCTCTGGCGAGAAAGTTTCGCCGAGTTGTCAGATTATTCCTCCCTTCGGTAACTCATTTCCCGCCAGCAAGTTATCCGCGCCTAATCGGGAATAGCCAGCGTCTTTGCCGCCATGAGTTCGGTGAAGCGCGGGTCTTTGCGCAGGGTGCTGAACTCACTGTCTTTGTAGACGTTTTTGATGTCCTTATAGCCCTCTTCCATCGCCCTCTTCAGATAGTGCAACGAACGGTCCGGCTCGCCAGACTTGGCGTAGATCTTGGCGAGAACATAATCGTAGTGGGCGCGTTCCTCGGGAGAGGGCAGTTGGGCCTGAACTCCGCCGCGCGAGGTTCGCTCAAAGATGTCCGGATCCAACTGGAGCGCAGTCGCATAGTCGGCGGACGCTCGTTCGTACTGCTTCGTGGCAAAATAGGCGGCGCCCCGGTTGTTGAAGTAGGACGCATACTCATTACTAAGCGCGATCGCCTTGTCATACATCTTGATTGCCTTGCTGAAGTTGCCGCTTTGGTGAGTAGAGACTCCTAGTTCGTAGTAGACGACGCCGAGATTGCTATATGCGTCGGCATGCTTGTGATCAACTCGGATGGCGCGCTCCAGAGTCTTCTTGCTTTCATTAAGGCGGCGCAGCTGAATCTGGCAGATCCCGATCTTATTCAGGAGGGCGGCGTTCCCGGGCTCGTGTTTCAGGGAGGCCTGGTAGTAGTCCACAGCATCGAGATAGTTCTTATCCTCGCGTAACTCGTCGCCACGTTTTTCGAGTTCCTCGGGAGTTGCCCCCGGAGCGGGCGGCTCGGCGCGGTGCTGCGGCGGAGGTCCGACTTCCAACTGTTCAGTATTCTGAGCCTGCAATGGGAGAACGACAAGCGCGGCGAAGAGAAGCGATACAGAGCTGATGCGAGCCCAGGAAAGCATATCCACCCCCGGACGAACACGATCGAACGTCAGACGATCAATCGTCAGACCTTCGTCACATTGCTGCCTTCAGACTACTGCGGCGGCGTGCCGCTGTCACTACCCTTAGACGGCGCAGGCGCGTTTTTGTCATTCTTGGAGGATCCGCCGTCCCCCTTGAACACGCTAACGATCTTGCCAAAGAAGCTTTTCTTCTTCTGTGCCTCTTCTTCGGATTGGACACCGGCGGCAGCCTGCGGGTTCCCGTTGACGGCCGGAGGCGGCTCTTTCTCGGAATTTCCGCCGAACATGCGGGAAAATGCCCCCCGCATACCGCCGCTCTGGTCGCAGGTATCGCGCGGCTCGGTGCCGGCCACGAAGGCCATCGTGTAATCGTCGGGACAGGCGGATGTCGCCAGGCGGTTAGTGATCTTGTCGAGCTGCACGTCGATCACGCCCTCGGGCTGGCTGAAGGGCTTGACGTCCGAATACTGTGGCAACGTGACCGCCTTTTTCATGAACTCGGCCCAAATGGGCGCGGCAGTCTGGGCGCCGCTCAGGCGAAGGTCGCTGTAGTCGTCATATCCCACCCACACAATACACAGCAGATTGCTGGTGTATCCCGCGAACCAGCCGTCGTGTGAACTACCCGTCTTGCCGGCCGCCGGAGCCGTGAATCCGCGAGTGCGCACGTTGGTGTAGGCGGTGCCGAAATTCATCACTCCCTCCAGCATGCTGGTCATGACGAAGGCGATGCGCGGATCGAGCACCTGCTTCTTTTCGGCCCCGAAGTTGAGGATGATATCGCCCTTGGAGTTGCGCACCGAATTTACGAACACAGGTGAGAGCCGCATGCCGCCGTTGGCAAAACTGGTGTAAGCGGCCGTCATATCGACGGGAGTAGCGTCGTAGGCGCCCAAGGCCATGGCTGGCGTGGCCTTCACCGAGGCGATTCCAGCCGACTTGGCCAACTCCGCCACTTTGTCATAGCCCACTTCTTCCGCCACTTTCACGGTCGCGTTGTTGAGCGAGAGCGCCAGCGCGTAGCGCAGCGTAACATCGCCGTGGTACTCCTCTTTATAGTTGCGGGGCTCATAGATCTGGTCGCCATAGGAGAACGTTGAAGGCGCATCGCTAACCAAAGAGGCCGGCGTGATCACGGTGGTCGAGCCGTCGATCGCCGTATTCATGGCAGCCGCGTAGACAAACGGTTTGAAAATGGAGCCCGTGGGGCGCTTGGCGAGCGCGTGATTCAGCTGACTGGTTCCATAGTTTCGTCCGCCCACCAGCGCCTTGATTTCCCCGGTGTGAGGATCCATGGCGATGAGCGCCACCTGCGCCTGCGGGCCGGGTGCGACCGTGGTTTCAAACTTGTTCTTCCCGACTTTGGTCTTGCGCGTCCGCATTTTCGTGACCTGATCGTCCACCAGCTTGATGCCGATTTCGACCGCTTGCGCGGCCGCCCGTTGCAGTCCCGGATCGAGCGTGGTGTAGATGCGATACTCCTGTTCGTTCACCTCGCGCTCGTTCAATCGGCTGACGATGGTGTCGCGAACCATATCCACGAAATACGGAGCATCGCTCGCCTCAACGTTGGGCGGAGCGAGTTTCAGCGGCGTGGCCTTGGCTTTATCGGCTTGCTCCCGCGTGATGACGCCGGTTTCAACCATCGACTCAATCACGACATTGCGGCGTTCGAGGGCGCGCTCGGGATGGCGATAGGGCGAAAGATAGCTGGGCGCCTGGATCAACCCCGCGAGCAGCGCGGCTTCCGGCAGCGTGATGTCTTTCAGATCTTTGTTGAAATAGGAGCGTGAGCCTTCGGCCAGGCCCGAAATGGTGAAGGATCCGCGTTGTCCTAAATCGACGCGGTTGGCGTAGAACTCGAAAATCTGCTGCTTGGAAAATTTCTGTTCCAGCTCCAACGCAATCAGCATTTCGACCAGCTTGCGCTTCAGGGTCTTCTCCGGACTCAGAAAGAATGCGCGCGAGAGCTGCATGGTGATGGTCGAGCCGCCTTGCTGATGGCGTTGGTGGGTGAGGTCGATCCAGGCAGCCTCCACCAGCCGCATGAAATTGACCCCGCCGTGCTGAAAGAAGCGCCGGTCCTCAATCGCCGTCACCGCTTCCACCACGACCTTGGGAATGTCGTCGTACTTCACCAGTTGACGCTTGGAGCGTTGCTCGGCGTCGAACAGCGACGCCAGCAACTGGGGTTCGAGCTCATAGGCAGCCAGTTCCCCGGCGGCGCGGCTGTTGATGGAAGAAACCGCTCCGGCGGTGACCGTGATGGTGGCCGGTTCGGGGCTGTGATACGACTCAGGTCCGGGCAGAACTTCAATCGACCCGCCATGCAGGCGATAACTGCCCAGCGGAGATTCGTCTTCCTTTTCGGAATAGCCGGCGTGGCGCAGTTCTGCCGCAATTTCAGAGACGGTTAAGTTTGCCCCGACCTTCACCACCGGTGCAGCCGCAAAAATCTTAGCCGAAGTGGCGAACGCTGGTCCGCGAAAGCGCTGTTCGATGATGTGGTCGTACTTTACATACCAGTAGGCAAAAACGCCGATCACCACCAGCGCTACCGAAAGAAAAGCGAGCAGCGCAACGCGCACGATGGGATCGTGCGATATCATGCGGCCCTTACCGCGTCCGCCGCTTCCAGCCGCCGGAATTTTCAGCTTAATGGCCATGAACAGCGCTGTGCACCATGAACAAGAGCAATTCTCGGTCCGAAACCGCCTTTAGAGCAAGTCTTGGAGCCATGGTGCGTTACTGCTTGATTCTAAATCAGAAGGCGGTGGCGACAACCATTTGGATGCGTGTCGAGGGATAGACGCCCTGTGGCATCGTAGACGCGGCGTGCCGCAACGAAAGTCGTGAGAGAAGCTGACGTAGGGAAAGCCGCCCTCGGCGGTCGAACGCAATGTCGCCCGAAGGTCCAGAGCACTCGGCGCATGGATCAGGCTTTGCCGTGGATCTTAGCCCACCACCAGCGCACGCCGACGAACAGGAACCGCCAGTCGTGGAAGAATTCAGGCGGCTTGCCCTCGAAGGCGTGGCCAATGAATTGGAAAACCCATCCGATGAGGAACAGGGCCAGCGCGTACAGCCACAGGCGGTGGAAGAAGATGCTGGCGATAAAAATCGGGCCCGAGAGAAGGATGGTCGGAATCCCCAGCGTGTGACAAACGCGGTTCACCGGATGCCGATGACTGGACCCGTATTGTGAGATCCACTGTTCGTTGCTGCGTCCGCTCGGCACGCGGAGGATGATAGCACGAAAGAAAACGATCGGGTCATCGGGCGATCGGGCCATCGGGTCATCTAAAGTCAAGAGCTTTTGAACTTCGATGGCCCGATGACCCGATGGTTAGATCCACCCGATCAGCGTTAACGGCGGCCTCGGAAGCCTCCACGAGACCCTCCCCGGTTCCCTGCTGCCGGACCGCGTGCTGCGAAGCCGTGTCCGCCCACCGGACCACGTCCCGCATAGCCATGTCCGACATAGCCGCGTCCCTCAAATCCGCGAGCATAGCCGCGTCCGTATCCGCGTCCATAGTAGGGATGTCCCCAGCCGTGGTACCAGGGGCCTGCGCCGATGAAGACCCCGCCCGCGAACCAGTTCGGACCATAGTATCCGTAGGGCGCGCAAGCATACGGATAGTCTGGGTAATAGCCATAAGCGCAGACTGGCGGGCCATCCACATAGCCGCCGACGCCGATCCCCACTCCAACCCTGACCTCAGCCTGCGAGTACGCAAGCGGCATGGCCAGTAAAGCAAGCAGTGCTACATATCTCAGGTATTTCATGGTGAACCTCCCTTTCGTCCCCTCAGCGATTCGCTGCTTTGATTCGCCGGAGCTTGAGGTCCTTCAGCTTTCTGTTTTCTCTGAAGCGCCTACTCACTTGAACTCGGATCGGGGAGAAAAGTTGCGGGGAGAGGAGTGGCTGATTTCAGCCATCCTGCGTGAAATCAACCACTTGGACGGGATCGGCGAAGCGGAACCTAGTGCAGTCTGTCATCTTGAGCGGAGCAGGGACGGCACGAAGTGCAGTCTCGGCGGAGCCGAAGGACCCCTGCATTCTCGACCGCGAGGGACGCGGTCGGGGAACTAGCGGTCCGCAGTCTCGACCAACTCCGCGCCGATTTCTGGAGTTACTTCCGCCCGCGTTCGCAGGCGATACCAGACCACGATCGCAATCAGCGAAAACACGAAGATGATCGTCGAGATGGCGTTGATCTCTGGAGTAATTCCGCGCCGCAACCTTCCCCAGATTTCTAGCGGAAGCGTGTTGTCGCGACCGATCAGGAAGAAGCTGACAGCGATTTCGTCCATGGAAAGGGTAAAGATCAAGAGCGCCGCTCCGATGATGGAGAGCTTAAGGTTGGGAACCGTGATGCGCCAGAACGTCTGCCAGTAAGTCGCGCCTAAGTCCAGCGAAGCTTCTTCCTGCGCGCGGTTTAGTTTCTGCAATCCGGCAAAGACTTCGGTGGTGGCGACG